>Ga0066903_100001021_pt1 | contig 19481 bp, 22 predicted proteins | sample PanSoiMetaGPlot1_FD_67491 | JGI IMG/M metagenome (GOLD analysis project Ga0066903, IMG submission 67491) | Tropical forest soil microbial communities from Panama analyzed to predict greenhouse gas emissions - Panama Soil - Plot 1 (version 2) | ecosystem: Environmental > Terrestrial > Soil >... | reverse complement strand
ACGTCGCCCGACCGCGCCGCGAGATAAGCGATCAGTCGTCCATAGGAATCCCGCGCCACAGTTTCGGCGGCAGCGCGGGACGCAGATTCATTCATCAACACTTCGCAGGTGCGACCCCAAACCCTAACACCGGACGGACCTCAATGGTGGCGAACCCGGCAGCGGGATGGCGAGCGGCCCATTCCAAGGCCGCATCCAGATCCGGCACGTCGATAACGCCGAATCCAGCGAGAAATTCTTTCGTCTCCGCGTACGGACCGTCGTGGACGTGCCGTTTCCCGTCGCGCACCGTCAGCGTCGTGGCGTTCTTGGGTGAATTTAATCCTGCGCCGGCGATAAAGACGCCGGCCGCCTGCAGCGCCTCGCCGTAAGCACGGCCAGCCGCCACTGCGCCTTTGTCATCGCGGCGATCGAAGTGTTCCTGTGACTGATGAACGAGTAATGCGTATTTCATATTGTTAGTTTCAATTGTTGGTTGTGTTTTGTTTTTTAACGCCTGCTCCACGGTTGCTCGCCAGCCACTTGTTTGGTGGTGGCGTTAACGCGGTTGAATAAATTGGTCGTTGCAATCCAGAGGATTAGCCCTGCAAGCGCTTTCTCGTCATAATGCAGAGTGGCCTCGTTCCAGATCTCCTCTGGCACTGGATCGGACCGATCGCTAAGCCGCGTAACCGCTTCGGCAAGTGCCAGTGCCGCCCGTTCGGCGTCGGTAAAATAGGGCGCCTCGCGCCAGGCAGCTACAGAGAACAGACGATCGTCTATCTCACCCGCCTTCTTAAGCTCTCGCGAGCCCATATCGACGCAGACGCTGCAGCCATTGATTTGGCTGGCGCGGAGGTGAACAAGATCGAGCGTGCGTTGGGACACACCGCTCCCTCTCACGGCCGCCACAAAGGCCATGAAGGGCTGCATCGCTTCAGGAATCAGCGTTGCTGGGTTTTTCATTCGTGGTTGTATCGTTTTCATAATTCTTTTCCCTCTTTCTTTTTCGTTTTTGTTTGTGATCGGCCCGCAAAAACTTCGCGCCCTCACACCGAGAACGTTTGCCGTCTGCGAATTTCGACATTTCACAAAAAATTCTTGAGCATCCACAACATGGCTATTGTCGCTGCTCAACCCCTTTTCACGACACCGCAATGCGCAACGCGAGGGATCCAGCGGCAAGCAAGAGATATGTCGCCGGCCATGGAAGATGTGAATACCAGCGAGCGCGCATCACAACGACGATTGCACCGATGAAAAACAGGCCCAGGCCAAGCGCCGCTGCAATCCCGATCAGAGGAACCCAGATACCCACCATTAATCCAAGTGCGCCTGCGGCCTTAAGGGTGCCTAACGTGAACGGCCACGAATGCGACCCCCCCACTTGGTCATGTTGTCCAGGACCCACTGAGGTCGCCGGAAATCAACGATGGCCGCATATGTGTTGGCTGCGGCGGTAAAGACGGTAACGATAATGAGTCCGGTAAACATAGCGATCACCTCCATAGTGAAGACGCGGCGGGGACAACGCATTTCGACATTGTTAAACGTTGCCCGATTCCTGTAATCCGGCGCCCGGCGCGGGTCGATTTCGTCTGCCTAACGCCGGGGTAAATGGTGAAATGCCTTCTGGGTGTACGAATTGATCACTTACAGGCTTCGCGCGGCCACTCGCGGGTCTCTTCCAACGATTCGCCGGTTTCCAACAGACTTTTGAGACTAGCGAGAATGTGCGGCCATCCAGTCGACACGGCTCCGATGAATTTCGAGCCTTCCTTCTCCATTTCGTGAATGACGGTAAGCTTGACCGATTTGCCTTCCTCCTGCAGCTGGTAGGTCAGGCGCGAGTAACCTTCGGCTTTCAGTTCGGGTCGGAATTCATTTCTCCATTTCAACACAAGCCGCCGAGGCGGTTCGATCTCGAGAACTTCACCGCTGTCGGTAACTAAATCGCCTGGTGCTTTGATGCGCCATGAAGCACCCGGTTTCCACGCGGATTCCTGCACGGTGTTGACCCAGAATTTCCGGGGGAATTCCGGCTCGATAAGCGCCTTCCACAATTTCTCCGGCGTAGTGCGAATATAGGTTACGTAAGTGGAAGGCATTCCCGATCCGCCGCCGGATCAATGGCCCGATGTAATCTACCGCGCAATTGGCCCAGGCTACTTCAGCACCATGGGAATTCCGCTAATCCGCGGCCGCGATTTCAACGATCGAGACAGGGCAGATTCGAAAAAGGTAGTCGTGATTAGCGAGAAGACCGCGCGCCACTACTGGTCGGGACAAGACCCCATTGGCAAACGCTTCAAGACCGCTGCAACGACTTCGGACGCGCCTTGGAGAGAGGTGATTGGCGTTGTAAAGGATGTCCGGCAAAACGACTTCATCGTGGAGCCAAAAGTGCAAATGTATTTTGGTTATCGACAGCTGAAGGATCTGGCAGCGAATGCACTGATTGTGCGCACAAGCGTGGATCCGATGAGTCTTGCCACTTCAATTCGCAATGCCATATGGGCGGTGGACAAGGACCAACCAGTCGCTGACATCGAGACGATGGACCATATTGTGGCAGAGGCGATTGCCAGGCAGCGGTTCAGCATGCTGTTGTTAGGTATCTTTGCAGCCCTGGCATGATTCTCGCTGCCGTGGGAATTTATGGGGTGATGAGTTATTCAGTCACTCAACGCACACAAGGGATAGGCATTCGCATGGCGCTCGGTGCGCGACCCGCCGATGTATTACAAATGACGGTCAAGCAGGGACTCAAACTAGTAAGCGTCGGTATGAGCCTCGGATTGGTCGCGGCATTTCTTCTGACGCGATTACTGGCGAGTCTGCTGTATGGAATCAGCGCGACCGATCCAGTAACTTTCCTCGACATCTCACTGGTGCTGCTCGTTGTCGCAATCCTCGCCGGCTACGTTTCCGCCCTTCGTGCAACGAAGGTCGACCCAATCACTGCTTTGCGGGCTCAGTAGACGCCGCACCAAACCTTGCGGCCTTTAGAATCCCTGTGCTTACATTGTCCAGGTGCGCTGGGTAGTTTTTCTTCGTGCAGTCAACGTCGGCGGAGCGAATCGCTGTCAGCCCGCGTTGATGGCGAAACAGTTGTCGAAGTTCGGCGTCGTTAACATTGGGGCTGTCGGCACGTTTGTGGTGAGCGAAGACGTGAGCGAATCGACTTTGCGCGCGGCGATCGCGAAGCTGCTGCCATTCAAATGCGAAATCATGATTTGCCCGGCGCAGGACGTCATTAAGCTTGGATCAAAGAACCCGTTCGCCGGACAACCGTCGGAGCCGAACATAGCCAGATTTGTGAACGTCCTAGCCAAACCACTCCCCTCACCACCTGCCGTTCCTATTGCTCTGCCCTCGGATGACGACTGGCTACTCAAGATCATCGCGATCCGGGACAGATTTGTTCTGGGCCTGTATCGCCGGCAAATGAAAGCAATCAGTTACCTCGGAAAGATTGAGAAGCTTTTAGGTGTTCAGGCGACGAACCGGAATTGGAACACGATTCAGAAGGTGCTGCAGATTCTCAACGAAGGGAAGCCTTAGCCGCATTCACAAGTAACGCCGTTCAGGCGCGCGACATTGACCGAGAATCAAAGAACTTTACTATCGGTGCAATGGCAACAAACGACGAGCAGCGACAAGGGCATCTACTGGGGAAGACAGGCACGTTCTCGTTCACGGATAAGGTGGTCGTCGTCACAGGCGCAGCGCGAGGGCTCGGGCGCGTCACTGCTCTGGGCTTCGCACGCGCGGGCGCGAAAATTGTCATCTCCGACATTTACGATGCGGGCGATGAGGAAACGTTGCAGATGCTCCGATGCGACGGCGGCCAGGGGATATACGTGCACGCGGACGTGCGCTCCGAACCCGAAGTGGAAGCAATGATCGCGACGACGATCGAGACGTACGGTCAGCTCAACTGCGCCGTCAACAATGCGGGCACCGAAGTGGTCGGCAACATTGTGGACCAGACTGCCGAGCACTGCGCCCTGCTGCTCGATACGAACGTAAAGGGTGTTTTCTATTGTCTAAAGCACGAGCTGCGTCAGATGATGAAGAACGGCGGCGGGGCAATCGTCAACCAGTCGTCGGTAACGAGCAGCCTCACAGGCGTGCCTGGCAATGGTCTTTACGCGGCGACTAAGGGAGCGGTGATAGCTCTTACCAAGACCGCGGCCTTGGAGGCGGCCAAGCACAACATAAACGTGAACTCCATCGCGGCTTGCGCCATCGACGTCCCCGGCGACATGATCTGGCAATGGATCCGCGAGACTGGCACAAGCCCTCAGCAGATCAGCGCCGCGCTCTCCGTCGGGCGAATGGGTAAGCCCGCTGAGCTCGTGGCCGCGGTCATGTTCCTTTGCTCGGATGAGGCACGCTTCATCACCGGGCACACCCTGCCAGTCGACGGCGGCTTTATTGCCCAATAGCGCTTCGTACCTTCGTAGAAACATTAGAACGTGACCCCGCAGTGGGCGAATCATTCATTCGCCAAAGAACACTGAGGTTACATCAACCTGAACTCACCTGTTCAGCGCCCCGTCCTTCGCTCCAGGTGTTCCGGGTACCGAGCTCCGTGCACCTTGATCTTTGAAGCAGCGTTTTCGATTTCACGAAGATCATCGGATGTAAGTTCGATAGAGGCTGCTCCAATATTTTCTTCGAGGCGTTCCAACTTCGTTGTCCCCGGGATCGGAACGATCCACGGTTTCTGTGCGAGAAACCAGGCGAGCGCGATCTGAGCAGGCGTGGCCTTCTTGCGTTTTGCGATCGTGGCAAGCAGGTCAACCAACGCTTGATTCGCTTTTCGAGCCTCCGACGTAAAACGCGGAAGCATGTTGCGAAAGTCTGAAGCGTCGAAGGTCGTGTCCTCGTTCATTTTCCCAGTGAGAAACCCTCTGCCTAACGGACTGTACGGCACGAACCCTATTTCGAGTTCCTCAAGTGCGGGTAACACTTCCTCTTCAGGTTTCCTCCACCATAACGAGTATTCGTTTTGGATCGCGGTCACCGGCTGGACTGCGTGTGCCCGACGGATTGTTTGCACGCCCGGCTCGGAAAGACCGAAGTACTTCACCTTTCCTTCATGAATCAGCTCCTTCACCGCGCCGGCGACGTCTTCGATCGGCACGTCGGGATCCACGCGATGTTGATAGAACAGATCGATCATGTCGGTTCTGAGTCGTTTCAGCGAAGCTTCAGCAACTTCTTTGATGTGTTCCGGCCGACTATCCAGACCGCTTTGCTCGCCTTTCGGACTAAATCTGAACCCGAATTTTGTAGCGATCACCACACGCTCGCGCACTGGAGCGAGGGCTTCGCCTACAAGTTCCTCATTCGTGAATGGGCCGTAGATCTCGGCGGTATCGAAGAAAGTAACGCCGCGGTCCACTGCGGCGCGAATAAGAGAAATCATCTCCCGCTTATTTTTCGGCGGACCGTAACCAAAGCTCATTCCCATGCACCCGAGGCCAATGGCGGAAACCTCCAGGTCGCTCTTTCCGAGTTTGCGCTTATTCATTTTTCTGAATTCCGGAGGTAAATCAGCTCTCAACTATTAACCATCAACTTTTTGATCACTCCGATTTAAGCGAAGCCATGTCGATCGAGAAGCGGTACTTGACATCCGACTTGAGCAATCGCTCGTAAGCTTCGTTGACTTTTTGTATCGGGATCACTTCGACATCGGCAGTGATATTGTGAGCGCCGCAAAAATCGAGCATCTCCTGCGTTTCCGCGATGCCTCCAATCGCTGAGCCAGAAAGACTCCGGCGCCGTACGATCAGACTGAACGCGGGCACTCGTAACGGTTCAGCGGGAGCGCCGACCATCGTTATATTACCATCGCGTCGAAGCAGGCTGATGTAAGCATTGATATCGTGATCGGCGGAGACAGTGTCGAGGATGAAATCGAAGCTGCCTGCGTGCTTTTTCATCTCGTCGGCATTCCGAGAGACCACAGCTTCGTCGGCGCCGAGGCGGAGCGCGTCCTCCTTCTTGTTAGGCGACGTAGTAAAGACAACGACGTGCGCGCTGAGCGCATCAGCAAACTTCACCGCCATGTGGCCAAGCCCGCCTAGACCAACTACGCCAACTTTCTTGCCGTTGGTAACGCCCCAGTGATGCATGGGCGAGTAGGTCGTGATTCCGGCGCAGAGCAGCGGCGCTGCAGCGGCAGGATTAAGATTGGACGGGACTCGGAGAACGAAATGTTCGTCGACAACGATGCTTTCGGAATAGCCACCATACGTAAAACCGCCGAGGTGCTCGTCCGGAGAGTTGAAGGTGAGAACCATGTTTGGACAGAACTGCTCGAGGCCAGCTTTACAATTTGGGCAAGTGCCGTCCGAGTCGACCATGCAGCCGACCGCAACGAGATCGCCTAGTTTGTATTTGGTCACTGCTGGACCGACTCGGGCGACGCGGCCGACAATCTCATGGCCGGGAACGATCGGGTAGTTTGTGGCCATGAACTCGCTCCATTCGTTGCGGACTGAATGAAGATCGGAGTGGCAGATGCCGCAGAACAGGATTTCGATCTGCACATCGCGTTCAGCCGGATCGCGACGTTTGATTTTGGTTGAAGCCAGCCGCGAGGTTGCGCTAACAGCTGAATAGGCTTTCGCATTGTAGGTAGTTGGATGCATGGTCGATCCTATCTCCTTTTATCAAGTCACGGTTGCCGGACATCCGTGAGATTTTGTAGTCCCACGTTAGGGTCAATCTCCCTTCCCTCCTTAAGATGAGAATGGAGCGCGATCAAGCGTCGCGCTTAATTGTCGGATGCACAGAGCTATTTGAGAGCCGAAAAGCTGGTCGGATCCATGAAATACCGGTCAATGTGATCCACCAAGGGGCCATTTGCCTCCGATTCGGCCTTTACTGTTCTCCATTCCGGATCGGCTTGGAACGCAGTCCAGTTTTTCTCCGCTTCCTCTCGGCTTGGATGCTCCAGAATGTAAACAAACAGGTTTTGAGAATCGGGCGCATCTTCGGGCGACCAGTAACCAACGCTCTTCATGTTCTGCCTCTTGAAAAGTGCGTCAGTGTGATCACGAAACCGAGCTTTGAGCGCGTCCATTTTGCCCTGATTCACGTGATACAACCGAAGTTCGTAAACGTGATTCGTTGATTGTGCGTTAGATCCGCGGAGCGTGCTCAAGCCGAGCATTACTGCCGCCCCAAAAAGAAAAGATAAAACAAACTGTGTCTTCATAAGCTCATGATTAGCGGACAATTCACCGGAACGCCAACAAACGAGCACACGGCAGCAGCGACTTGCTTATCCCTTCGGGCTCCACTTCTCTGCCGGATTGTTTTTTTTGTTTAACCAGTATCAGCCACTTAAGTAGCTCTTGGCATATCCTGGTAAGCCAAAGTTAGTTTGCTAAGAATTTTCACGAGAGCTCTTCGCCGATGGTTTGCGCGTAGCTCTTTCCATAAGGATAGAAGAGCTCTTTCCTACCTTCCTGCCACGCTGCCTTCAGTTCCGGAGTGGCAATGTCCCAGTCGAGTCGGCATTTCTTGAGAACGACACGCAAATCCTGGCGGAGATCTTCCATCGTTGCGCGGCCGAAGAACCAATACCCCATGTAGATCTTATAAATGATAAGACCAGGCTCGAGCACAATTGTGTGAGGAATCATGGGATTGTGAACGGGATCGGTGTATTCGGCGATGTCGAGATCTTTCTGAACCATTCGCCGGGTATCGGAGAGGAAAGGCCAATGCGCGCCTACTCCCGTGCGAAATTCATTCATCTCAGTGATGTTGTCGGTGGTAATGGTCACAAGCCGGCAATAGCCCACCTCGAACTCACGATGAAGTTGAACCAAACCTTCATGCTGCCGGCGGTCTTTTGGACAAAAGCCTCCCCGGCCCAAAACGAGAACCATAGGATCTTGTTCTTGCAGTTCGGAAAGCTTCCGACGTTTCCCGGTGTGATCAGTAAGTTCGTAGTCTGGGAAGGCAGTCGCTGGAACAATGTCAGCTCGCATATGGAGGTATAATCGGCTGGCTATTCCAAACCAACAAGCCTAACAAGAAAAATCCCAAGGCCGTGTTGTCCGGCAGGTTTTGCAAAAAAAATCGCGGGCAACTGTTTGGGATGCTGGTTAATCCGTGTATCATGCCTAACGAATCAAGGGAAGATAATAAAAAAAGCTTTGCGTGACTCGGCGTAACGGCGCGCGTCCGGTTCACGCAGGCGAGGCGACAACGTGCTTCGCCTCCGCCATGTAGCGATCCGCGGCCGCAGCGGCCTGGTCCGGAGAATTCCCAGCTTCGCGAGCGTCGATGTACGCTGCGTACCAGTCCCACCAGTTATGCTTACCGTGCGTCCTCTGGTAATCGCCGTGGCGCTGCTCCGTCTCGCGGAGCAACTCAGCAAGAGTGGCAACTTCGGTGCCTGAGGGTCGCCTTGACTTCCATTCCCGGCCGGGAAGTCGCGTTGTGATCTCCTGTAGCAGCCACCCGTTCCCATCTGGATCCTCGAACGACGCGAACGAGTAGTAAGAACGGCCCTGTGAATCGCGGCCGCCGACACGCGGATTCTTTACGGCGTTGTTGAAAGGACCGCCGGCGTAATGAAAGACCTCGCTCACGTTGACGCCGCGCGCGATCAAGTCCTTGCGAGCGGCGTCGACATCGTTCACGGCGAGAACCAGGCTGTCCGCCGAGCCGGATTTGGCCGGAGTAATTCCCTTACCGAAGATAATCGACGCCTCTGAATTCGGCGGAGTAAATTGTAACACCCGAAACTTTTCGTCCGCCGCGTAATCGATATCCAAACGAAACCCCAGTTTTTCATAGAACGCTTTGGTGCGATCGACATCGGAAACGGGGATAACTACCACTTCTAATTTCATGTCCATGGGTTACTGCTCCTTTTCTTTGAACTTAAATGCTTGGGATGATTCCTCCGGTTTAGAGAGAGAAGAGTGTTATTCTCGACAAGCGTCAGTAACGCTCGGCCGCGAAAACTGATTCTGGATCTGAGCCGGAAACCTTGCCGACCGCTATCCAGCCCATTCGGCTGACTAGCGCGCCGACTAAAAACGAAATTGCCGCCCAGGGAATGAACCCGAAGAAACGGAGAATCAATGCGAGCGGTCCAGTCAAAATTTCGCCGATGCGAATGAACCATCCCGAACCGTGTTCGTGGATCGCGCGATCGGCTGCGCCATGTTTAGCAACGCTGAGCCAGATCAAAAGCGCTGTCTCAACTGCGGCGGCGTAAAATCCAAGAAAATTCAACGCGGGTATTCGGTGGCCCATCAATTCCAAAACGGCGGCCGCCGATCCCAGGCCGGCAGTTCCAAAATGAATCGGCAGTAATGTGCGATGCAAAAACCACGCGGGAATTGCCGTTGCTCCGATGAGCACACCGGTATAAGTCGCGAGTAAAGTTCCAAAAATTGCCGCACCAAAAATGAAAATCCCGGCGGCAAAGCTCAGGAGTTGATTAAGCGTCCCGGGGGAAATTTGATGCGCATGCAATTCGAGTGCGATCAGCCCCGCAACCGCGCACGCACCAAATGCGGTCAGAATCCACGCGCCCATCGACATGGCGGAGCGATGTTTGAAAACGCGCAGCATGTTGAGAAAGCGGTGCGGACGGCCGAGATCCATGATCAAAAGAATTGGTGAAAGGACCGCGCCGGCGATGGCCGCAGTCCACATAGCCGCGCGTGCGAGATCGACATGATCAAACAGGACCGCGCCGAACGCGATCACCGCTGACATACCGCCGATTCCGCCAAAGAAAAAGTAGAGCGGAACTTCCCAAGTCCAGACCGGCGGTTTCACCACCGGTTCACCGTAATAGCCCGGTTTTCGCGGTATCGGGCCACCGGCGACATCTACGCCGCGACCGGGAACAACTCCCTCCTGCCACGCTTTCTCGCGCAGTTGTTCCAGCCGCTGTTCTGATGCGGACGTGTCCATCACGATGAAAATGCGAATGCCAGTAGTGTCACAATCAGCGAGGCGATTGCAGTGGCGAACGCCGCTGTCCATGCAGATTCTAGATAAATTGTCGGAACCTGCGGTTTTGGCGGAAGACCGTAAGCTTCAGGTTCACCCAGGATCAGGAAGAAAGCATGAATCCCGCGGACGCTCGTCTCTAGCGGATCGTATAGCTGTGCATCGTTATAACCGAGTCCTTGCAAATGTTGCACGCGCTCTTTCGCTCGGGTACGCAAATCATCAAGTCGGCCAAAAACGATCGATTCCGTAGGACAAACTTTGGCGCAGGCCGGGACGAGTCCGCTCTTTTGTCGATCGTAACAAAACGTGCACTTGAATGCACCGCCGGCATCGGGCAACGGCGTGGGCCGGCGATCAATCACGCCAAACGGACACGATACGACGCAATAGCCGCATCCGTTGCAGACATCATCCTGCACGAAAACGGTCCCCGTTTCGGTGCGAACAATCGATCCGGTCGGACAGGCTTCGAGACAACCGGCTTCTTCGCAATGTTTGCAAACATCAGACAGGAATACCCAGCGAAATGGATCGTGGTCACCTAACGACATCGGTCCGGTGATTTGACTTCCTTTTTGTCGATCTTGCTCCAGAAACATGACATGTCGCCATGTGGATGCGCCGAGATGGCCGGTGTTATCGTAGGAGTTTCCCGTCCAAGTGAAGCCGTCATCGGGAACGTGGTTCCATTCTTTGCACGCGACTTCGCAAGCTTTGCACCCGATGCAAACAGTCGGGTCCGTAAAAAATCCCACTTCGACGTTATCGCGAACGTAGGAATGCTTACGTTGATTCGAGCTCTGGAGTCCTTCGCCGATCATCGATTGTCGATCTTTCCTTCCAAGCCGTGACCACCGCCGGCTCTGGCGCAGGGGGCATCTACTGCTGGTTGTTCCGGATGCAAATTGGGTGGGCCATCCTTCGGCAGGTATCGGGCGATCCAATCTTCGAAGGCGGGACCTCGTGGCAGACGGCCAGGCACGATGTTGCATGTGCACGCTTTGGCTTCCATGATGGTGACGTTCGGCTCGCCCGAAATCGGAATTAAGTCGTTTGTGGAGCCACCTCTCACGGGTCCGGCCGAGCCGAAATGAAACGGCATCGCAACTTGATGCACTGTTTTGCCGTTGAGCTGAATCGGTCGCATGCGTCGGCTAACAAGTGCGCGCGCTTCGATCGCGCCGCGCAAACTGACAACGGAAATGTAATCGCCATTGTCGATCTTGAGCTCGCGCGCGAGCTCGGTCGAGATTTCCGCGAATAATTGCGGCTGCAACTCCGCAAGATGACTGAGAAAGCGCGACATACCTCCGGCAGTATGATGCTCGGTTAACCGGTAAGTTGTAAGAACAAAAGGAAATCGCGCATCACCCGGCGGCGCGAACCGGTTTTCCTGGCGGGTAAACCAATGCACAGCCGGGTTCGTGTCGCGTGAGTAAAGCGCGTTGTGCACCGGCGACTCGAGCGGTTCGTAGTGCGTCGGTATCGGTCCATCTTGCAAACCGCTCGCGACATACAGCCACCCAAGGCCATCTTCATTCAAAATAAAGGCCGCGTCGCCGCGAATTGCGTCGAGGCCCCTCTCGTTTCCGGTTGGCCGAAATTCTGGCGATTTATCCAGCGGAAAATCGGGGTTATCGATGCCGGTCCATCTGCTCTGTGCTTGATCCCACCAAATCAATTTCTTGCGATCGCTCCACGGTTCGCCAGTAGGACTAGCGCTCGCTCTATTATATATAATGCGACGATCACTAGGCCAGGCGAAGCCCCAACCGTGGCCAAGATAATCTTTGGAATTACGTGAGTTGGCCTTGTTGATCTTATCTGGACCGAGGACGCCGGAGTAAATCCAAGCACCGCATGCGGTCGAACCGTCGGGCTTCAGTCGTAAATAGCTATCAATCTGCGAACCGTGATGTGGATTGCCTTCGCGATCGACACCGAACACAACCCCATCGGCGTCTGGTTGAGGATTCGTGTACCAGCCATTGATCTCTGCCAGCACGGCTTCCATCTTTGGATCGCCCAACTCGTCTTCCGGGTACCACCAGTCAAGCGCGCGCAACGGTTCATCGAGCGGATCATTCGATTGCTTTGCTTTCGCAATGAGACGCAACGCCAACTGATGCATAAACCACGCTTCCGATCGAGCATCGCCAGGCGGGTCGACCGCTTTCTGGCGCCATTGTAAAAGACGCTGCGTTTGCGTAAAGGCGCCTTCCTTTTCGGCGTGACCCGCGGCGGGAAAAAGGAAAACCTCCGTCTCAATTTCTTTCGTCTTCAGTTCGCCGCGCCCCACCTCGGGCGAATCACGCCAGAATGCCGCCGCTTCGATCTCGACCATCTCTCGAACGACGAGCCATTTCAATTTTGAGAGTGACGCTCGCTCGAACCTGGAGTTTGCCGCCGCGACGGCTGGATTCTGGCCCATCATGAACATGCCTTCCATTTTTCCGTCAGCCATGTCGTAGAGGTATTCGAAGAAGGAATGGTTGGCGGTAATCTTCGGGACCCAGTCGTAGCCAAAATCGTTTTCGACCGTTGCGTTCTTCCCGTAGTACGATTTTAGCAGGCTGATGAAATAAGCTGGAACACTATTCCAGAGACCAGTTCGTTTCGTGTGAGCGGCCAGGTAATCACCCAACGTCGCTTCACTGCCATCGCCGCGCGGCATTGGCAGATAACCGGGCAAAGTATCGTAGAGCGTAGGAATATCGGTCGAACCTTGAATCGAGGCGTGACCGCGCAGCGCAAGGATGCCGCCGCCCGGGCGGCCGATATTGCCCAGCAACAGTTGCAGGATCGCGGCGGTGCGAATGATTTGAACGCCTTTTGAATGTTGGGTCCAACCGAGTGCATAACAAATCGCCGCACTTTTGTCGGGACCCGAAGCGGCAACCAGGGCATTCGCAACTTTGTGAAAGAGCTCCGGCGAAATTCCGCAGATTTTCTCTACCATCTCAGGTGTGTAACGGGCGAAATGCCGATGCAGCGTTTGGAAAACGCACCGCGGATGTTGCAAGGTCAGATCGCGCTCGGGAAAACTAAGGCCAGTATCGCCCTTGTAGAGCCAGGTCTTTCTGTCGTAGCCGCATAGCTCGCCGTTCCAGCCGGAGAATACGCCGGTCTCACCTTCTTCCGCGTCGCGAAAATCGTCTCGCAGAATGCATGACGCGTTGGTGAAGTGAACCACATAGTCGCGAAAGAAAAGATTGTTCTCGATAAGGTGCCTAACGAGTCCGCCAAGAAACGCGATGTCGCCTCCAGCACGGATGGGCACCCAGATGTCGGCCAGGGCGCTGGTGCGCGAAAATCTTGGATCGACATGAATGATGGTTGCGCCCCGCTCTTTTGCTTTCATGACCCAACGAAAACCAACCGGGTGCGCTTCGGCCATGGATGAGCCTTCGATCAAAATGCAGTCGGCATTGGCCAGATCTTGTTGCGCAGTCGTAGCTCCGCCCCGGCCAAAGGAGGTGCCCAGACCGGGCACCGTGCTGCTATGTCATATCCGGGCCTGGTTGGACACACAGACCATCCCCAGGCCCAAGGTGAAAAGTTTTTTGATTAGATAATTTTCTTCGTTGTCGAGCGTGGCACCGCCGAGATGGCAGATCGCAGTGGTGTGATTGATCGTGCGATCGCCGATATTGTGCACGAACGTGCGCTTGCGTGATTCCCAGACGCGGTCCGCGACCATGTCCATCGCGCGATCCACTGAAATTTCCGTCCACTCTTTCGCGCGTGGCGGGCGATATTTCATTTTTGTCTCGCGCCGGTTATGAGTCAGTAGCTGATACGATGCGGCACCTTTCGGACATAGATTCCCCTGACTGATCGGCGACTCCGGGTCGCCCTCGATCGAAACTAGCTTGCCGTCCTTGTGAAAAATCAGCTGACCGCAGCCGACGCCGCAGTAGGGGCAAACCGAGCGCGCGACTTGCGCATCATCGATCCGCGCGTGCATCCCGCGCGTTTTAACGGACATCGATTCGAGCCCGGTTCCGTCTTTCCTTTCTCGAATTTGCTGCACCAGCGGCCACTTCAAGAGCAGAGAGCTGAGCGAGGCCATGGCAGAAAGCTGCTATCAATCTCTAGGTTGCGGCGGATGAGGGGTCAAACCAATTGTTCCCGGTTTTTCAGCCGCGGCCTTTCGACGCGGTGGGTGGACGATGATTGGCAACAGAATAGACGCGGCCATCACCCCAGAGATCACGTGCAGCGCTATGGCGTAGTTACCGCTGGTCTCACGCATGCGCGCGATGTACAACGGCCCGAACACACTCGCGAAGCTCCAGGCCGTTAGCATCAAACCATAAATGGGACCTACATTCTTCGGTCCGAAGTAATCTGCGGTAAAGGCCGGCATGGTGCCAAACCCGCCGCCGTAACACATCAGGATAACAAAAGCGACGATTGTCATCATTGACGACATGGTGATTTTGGGCAGGAACCAAAAGAGCAGAACTTGAAGAATGAACATGACAGCGAATGTCGCGCGGCGCGTGATCAAGTCGGAGACCCATGCCCAAAGTACACGGCCGACGCCGTTGCCCAGGCTCGCGATCCCGACCATGCCGCCAGCCACCACCGCGGTGACACCAGTGAGTTCCTGAAATAGCGGACCTTCCTGCGAAATCAGAGAAATGCCGGCCGATGTATTCAAAAACAGGATCAACCAAAGGGCCCACCACTGCCAGCGCGTCAGCGCCTCGCCAAGGACGTAGTCATGCGTTGCGCGCTGGGCGGTTTCCTTCGCAGTCGGAGTCCATCCCGGCGGCCGGTAACCTTCGAGCGGGTTTTGCATGAACAGTCCGGCTATGATCGTAATGATAAAGTAGGCAATGCCGAGATATGCGAACGTAGGTAAAACGCCAACCGTTTGAATCAATCGGGTTGCTACCGGCGCGGTGATCAGCGCGCCGGCGCCAAACCCACCAACCGCGATTCCGGTGATGAGCCCGCGCCGATCGGGAAACCATTTTACGAGCACCGCCACGGGAACAATGTAACCCAGGCCGAGGCCCAGACCGCCGATAAACCCGTAGCTGAAGTAAAGCCACCAGAGTTTGTTCGCGGAGAAGCTCGCAAGAAAAACGCCGAGGCCGTAGAGCGTCGCGCCCGTCAAAGCCACGACCCGCGGACCCTTGCGCGCCATCCACAATCCGCCAAAGAACGACGCGAAGCCGAGCACGAAAATGCTGATGGTGAAGGTGAGCGTAACCTCCGAGATACTCCAGCCGAATTGCTTCGATAATGGCACGCGAAAAACGCTCCAGGCGTAGACCGCCCCAAGCGCGATCTGGAGAAACACGCCAGCGATTGCAATGACCCAGCGATTTTGTGTTTTCATATAACGTTTCTCATCTAACTGAGGCTATGATGTCACGCACATTTGTTAGGGAAGTCGCTTTTCACATTGGATAATGCGACCCTGCCAATGAGTGAATCCCACCCATGGCTTGTCAACTGCGCGGCACGACTACCCCGCCCATCTTCGGAATCGCATCGTAGGCTGCCCTGTCGACCTTGAGATGCGCCATCACTAACTCCGGCGGTGTGTGCGCGAGCCACTCTGAGAATGAAAACTCCTGGAAGCGAGGAGACTTGAACATCTCGAGGAAAATCAAATCGTTGTCGCCAGTGTTCTCGACGTAATGCAACAAAGTTTTTTGCACGTAGCCGACATCGCCCGCGCCTGAAAATCCATCGTGCGCCCCTTGTTTCCTGTCGAGACTACGGTCATTCGGCCCTTGCCTTGAATGAAGAATTGCCACTCGTCAGCGTTAGGATGCCAATGCAGTTCGCGCATTCCGCCCGGATGGACCGTCACCAGCGCCATGGTCGTGGTCGTGACTTTGAAATTCGTGGAATCGACAATTTTTACGTCGCCGCTTTTTGTTTGTTTTGTCGGCTTCATTTCATCTGTCCGAAACGCGAAATCGACCGGCGATTTCCCAAGCGTGCCGGCCGCAGCCTTCCGATCATCCTCGAGGTTTCCCGGAACGTCAGTTTTGAAAATGAATAGCTCCTCTCTCGGCAGGTTGGCGAAAGCGCTCTCGCTGACGTTGAAATTTTTCGCCAATATTTCTACCGGCAGATGGTTCATCGAATCGCTCAACAGCACCGTCTCCGATTCCGAAAAATCGCCGTCATCGAACACCAGCAGAAATTCGCAGCCGTCCGGATTCAGGCCTTGAATGGAGTGGGGAAAGCCACTCGGAAAAAACCACAGATCGTTTTTCTTGGTGTCGGCGACGAAACTTCTCCCGTCTGCATCGATCGCCGTGATACGCGCTGTTCCGTAAAGCATGATGGCCCACTCCCCCGACGTGTGCCAATGAAGCTCGCGCACGCCACCGGCATTGAGTCTCATGTTTACGCCTGCCAGAGTCTTTGAAACTGGAAGCTCACGCACGGTCACTTCGCGCGACCATCCGGCGCCCGGGTAGACACGTTTGTTCGCAAAGGCGAACGGGTACTTAAAGTTTTGCACCAGACTCTTGGAATCCGTCTCCGGCGGCCACATTGAGTCGGGATTTTGAGCCTGAAGCTCCGGATTTGACGGGCCGGGCTGAGTCCCAGGTGGACTCGCTGCCATAACTACTTTTTGCAATGCAACCAAGCCGCCTGCGGCTGCGACGCCTCCCAGAAAATTCCGCCGAGTTAAAATGTTTCCACGTTGAGTTTTCCTTGAATTTTTTGCTTAGCCAGCCAGCCCCGCTCGGACAGTTCCAACAAACAGTCCGATCCGCGCAGTGAGCGTCGTGAACCCGAGCGTTACTGCGCCAACCACAGGTCCGTATCCTTCCATAACCAAATCTATTCACCGAGTTCCCCGTGCGTCCGCAGGGCATATGCAGGGTTTTTCTTTACGCCTAACGAAATGGTTTCTGCTCTCCCGTTTGGGAGATCAACAGGGATCGCGCGCGAGGGGATGAGACCTGAGGATTCTATTGGCAAGCATCAAATTGCCCTTCTGGGTCTCAGCCGGATAGCCTTCGCCAGGCAGGCAGGATAGGAAACGGAATTGCTCTAGCTTTGGCTGGATGAAAGCAGTATTTAGCGACGCTTACGCATCGCACGTCCCTTGGGGCCAATGCCAACGTCTGGAACTTCTTCTCCAAGGGCGGTGGCTAAATCAATCTGATGATCCTGCTCATGCACCAGAATCCCGCGAATCTGTTCGGCCATCGCATATTCTCCAAGCGCCTCGCGTTGCGGGATGCGATCGCGATAATTCCGAATGGTTTCGTTTTCATTATCGAGATCGTAGCGGAGCGTGTCTCTCGGGTTCTTCGACGTGCGAACCGGCTTGGACGTCACCGCTGGCATCTTCCCCAGATAGTCGATCTGTCGTGAGAGAATCAGGGCATGATCGAGCTCCTGCTTGGCATGGATCTCAAGCTGAGCAGCGATGTCCATGTATTGTGCCCCGCTGAGTACCTGAGAATAGACTACGTAGGCGACAATCGCCTGATACTCGCGGGACAGATCTTCGTTCAACAACTCTGCGAGACGATCGCGCGAAATTTCGTTTTCCCGGGATTTGGGCGCTGGCATTTGAGTCCTCCTTGGGTTGAAAGATGGATTACTAAACTAGATCGCTTTGGGTGGTGCGGCTGGCCTTGACGGTGCCGGCACACACCGGAATTTCTTCAACAGCCATAATGAGGCTTACGCCTTATATCCATCCATCTGCCACTGGGCGAACAACGCGAGCTGGTTCGCAGTCCAAAAGGGCCCGCCGGGTGGCATGACAGGCGGGTGGTCATCGTGGGGCGAAAGTGTTCGAAGCACTTTGTTAGCGTTGTCCGGCTTCGACATGAAGGCGTAATCGTCCAACTTTATGCCGTGCGCCTTCATGTGCGAAATGTCGATAGCGCGAAACAGTGGCCTGATGTCACGCGCGAAAGAAACCTTCGGCATGCGCTCTTTTTTCTTTCGAGAAGGAACGTCCGACTGCGGATTTGTTTGCATTAAAACAATACCTCCAGTTGCATTGTGGGTTATCTGGTTGATTGCGGAGCGCCTAAATCGTGCGGCGGTCCCACGTACGGGAAGCCGTCTAGCAGATCGCTGTGCGGCCCAACCTTATCTCCTGTTACTTTTCCGTTCGTGTATAAAGACAAGAAAACGTCAACAACATCGTCAGTGAGTGTCCGGCCATTGTGCGGATAGCGCACCGAGTCACGCGGGTCGTAGGAAAGAATGTCTGGCAACAACTTTCTCGCAACGCCTCTTGCGGCCTCCGGCCCATAACCACCTGAGTGTTCCAATTCGTGCGCGAAGACGCCGATGAAGCGATCATCATCGGCTGGCTCCCCGCTGAGATACGCTTCTCTCTGCTCGCCTACAAGGAAAACCGCCTGCATTGGTCTGCCACCTCTCTCGACTTGGATCCAGCCTTCTTCAGCTTTAACCAGTATGCGACCCCAAATTCCTAGCTGATTCGGACCAAAAGATGAGTTGGGCAATTCAATCGCGATGCAGCAAACATCTTTATCTTTGAAAAAGTCGTCCCCCGTGAACTGCATATGATTGAAATTGCCGTTCACGTCGAAAAAGAAAGGATCGCTGCGCCAACCAAAGAAAAAACGGTAGTCGCCGGCTCTCGTCGCAAGCGTCTCCTGTTCGAGTGAGACCGGTGCTTCCTTGATGAGAACTTCGCCCTCGTCGCACAGTCCAGCAGCTCGTTCACCCTGAACATGGCGAACTGTTGCCCTCTGTCTCCCATCTTCGGACGAGGCGAACTGAATGCTATAGCAAATATCGGCAATGGCGTCACCGTTTGTGTCGATCTTGCATTCGTACAGCGCTTCCGGCGCAAAGGGCTCTTTGGTTGTCGGCTTGACAGAGCTCAAGGAGAAAGACGGGTGGACATTTAGAACGATTATAGACTTAGCAGCATCGCTCGGCTTGGAGAAGGCAAATAGATCGGTCATGTCCAGGCGCGCATCCCCATGAGGAAATCCAAAGTTAGGACCTGAGGCATGATGTGACATTTGTCTTTTTGTTTCTTTGGACGATTAGCGTCCGAGTTGACCGACGTAATATCCCAAGCGGTTTTCTACATCACCCGGCTTGTGAAAGCCTTGCTCCATCAACTTCTTGACCCTCTCCTGCGCGGCCGGACGCATGATCGAGGCGAAGCACACATCCCATTCAGGTGCGATTTCGTAGTCAGGCGGTAAACTGGCCACGTCGACGAAGCGCTTGGTTTCGCTGATCGCCCGTTTGTCGAAGGATGCGATCCGGGTTGCTAACGCATCGACAAATTCATCAAGTTCAGCATCCGGCAATGCCCGGTTGACGTATCCGTAACGTTCCGCAAGATCGCCTGGGATGTCATCGGCGCCCAGTAGCACTTCGAGTGCTCGTCCTCGTCCCATGAGACGCGGCAGCCGCGCCATTGGTCCACCGCCAGGCACAATACCAGCCCCAACTTCGAAGTGCGACAAAATTGCTTTTTCGCGGCTTGCAAAACGCATGTC
>Ga0066903_100001020_pt1 | contig 19491 bp, 22 predicted proteins | sample PanSoiMetaGPlot1_FD_67491 | JGI IMG/M metagenome (GOLD analysis project Ga0066903, IMG submission 67491) | Tropical forest soil microbial communities from Panama analyzed to predict greenhouse gas emissions - Panama Soil - Plot 1 (version 2) | ecosystem: Environmental > Terrestrial > Soil >... | reverse complement strand
TCAGCGTGTCGGTCAGTTGTCGATGGAGCTCGACGAGCGACTTGGCCTCGTTGCGAATCGGAATGACGACGCTCAGCTCGGTCACTGCCGCTATTCTATCCTCGCCGTGCCGAAGGGCGGCCCCAGACGCCGCGTAGTACGAGAAACACGACGAACCCGACCGCCAGTGCGCCTGCGAGTACCAGAGACGCGAACGCTCCGTGCTCCGACATGTAGCCCGCCGCGCGGTCGCCATACCGGACGGCAAGAAAACCGAGCGCGCCGTACCGCAGCCCGCGGCCGATGGCGATGGCGGCGGCGAGCCGACTACGGCTGATGCCGACGACACCCGCGAGCAGGATGAAGATCTTGAACGGCGCTGGCGGCGGCAGCAGCGATGGAATGAGCACCGACATGACGCCGTAGCGTTGAAGCAGGGCCAGCGCGCGCTCGACCCGTTCACCGGAAAAGCGCCGCCGCACCAAGGCTTCGCCTCCCTTCCTGCCGACCGCATGCATCGCCAGACATCCGAGCACCGACCCAAGGATGGCCGCGAGCACGTAGAGAACTACCTGCCTTTGCCCTCGGGTCACCATCACGATGAGCAGGACGTCGGTCACGCCCGGCAGCGGCAGGAACGATGAATCCAAGAAGGCGACGATAAGCAGACCGGGCGCGCCCCATGCGAGCGCGAGCGCACGTGTCCGGTCGGCGATACTCTCCATGGAACGAGCAGGTGATTGTAGTCGAATGACAGCCCGCTCCAGACTGAACCATAATCGTTGGCCATGTCTTTCGCCGACGACACGCCATGTCAGGAGCTGCTGAAACGGTCGGTACTCGCGCTGATGCTCGCCGTGATCTTCGGGGTGTCGGGCGCGTCGGCACAGACCGTGATCGTTCAGAGCGCCCCGATGGGATCGGCTCTCGAGGTGACGCTGAATGGGGCGACCGTGGCAACTGGCACGGCGAACAATTCCGGAGATGGCGTGTTGACGGTGAGCGGCCGCACGGGCGAGGCAAATGCACAGATCTTCATCGATACGTGCAACGAGGCGATCAGGGTGCACCTGGTCAGCCGCGGCGTGCAGCCGGCGCCATCCCAGGCCGGTTGCAGCCGCGTCGACGTCGGAAGCGTGTTCGTCATCCGGCCGATCACGACGCTCGTCGTGGATATCAGCCCGAGCCCGACGGTGCACATCGCGCAGGGCGCCCCGCCATCTGCCTGGCTACGGGAGGGATCAATCGCCCCGTCGCGTCCGACAACGCTCGCGGGAAAGCCGGGGAAGGATCTGGTGGTGTCCGGGGGGGTCGGTTTCTCGAGGTTCAGTAACTCGGCATCGAAGGCGTGTGGCGACGCCAGTCCGTGCGATGCCGTCAACTTCGGCGTGGCGACGACGCTCGAGGCGCAGTATTGGATCACGCGCTACGTCGGGGCCCATGTCGCGTATTTGAGGCCAGCCGACGTCACGGCTACCGGCAGCGGGACCAATTATCGCTTCGCCACGAATATCCAGACGCGGCTTCTGACTCTGGGGGCTGCGGGGGGAGCGCCGATGGGGCCGGCAAGACTCTACGGCCTTGGCGGTTTCAGCCACGACGAGGCAACGCTGACGACAACCGAGACCATCAACGATACGACTGTCACGATCGGCAACGTCACCCAGACGATCAAGGGAGGCACGCAGGCCTTTGCCCAGAAGACGGAAGCGTGGAACTGGTTCGCCGGCGGGGGCGTTGAAGCGTGGGCCAACCGCTGGATCGGGTTCTACTTCGAGATTGATGTCGTCAAGGTCAAGGGCTCGCCCACGACCGGAGGAGAGGGCGGCATCGACGATTTCGCGACGTTCGCAGTAGGGGGCGCGCGCCTTCACCTGGGACGCTGAAGACAACCGAGGCACCTGCCCCCCAATACCGGGCGGGGCTTGCCGCCGTCGGAAGGGGAGATGAGGCTCACGTCCGACGAGCGCGGTGCGATCACGACACGTTGAGCAGCGTGATATCGAACACGAGCGTCGCGTTGGGCGGGATGATGCCGCTCCGGGTGTCGCCGTACGCCAGCGACGGCGGAATGACCAGGCGCCGCTCGCCGCCGATCAGCATCCCGGGCACGCCCAATTCCCAGCCTTTGATGACCTCCCCCGCACCAAGCGTAAAGCTGAACGGTGTCTTGCCGATCGAAGAATCGAACTGCAACCCCTTTTGGTCAGGTTTCGAGGGATCGTACAGCCAGCCCGTGTAGTCGACAGTCACCGACGCTCCGCTGTTCGCGGTCACGCCCGTGCCGAGCACGATGTCCGTCTGCCTGTAGCCCGCGCTCGTCGTGGGCGACACCGGTGTATCCGTGCAGGCCGTCATCATCAATATGAAGACCGCCATCGATCGCGTGGAGGGTCGTGTCATCGTTCCGATTATGACACGCACGACCGGCCGAAGAAGCGGCCGTGCTACGTTAATGAGAGTGTTCATTCGGTCCGTGCGACGGCGCCTCAGGCCAGGCGTCGCGCTCCCGGCGGCCATCGCGGGCGTGACGGGAGTGGTGGCCGCTCTCTATTACCATCGGATGGGACTCACGCTCAGTCACTACGATGCGCGAGGCCACCTGGTCGTCGCTCGGCGAATCGTGGACAGTATCACGCCCGGGTGGCAGCAAATCGGCGCAGTGTGGTTGCCGCTGCCCCATCTCCTGAATGTGCTCCCCGTGCAACTCGACTTCTTCTACCGGACCGGGGCGTCAGCCGTGGCGATCTCGATCATTTCGTTTGTTGCTGCGGCGGGAGCGATCGCCTGGATCGTCATCGCGATCACGGAATCGGCGCTCGCCGCTCTGGCGGCAGCCGCGGTCTTCATCCTCAACCCCAACGTGGTCTATCTCCAGTCGACGCCGATGACGGAGCTGCCGTTCATGGCGCTGATGACCATCGCGGTCGCCATGCTGATCGAAGAGGTAGAAGAGGCGGGACTGGGAGGAGGAGCGGGACTGGCCCCGTCAAAGTCGCGGGAAGCGCGTCAGTCGCACGCGACCGGGGTCGCGTTTGCCCTCGCGTGCCTCACGCGCTACGAGGCCTGGCCCGTAACAGCAACCGCGCTCGCTCTCGCCGTTTGGGCGTTGTGGCGGGGCGGCGCCCCGCTGCAGCAGGCCCTGCGCCGGGTGTTGGCCATCGCGCTTCTCCCGGCGATCGCGTGCATCGGCTTCGTGATCCTCAGTCGTGTCGTGATCGGCGAATGGTTCGTCGCCAGTGGGTTCTTCGTTCCCGAGAACAAGGCGCGAGGCGATCTATGGATGGCGGTGAAGGAGATCGCATGGGGCGCACAGACGCTCAGCAGCCCGCCCCTCATGTGGCTTGGCGCGGCCGGTCTCTGCATTTCCCTCGGTCTGGCCGTGGGCTGCGTTCCGCGCCTCGGCATTCGTCTTGGGGCCGAGGTTGCGGCCCGCCGCCGCGTTGCCGCTGTTCTCACGATTGCCCTTCTGGGCACGGTCGCCACCCCGCTCGTGGCGTTCTACAAAGGGCACCCGTTCCGCATCCGCTACATGGTTCCGCTCGTGGCGGCGCAAGCCATCGGCGCCGGCGTGGCGGCTGGAGCGTTCCGCAGGGTACGCGCACCAACGGCCGTGGCCGCCGCGGTCCTCGCGGCCGTAACGCTCCGGCCGCTCGATCGATCCGCGCCCATGGTCGTCGAAGCTCAGTGGGACCGCCCGAACGTGCCCGCCCGCGCGCGCGTGACCGCGTGCCTGGGTCCCCCCCAACCTGGCGACAAGATCATGGCGAGCATGGGCTCGCTCGGTCACTACATGCAGGAAGCGTCGCAAGCCGGGTTCGCTCTGCGTGACTTTCTCCATGAAGGGAATGGGGACATCTGGCTGGCCGCGATCGAAGGACCGCGGCCGTTCGCCCGGTGGGTCCTGATCGAGGAGAAGGCCGAAGGGGGTGACGTCCTCGCCCACGTCGCGCGCGAGCATCCGCACTTTCTCGACGGATACTCGCGCGTCTGTGAGGGAGCGGGGCTCGCGCTGTACCGGCGCGAGTAGCCCCGACGCCGGGCTCGGGGCCCCTCGCAGGGCTTGCAGCGGCTAGAATTTGAAATTGACAGTGAAGAGATAGTTGAATCCGCCCAGATCGATCGTCGGGCCGGCAAAGCCCTGGTCGGTCGGCAGATTGGCTTCGCCGCCCTGCCACCGGATCTCTCCGCCGAAGCCCATGGGTCCGACCGGGAACCGCACCCCGCCGAGAACGAGCGGACCTGCCTTGGCGCCGCTGCCGACGAACGTGCCATTGAAGATATTGCTGTTCGAATCGACCCACTGCCCGGTCTCGCTGTAGCGCCAGAGGAAGATGCCGACGCCGCCGCCCACGTACGGTTGCACCGGGGCGCGGTGGCCAAGAGGCAGCAAACGGATCGTGGCGCTGATCGGCACGATGCGGAGCTTGAGCTCCTGGGCGATCTCCGTGCCATTCGAGTTCACCTGGTTCGTGTACACCGTGGTCGCCGCCTTCTGATAGAAGCCGATGCCGGCCCCGGCCTCCAGGAAGCGATTGAGCCCGACGAGCCACTCACCGCCGAACGTGAAGCCGTGGAACTGCCCCATGTCAATGCCGTTCGCGCTGTTGAGCGTCGACAGGAACGACGAGTTGTTGAACAGGACGTCATCGCTGCCACGGGCATCCATCGCATGCGGCACGAAACCGCCGATGTACACGCTGAGTAGCTGCTGGGCGGAAGCGCTCGGGGACCCGATGACCCCCAACACGAGGGCTGAGATAGCGGAGAGTAAGAGTCGGCGCATTTGGACCAGCTCCTTTACGGGATACGCCAAAGCAGGACGGGTGCCATCGATCCCCTCGAAATCTGGCCTGAAACACGGCGCGTCCCCGCGGACTGTCCGCCGGAGGGGTCAGACTCGTAGCCTGGTGGTCGGGTCCGAGTTCGCCCTGCGCCGCCGATCCCGGAACGCCGTAATCACGTCCAGCATGGCGCCATGCAGCCGGCCGTTGGTCGCCAGGACCTCGCGGCCGCGAGACGAGAACGGCTTCCCGTCCATCCCCGTCACGCGCCCGCCCGCCTCCGCGACAATCAGCGCCCCGCCGGCGACATCCCACGCGTTGAGGTCGTTTTCCCAGAAGCCGTCCATCCGGCCCGCCGCGACCCAACAGAGATCGATCGCGGCCGATCCGAGCCGCCGAACCGCGCGCGCCTCGCCGACGAACGCCGCGAACAGCCCAACGATCTCGTCAACCCGTGCATGCACGTCGTAGGGAAAGCCGGTGACGAGCAACGCATCCACGAGTCGGCTGGCCGATGACACGCGCATCGGCTTGCCGTTCAGAAAGGCTCCACTTCCACGTTCGGCCGAGAACAGCTCCCGCCGGTTGGGATCGTAAACAGCCGCAACTTCGGCCACGCCGTCGATCTCCAGCCCAAGCGACGCGCAAAAAATCGGGAGCCCGTGCGCATAGTTCGTGGTCCCGTCGATCGGATCGAAAATCCAGCACGGCCCGGCGGGGGCGACGGCGGCGCCGCCGAGCTCCTCGGCCAGAATCTGATGGGAGGGGAACCGTTCCGCGATCATCGCGCGAAACATGTGCTCGACGGCAAGGTCCACCTCGGTGACGAGATCGATGGTCCCCTTCTTGTCGACTTGGATGTGCTGCCCGAAGCGCGCCATCTGCAGATCGCCGGCGCGAACGACGGCCTCGATGGCCGTGGTGAGGTAAAGAGGGTTAAGTGCCACTCGACTGCACGCGCTTGACCATCCGAATCTCCATGCCCCCTTCCGGGGCCCGCCGCAGCCGGACGTCGTCCATGAAGTGGCGGATGAGGAAAATGCCGCGGCCGCTCGATTTCAGGACGTTCTCAGGTGTGAGGGGGTCGGCCAGCGTCTCCGGATCGAATCCGTCGCCTTCGTCCCGCACTCGAATCCAGAGCTCGGGCGGCTCGGTCGACATCTCGGTTTCGAACTCCACGAACACGCGCTTTGACGCGTCATTCCGGTTGCCGTGCTTGATGGCGTTGATGACCGACTCTCGGATGGCCACGCTGATCCAATGAGACGCGTCGTCGTCCATCCCGGCGTCGTGCGACACGTAGTCGCTGACGATCTGGACGAAGTCGAGCATCTCGAACGCGCTACTGAACTCGAGCCGGACGATGTGGTGGCCGTTGGCCGTCACGCAGGTCCTTTTATCATAAGATGTTTTCGAGATGCCGTCGTCATCGGTCGCCACCATCGCGCCGGCCCGCCGCCTGCGTGGACGGCTGCGCGTGCCCGGCGACAAGTCGATTTCACATCGCTATGCCCTTCTCGCCGCTCTGGCCGAGGGGCGCTCGACGCTGGCCAACTACGCTCCCGGCGCCGACTGCCGCTCGACCTTGGCCTGCCTGCGGGCTCTTGGCGTCGCCATTGAAGAAGGCTCTGCCGGGGCCGTCATCGTAATGGGACGAGGATTGGGTGGGCTACGTTCGCCTGCCGGGCCGCTCGACGCCGGCAACTCGGGCACGACGATGAGGCTGATGGCCGGCATCCTGGCGGGCCACCCATTTTCGGCCACTCTGACCGGCGATGCCTCTCTGTCCCAACGGCCCATGGGACGCGTGATCGCGCCTCTGTCTCGGATGGGCGCTCGGATCGATGCGACGGACGGCCGCCCGCCGCTCGTCGTCCACGGCGGGCGCTTGACAGGGATCGCGCATCGGCCGGCGACGCCAAGCGCGCAGGTGAAGAGCGCGGTCCTGCTGGCCGGGCTTCACGCGGATGGGACGACGTCGGTGACCGAACCTGCGCCGACCCGCGATCACACGGAGCGCGCCCTGCTGGCGTTCGGCGGCCGGTGTGCCGTGGAGGGGCTGACCGTGTCGGTCCCGTCCGGCCAGCGACTCCAGGCACGATCGTTGACTGTTCCTGGCGATCTGTCGTCGGCAGCCTTCTGGTTCGTGGCTGCGGCCGTGTTGCCGGGATCCCGTGTGGAAGTTGAAGGCGTCGGCCTGAATCCCTCGCGCACGGCGCTGCTCGGCGTGCTGCGGCGCTTCGGGGCTCGCGTCGAGGTGGTGGCGGGCGCGGCAGGCGAGCCCGATGACGAGCCGCGCGGCCTTGTCGTGGTCGAGCATGATCGTGCGAGTGACCTGGCGATCCGGCCGGACGAAGTGCCGGGATTGATCGACGAACTTCCCGCCCTTGCGGCGCTTGCCGCCGGGGGCGTCGCGGTCAGCGTCAGCGGCGCGGGAGAGCTGCGCGTCAAAGAAAGCGATCGCATCGCCGTGCTCGTGGCCGGGTTTCGAGGGCTCGGGATCGAAGCCGACGAGCGCGCCGATGGCTTCGTGATCTCCGGGCGGCCGGCGCGGCCGCCGGGGGGCGTTGCCGACGCGCGGGGCGATCATCGGATGGCGATGGCGTTCGCGATCGCGGCCATGGCCGCGAAGCGGTTGTCGGTGATTACCGGTGCGAATGCGGTCGATGTCTCGTATCCTGGGTTCTTCGAGACGCTCGACCGCTTTGTGGCATCGTCCGACAAACTGGGGGCGTTCGGACACGTGTGAGAGCCGACAAAATCTATCTCGTCGGCTTCATGGCCGCCGGCAAGACGAGTGTGGCGCGCGCGCTGGCAAGACGCCTCGACTGGCGGGACGTGGATATCGACGAACTGATCGAGCAGCGTGAGCGTCTTGCGGTAGCGGAGATCTTCGCTCGCCACGGCGAGTCGTATTTCCGCGCCATCGAGCACGCGGTCCTTCTCGAGCAGATCGATCCCCGTCACCTCGTGGTGGCAACAGGTGGAGGGACGTTTGCGGACGCACAGAATCGAGCCGTGATCAACCAGGACGGCGTGTCGGTCTGGCTCGATGTGCCCATGGATCGACTTATCGAGCGCGTTCCCGCCGACGGCCGGCGCCCCCTGGCCGCCGACCGTGCCGGGTTCGAGCGCCTGTATCATCAACGGCGTGCCGCCTACCAGTTGGCGCATGTGCGCCTCGATGCGGGTCGTGCCGGCGTCGAATCGCTTGCCGAGCAGATCGTGGACTGGCTCGGCACCTGAGAGTGCCCCAACCTAAATGCGTTATCTCGTCCTGACCGACATTCACGCGAACCTCGAGGCGCTCGACGCCTGTCTTGCCGCCGCAGGCACACAAGGGTTCGATCGCGCGCTCGTGCTTGGCGACCTGGTTGGCTACGGCCCCGATCCGAATGCCGCCATCGACCGGATCGCGGCGCTCGATCCGCTCGCAATCGTTCGCGGGAACCACGATAAGGTGGCGTGCGGCCTCGACGAAGCCGATGGGTTCAACCCCATCGCGAAGTTGGCCGCGAGGTGGACCCAGGACAACCTGACTCGAGACCACCTCGACTGGCTGGTCGCGCTGCCGGAGGGCCCGAAAATCGTGGACGACCTCGTTGAGATCTGTCACGGCTCGCCGCTCGACGAAGATGCGTACATTTTTGACGAGATGGACGCGATGCGCGCGCTGAAGGCATCGACCCGCCCCTTGTGCCTCTTTGGGCACACCCACTGGCCGGTCACCTTCGAGCTGGCAGCGGACACATTCCAAGTCGTTGATCACGCGGACTCAGGCGATTGCCAGCTGACGCTTGAGCCCGGCGCCAAGTATCTGGTCAATCCCGGCGCGGTCGGGCAACCGCGGGACGGCGATCCCCGCGCAGCCTACGCGATCGTCGATGTGACGCGGAGATGCCTCGAGCTCTTTCGACTGGCGTATCCGTTCGAGGAAACTCAGGCCAAGGTCGTTCGCGCCGGCCTCCCCGAAGTGTTGGCGCAGAGATTGGGTCTCGGACGTTGAACAGGTCAGCCCGTCCCCGCTCGGCCTCTCTGTCCTGCCCTTCCCGCCCGCTCCTCTCTCCTTCGCAGCTCCGCCGCATACGCATCCCGCGCAGCGCGGGACCCCAGCACCCACCCAACCACGATGCCAATCAGGAGCACGGCGGGTATGAAAATGAAGTGGCCGGCTGTCATCGGTGGACGCCTGCCCCGCCGCGACGCTCGAGGGCGTGGATCTCAGCCTCGACTTTACCGAGGCGTCGCCAGATCGTCCACAGATAGAACATCGTCGCCAGCCACACGAACGCGTAGGCAGCGACGAGCAGGGGCGCCGATGGCAGCTGGTCGGAGGGCGGCAGCGTGTTAATCGGAACGAACTCGTTCTGCTGCGGCGGCTGAGCGAGAGCCGGGCCGGCCGACAGCAACAGCGAGAGCAGAGCGCCGAACAGCACGAGGCATAGACGTGTGATCATGACCGTCACTCTTCTTCCAAATACAGAGCATCGAGCGCGGCGCGTTGATGCTCGAGGTGAGCGCGCGCCGTCATGAGCAGCGCGCACAGCAGCAGGAACGCGGCGACGCTGAACCAGAAGGGACCCGGCATGCCGCCCGGCAGCGTGGGCACCACCGTCGTTTTCGGATGGATGGTGCGCCAGATGTCCACCGACACGTACAGGAACGGTACGTTGAACATTCCGAAGATGGCCATTGCTGCGGCGAGCTTGTCCGCGCCCGGCCCGCCGAATTTCCTCACCAGCAGGTAACCGACGAATGTGAGCTCCACGAGCAGCGCAATCGTCACACGCGCATCCCAGGGCCACCAGACGCCCCACGACTTGCGCCCCCAGAGGGGCCCCGTGACCAGACCCATCAACCCGAAGAGCACCGCCACCTCTCCGGCCGCCGCGGCGATGCGGTCGGCCGACGGCTTCTTTCTGAACAGGAAGATCGCGCTCTCGACCCCACAAACGAACACGGCCGTGAACATCGCAAACCATGACGGCACGTGGAAGTAGAAAATCTTCTGCACGAGCCCCATGGTCGACTCATAGGGCGCGTTCGCGATCAGGATCGGCGCGTACATGAACATCGCCGTCGCAATGGCCAACAGCGGCACGAATGCTCTTCTCACGCTTCCCCCTATTCGGTCATCAGCGGTTCGAACGTCCAGAGCGCGAGCGTCACGAACACGACGTCGAAGCACAACAGCAGCCCGATCCACATGCCGGCGATCGCTTCGTCCGGCGGCGAACTCAGGAGCGCCGCGGTCCCGCGAACGCCTGCAATGATCACCGGAACGGTGATCGGATACAACAGGATCGGCAGCATGATGTCACGAGTGCGCGACCGTACGAGCATCGCGGCGAACAGCGTGCCGACCGCGGCAAAGCCAACGGTGCCCGCGACGAGCAGCCCCGCGAGAAGCAGGGGGCGCGCGAACAATGGTGCGCTGAAAAGCAGCGCTACGAGCGGGACCAGCATCACCTCAGCCGAGATGAGCAGCAGCACGATGCCGAGCAGTTTCCCGACGTAGATCGCAGCGCGCGGCGCCGGCGCCAGGAGTAGCGCCCGCACGGTCTCCGCGTACCGCTCGCGCTCGAATGTGCGGCCAAGGGCGAGCGTGCCCGCAAACGCGATCGCGATCCACAGGATCCCCGCCGACGCATCGGCGACGATCGATCCCTCCTTGACGAACGCAAACGCAAACACCAGCACGCACGATACCGCGAAGAAGAGCGTCGTCGACAAGATCTCGAGGCTCTTGATTTCGATGGTGGCGTCTTTGCGCAGCACGAGGAAGGCGACGCGGCCGAACATGGTCATCCCTGCCTGACGAGCTCTCGATAGCGGCCGCGGAGACCCGCGCCGGCTGGCTCGTCGAGGAGAAGCTTGCCCCCGCGAAAGAGAGCGACGCGGGTCACGAGGCCGTCCGCCACCTCGAGGTCGTGCGTCGCCATGACGACAATGGCCCCGCCCGCAGCCAACAGCCGCAGGCGCACGGTGACCAGGCCCACCGCCTGGTCGTCCAGACCGGTGAACGGTTCGTCGAACAGCGCGAGGCGGGGCGCATGCAGGAGCGCGCGTTCGAGCGCCAGCCGCTGGCGCATTCCGCGCGAGAACCCCGCGACCGGATCGTCCGCCCGCTCGCGCAGCCCGGCGCGTTCGATGGCGGCGTCGACCACACGACGCGCGTCGAGCCCATACAGCTCGGCGAAGAACCTGAGGTTCTGCCGCGCCGACAGCTCGGGGTACAACAGCAATTCGTGCGCGACCAGGCCGATGCGCCGTCGCAGCGCGCCGCCGAGATCGCGTGCGCTCTGGCCGCCGTAGCGCGCCTCCCCGCTCGACGGCGACACGAGCGTCGCGAGAATGCCGATGAGCGTCGATTTCCCGGCGCCGTTGGGGCCAATTACCCCGACGATGTCGCCGGCACGGGCGGTCAGCGATACACGAGCCAGCGCGCGACGTCGGCCAAAATGGCGGGAGACCTCGGCGAGCTCTACCGTGTCGAAGTCGAAGGTCACGAAGAAAGGTCGCCGCCATCGCCGTCGAGCGCGCCGTACACATTCTCCAAGGCGTCGACAAGCTCTTTGCGCCTTGCCGCGTAGCGGCGGTCGTCGGTCCATGGCCCGCGGCCGTCACGGCGATCGACGTCGAGCCGGGCGACGTCGCTCAACAGCCGCTCGCGCCGGGCGACAAGCTTGCGGCGTTCGACCGCGCGGCTCGTTGAGTCCGTGGAATTCGCGCCCGCGGATGGACCTTGCGCGCTCGGCTTTCCCCCGGCGATGACGCCGGCGAGCACGATGCCGATCGCAAGGAGGAGCGCGATCGTGCGGGGGGCGCTGCTCTGATGCGGCAGCCCCGTGAGCGACAGCATGATCGGCTGCCCGGCGTTGACGGGGCCACCCGTGGCCGCGATGAACGTCCGGCCGTCGGCCGGCATTTCGCGCTGCCGCTGAATCTGCGGCGACGACAACGTGGCGTCCCCGGTCTTTTGAGCGATGACGGCGAGCCCTGCCAGATTGGCTGGGAACACCTGATTAATCTCAACCGCTCCGCTCGCGGCCGGCAGAGACATGCCGACCTGAAGGAAGGTCCGTCCGGGCGGGAACGGTCCCTGCACGACGACGCGGCGTTTGGACAAACTTGCGTTCGGCGTCGACCCCTCCATGATGCCGGTGCCGACGGCTTCCTTGGGGACTTCGAACGCAAAGAGCGTGGGCGGATTGACGCGCACGCGAGCCGTGTTCTCGATATCGAGCAGATAAAACACGTTCACTACTTCGTCGCCGGTCTCCATCACAATCCGCGACTGGTCGGTAATGACCACCTGTCCGCTGACCACGGGCGCGTCCGGGCTTGTTGCGGGGGCGGCCGTCTTATCGGTGGCAACGAGCATCAGGCGGATGCCGCCCTGCGAAGGAGCCGAAAACTCCTGAGACTCGAGGTGCTCGCCGTCGACGTCCGCGGTTGCCTTTACAGGCGATCCCGCGGGGAGGTTGTCGAACTGGGCGCGGCCGTTCTCGTCGGTCTTCACGGTTCGGACCTTTCCGGCCACACGCAGGTCGACGGGGTGTCCCGCGATGTTGTTCGACAGGCTGCCGCGAATCAGCCGAACCGAGATGCTGCCTGCCGGAAGATCATCCACCGGACGTGGGATGCCCGACATCTGCTTGGGATCCGGCATCTGGAATTGCGCGCTCAACTGAGCCAGGCTCGCGCAGGCGCAGATCACGCCGGGCAGGACGGCCCGCAGGAGCCCAATCCGAGTCATCCGCATCCGCAATCCGCTATCCGCGATCCGCAATTGACAGCCTTGCCCCGCAGCTCTTGCAAAACTTCGCGTCGTCATCGTTCACTGTCGAACAGTTGGCGCACGTTGCCCCGGTGCCGGTGGCCGGACGGTTCAGTCGAGCATCGCCGGCGATTTTCTTCGCGACGTCGCGCTCAATCTGCTCGCGGTATTCGGCGCCGGCATCGAGCTGACGCATAAGGCGCGTCGCGCGCGCCCGCAGGCGGCCGGACATGTCCTTCCAGTCGTCGTCGGAGAGCTTGCCCATCGCGCGATCGAACTCGAGCTCTTTGATGGCCCGCAGTGTGAGCTGTTTCTCGCGCTCCAACGCGGCGCGCGTCCGCCGTCCAATCGTCGGCGTGCGATCCTCTTCGTTCGTAACCAGCGGCTTCACCGCGCGCAACGCCGCCATCCCGACGAATGCGGCGCCGGCCATCAGAATGGAGAGGAGGATGACCGCGATCACACCCTGGCCGCGCGCCATGAACGTGGCCGCGGTCGCGCAGCCTAACGCGGCGAGAACGAAGAATTGCCAGGGCTGAAGGCTCTGTTCTTTCGACGGGGCTTTTTCAGTCGAGGTCGCGGAGCTCATCGTCGAGACGCTCTTCGAGGTCCGGGTCGGCGGCGACGGCGGCGTCCGCCCTGGCGGGAAGACGCCGTGACCAGCGGACCGCGGCGAAGCCGACCAGCAGGGCGCCAGTCGCGCCGGCGGCATATGGGAACAGCCACGCGAGACGGTTGAAGCCCTTGTCAACCGGCGCGCCAAGCATCTCCTCGGACCCGTACTTCGTGATGAAGGCTTGGATGATCTCGTCGCGCGACTTGCCTTGATCGATCAACGCCGCGAGCTCCCCGCGCATTTGATGCGCGACGACGCACGCGTCCTTCCGGCACTCGGCAAGATTCTGGTGGCCGCATCCGCCGCAGGTGCAGACGATCTCGTGCTGCATCTCTTTTTCGAACGGCGTGCGGGCATAGAACGACGACCGCGTATCCTCGCTGCCGCCCATGCCCGGCTGCATGCCGGTCGCTCCCGGCACGGACCCGGATTGAGCTTCGGCTGCAGATCGGGATTGGGCAGTTAAGGCGGTCCCGCCCAACAGCATCAGAGCCAGCAGCAAGCCGACTGTCGTTGCCGCCTCGGCCGGCAGCCGCGAGACGGCGAAGGCAAAGGAACGCTCAGGCAGCAAGGCGATGCCAGTGCCGATCGCCATGACGCCGAAGCCAAACCAGATCCAATTCACCAGTGGGTTGACATGAAGCTCGAGCGTCGCCGATTGATCAGCGAGGTTGAATCCGCCCAGGACGGCGTAAAGGTCCTCGGCGACCGTCCTTCGAATCGCGACTTCGGTAGTCGGCTCCTGTTCGTGCCGGCGATACGCCCACCTGGCCGGATAGAGCCCGTCAACCTGCTGACCGTTGACGAACACCGACAGGTAGGCCGTCGTCATCTGCTTTTGTCCGTCGTCGGCGACCTTGATGCCGTTGTTGCGGACCGTGTAGCGGCCGATCGTGGTCTCGGCGCCAGGCTTGAGCAGCACTTGTTGATCGAGCTTGCGCGCGTTTCCGGCAAAGCCGAAGAAGATGAGCACGATGCCCACGTGAACGATGTAGCCGCCGTAGCGGCGCTTGTTGCGTCCGACGAGGCCTACAAGAGCGGTAAACAGGTCGGTGCGGGTGTTCTTCTGGCGGACCCTCGCGCCCCGCCAGAATTCCTGGACGACCGTTGCGACGACCATGCCGCACAACGCGAAGCACAGCCCGGCCGACCACACGGGAATCTTGAGCGCCAGCGCCGCGCCGAGGGACACGAGCCCGCCCGCTGCGGGCCAAAAGAACTGATCGACGAGGTTCTTGATTGTCGATCGGCGCCAAGCAAGCAATGGTCCGAGGCCGGTCAGGCCGAGCAGCACCAGGCCAACCGGTATGAGCCACTTATTGAAGAACGGTCCGGCGACCGTCAACCGTTCCCCCGTGATCGCCTCGCTCAACGTCGGGAACATCGTTCCGAAGAGAACGAGCATCGCGGAGAACAAGAGAATCCAGTTGTTGACGAGGAAGGCCGCTTCGCGCGACAGCCACGAGTCCAGCTCATTTCGAGCCTTGAGCAACGGCAGTCTATAGATCACGAGGCCAAAGCTGAACGAGAGGATCGCGACCATGAAGCCGGTGAACAACCACGCAAGCGTCGTATCTTGTCCGAACGCATGGACCGACTGCACGACGCCTGAACGCGTCATGAACGTTCCGAAGATTGTGAGAAAGAACGTCACGATGACGAGCGTCACGTTCCAGACGCGCAGCATGCTCCGCCGCTCCTGCACCATCACGGAATGCAGAAATGCGGTGGCCGTGAACCAGGGCAGCAGCCCGGCGTTCTCGACCGGATCCCACGCCCAGTAGCCGCCCCATCCCAGCTCCTCGTACGCCCATATCATGCCGAGAGTCAGCCCGAAGGACAGGAACAACCAGCTGAACATCGTCCAGCGGCGTACGGCGCGCAGCCACGAATCGTCGAGATGGCCGGTAATCAAGGCAGCGATCCCGAACGCGAAGGGAACCGTCATCCCGACGAAGCCGGTGTAGAGCGACGGCGGATGAATCGCCATCCAGTAGTTCTGGAGCAGCGGATTCAAGCCTTCGCCTTCCTGCGGCGCGCCAGCCACGTAGGTTGCAAACGGATTCTTGTGCACGACCATCAGGTACAGGAAGAACATCTGGACGACCGAGATGGTCGCGACGACGTACGGAATCAGCTCGCGGTGACGCTCGCGGTTTACGTAGACCGCGATGCTGCCGAAGATAGACAACAGGAAGACCCAGAACATGATCGAGCCGTCCAGCCCGCCCCAGTACGAGGTGATCTTATAGAACAGCGGCTGCACGCTGTCCGAGTAGTGGACGACGTACTTGATGGTGTAGTCGTTGGTCAGGAAGGCGTTGACCATGACGGCCGACGCGCACGTCATGAGTGCGGTGATCAGGTAGAACGCACCAATGCCGCTTTCCACGAGCGGCCGCGATCCCCGCCTGGTCCCGACCACGGTCGCGACCGCGGAGTAGCTGCAGACGACGAACGACGCGAGAAGAAGAAACGTCCCAAGCGTCGCCATTGTGTCAGCTCCCCTACGTCCCGGCGCCGGTGGCCTTTTCCTCGTACTTGGACGGACACTTCGCGACAACGCCGTTTGGATCCGTGTGGAAGCCTTGCGACGTGAGGCGCCCTCTCAGCACGACTTCAGCTTCGTCCTTGAACGTGTCGGGGACGATGCCCTTGTACGTGGCGTCAACGATTGTGCCGGACTCGCCGGAGCGGGCGGGGTTGTTCTGCACTTTGAACTTGTACTCAAGCGTGCTGGGCTTGACCATGATCGAGCCCGGCACGACGTACCCGTGCAGCTGCAGCGCCTTCCCTTCCCATGCCGCGCGATTGGCCATGACCTCATCGACATGCTTGAAGTACTCGGTCCCGTCGCGAAGGGTCGACCACATCAGCCCGGCGAAGGCGAGCGCAAGAACGGCCGCGGTGACGCCCATCTTGATATATCGATGTGTCATAAGGACTTCCAGGAAAGAAACCATCCTGAGAATATCTCGACTTCTCACCCGATGCAAGGCAGGAGTCCGGTTCCGAGGAGGTCCGCGACCGCGGCGACGGGAAGGCCGACGACATTTGAATACGATCCCTCGATTCTCGGGATAAAGCGCGAGGCCAACCCCTGGATAGCATACGCTCCAGCTTTGTCGCGGCCCTCGCCGCTCGCCAGATAGTTGGCGATCTCCGCGACTGACAACGTCGCGAATTGAACGCGAGTCGCTTCGACACGCCCAAGCTCGGATGTGCCCGACCTCAGGCTGACCCCGGTCATCACGTCGTGCCAACGCCCCGAGAGTCTCCGCAACATCGAGGAGGCTTCATCGTCGCTTCGAGGCTTGCCGAGGATTTCTCCGTCGACCACGACGGCCGTGTCCGCGCCGAGCACGATCGCACGAGGTCCGACGAGAGCCGCCGCTGCGGCAGTCTTCTCCGCCGCGAGCCTTCGGACGTACGCCGCCGGCGCCTCGCCCTCGTGAACGCGTTCGTCGACGTCGGTGACGATGATGTCGAACTCGAACCCGGCGAGGCGAAGTAATTCCGCGCGGCGCGGCGACGCCGACGCGAGGATCAGGCGCATGCTAGACTCAATTATGAATCCCCTTGCTCACGTCATTCCTGGCGCCTTGCTCCAGTTGCTGCAGGACGTCCCGCTGTCCAGTGGAAAAGTCGGCTTCGCCTGGCGCGCGGCGGTAGGCCCGGCTCTCGACCGCGCCACGCACGTGAAGCTCGAGGGGCGCTTGCTGATCGTCGAGACGACGAGCGCGCAATGGTCGCGGGAAGTCATGCGCGCCTCCCCGGTCATCTTGAGAAGGCTCGAGGAACTGCTTGGCCCGCAGGTGGTCGAGCGCATCGAGGTCCGCCGTGCGTGATTCAGTCATCGTAAGCGCTGTTCGAACGCCGACCGGCAAGTTTCTTGGCGCGCTCAAGGGCTTGACCGCGCCCGAGCTCGGCGCACTGGTTGTTGCCGAGGCCGTCCGCCGGGCTGGGGTTGATCCCGGGATTGTCGACGAATGCATCATGGGCAACGTCGTCTCGGCCGGCCTCGGACAGAATCCGGCTCGGCAGGCGGCGCTCAAGGGTGGGCTGCCGGACCATGTGGCGGCTGTGACGGTCAACAAAGTTTGCGGGTCAGGTCTGAAGGCCGTCATGCTCGCCGATCAAGGGATTCGCGTGGGCGACATCGACATCGCCGTTGCGGGAGGCATGGAGTCGATGAGCAACTGCCCGTATCTGTTGCCGCGCGTCCGCGAAGGGCTCAGGATGGGGAACGGCGAGGTCGTTGATTCGATGATCAATGACGGTCTGTGGTGCGGCTTCGAGATGTGCCACATGGGCAACGCGGGCGAGGTGGTCGCGGAGCGGTACAACGTCGGCCGCGATGCGCAGGATGCGTATGCCGCTCAGAGCCACGCCAAAGCGGCGCGCGCGACGACCGAAGGAGCATTCGAGGAAGAGATCCTTCCCGTGTCGATTCCGCAGCGGAAAAGCGCGTCCGTGGTCGTGGATCGGGACGAGCCGATCCGCGCCGACACGACCGTCGAGGCGCTGGCGGCCTTGAAACCGGCATTCAAGAAGGACGGAACGGTAACAGCCGGCAACGCGCCCGGTGTCAACGATGGGGCGTCCGCGGTCGTGGTCATGGCGGCGGAGCGCGCGAAGTCGCTGGGGCTCACACCGCTGGCGCGGATAGTCGCGCAGGCGACGAGCGGCCTCGCGCCGAAGCTGGTGCTGATGACACCGGTCGAGGCGGTGCAGCGCGTCGTGGAAAAGGCGGGGTGGAAGCTGCAGTCGGTTGATCTCTTCGAGCTGAACGAAGCATTTGCGGTCCAGGCCGTTGCGGTGCTCAAAGAGCTCGGCATCGATCCGGCGACGGTCAACGTCAACGGCGGGGCCGTCGCGCTCGGCCACGCGATTGGATCAAGCGGATCGCGCGTGCTGACCACGCTCATCTACGCGATGAAGCGCCGCCATGCGAAGCGCGGGATCGCGACGCTCTGTCTCGGCGGCGGTAACGGGGTGGCGCTCGCGATCGAGCTCGGCGTTTCCTAGTCCGGCATATGCCACACGCGACGATCCACCCGCACGCGCCGATCGACGAGTAACGAGCCACGAGCCGCGAAGCGATGGTCATCAAAAGCGTCGGCGTGGTCGGCGCGGGCACGATGGGCAATGGCATCGCCCAGGTCTTCGCGCACGCCGGGTTTGCAGTGACGCTCGTCGACGTCGCGCAGCCGATGCTCGACCGCGCGCGAGACACGATCGAAAAGAGCCTCTCCAAGTTCGTCGAGAAGGGAAAGCTGACCGCCGGCGCCCGAGATGCCGCGTTGGGGCGGCTGGCGGCGACGACGCACCTCGACCGGCTGGCTGATGTCGACTACGTCGTCGAAGCCATCGTCGAAAACGCCGAGGCGAAGCGCGCGCTGTTCATGTCGCTCGACACCCTTGCCCGGCCCGAGGTCATTCTCGCATCGAACACGTCGTCCATCTCGATCACGCTCATCGGCGCGGCCACCAAGCGCCCGGACAGAGTGCTCGGAATGCATTTCATGAATCCTGTGCCGTTGATGACGCTCGTCGAATTGATCCGCGGGCAAGTCACGTCCCAGGAGTCCATGACGGTCGCGTCGGACCTGTGCAGGGCGCTCGGGAAAACGCCGGTCGAAGCGGCGGACTACCCCGGCTTCATTGCAAACCGGATCCTCATGCCGATGATCAACGAGGCGGTGTTCGCGGTCATGGAGGGTGTCGGCACGCCGGAGGCGATTGACGCCGTGATGAGGGGCGGCATGAACCATCCGATGGGTCCACTCACCCTCGCCGACTTCATCGGGCTCGACGTCTGCCTGGCTATCCTGGACGTGCTGCACGATGGTCTGGGCGATCCGAAATACCGACCGTGCCCTCTCCTGCGTCGGATGGTTGCGGCCGGTCACTTGGGTCGCAAGTCCGGGCGCGGCTTCTACTCTTACTAGCCAGCTCGCTTCCACTTCCCACCCGGCTTGGTCCAGGCAGGGCTCTTCTTCGCACGAGCCAGGCGGCCAGCGCGACTGGGCCGAGGATCGCGATTTCTTGCACGACGGCGAGCGCATTGGTGCGCATCGACAAGGCTGAGAACACATCGCGGCGAGCGGTCCCTCTGAAGAGATCGAGATCCGAGATGAACCAGCGGTCGCTGAACGGCCAGAGGATCTGCAGGCCGCGAGGCGGGGTGTCGTCGGCACCCAACCAATCCAGAAACAGATGCGAGGCGTATGCCGCCGTGCACGCGAGCACCACCTGCCACGCAATGACGCCCCGGCGACTCCCAACCCTCCCAGGACCTGTGACCCGACCTGTCACGGTCATGGCGATGA
>Ga0066903_100001019_pt1 | contig 19492 bp, 16 predicted proteins | sample PanSoiMetaGPlot1_FD_67491 | JGI IMG/M metagenome (GOLD analysis project Ga0066903, IMG submission 67491) | Tropical forest soil microbial communities from Panama analyzed to predict greenhouse gas emissions - Panama Soil - Plot 1 (version 2) | ecosystem: Environmental > Terrestrial > Soil >... | reverse complement strand
AGGAGCGGCAGGTAGATGTGATAGGCGCCGAAGCGCACGCCGTACTTGCGCAGCGTGGCGCGCGCCGGCTGGTCGAGTCCCTTGACCTCCTCGGCCACCTTCTGGCGCTCGAGCACGCCGAGCCCTTCGGCGAGCTGGAATGCAATGCCGCGCGCAATGCCGGTGATGTCCTCAGCGGCGGCGAGCTGGAACAGCGGCCCCAAAAACTTCTCGATGTGGGTCTTGAGCCAGAGGTCGAGCCGCGCCTGCACGGCGTCGCGCGAGGCGCCGCTGAGCTGCTCGTCGGCAATGACGCGCACGCGCGGCTTGAGCACCTCTTCGGCGGCGACGATTTTGCCGACCGGCTGGCCCTGCCAGCGGATCACCCCGTCGGTCGCAAGGACGAACTGCTCGTCGGCCGCTTGGCCGAGGCGGCTGGCGCGCGCATCGATCTCGACCGCAAGCACCTTCTGGGCGGCTCCGGCGAGCGCTTTGGCCTCGGTGCCGGCGGCCGACGCCTCGGGCGTGAAGGTGAAGCCATCGAGCCTTCCGATGACGTGGCCCTCGACGACCACCTCGCCCGACTTGCGGATGTCGGTCTCGAGCGCTGTGTTCTCGCGCATCCGCCGCATCAGCACGCTGGTGCGCCGGTCGACGAAGCGCTCGGTCAATCGCTCGTGCAGCGCGTCGGAGAGTTTGTCCTCGACGGCGCGCGTCACCTCCTGCCAGTGCTCGGGATCGGCGAGCCAGTCCGGGCGATTGGCCGCGAAAGTCCAGGTCCGCACGTGGGCGATGCGGTTCGATAGCGTATCGATGCCGCCCTCGGTCGAGTCGGCTTGCTCGACTTGGCTGGCGAACCAGTCGGTCGGAAGCTTCCCATCCCGCATCAGGAACCCGTAGATCGTCATCACCAGCTCGGCGTGAGTAGCCGGCGAGATCTTGCGATAGTCGGGAACCTGGCAGACCTCCCACAGCCGCGCGATCGCCTCCGGCGTCACTGCCATCGCGCGCACGTCGTGGTCGCGCGCTGCATGGTCGAGCACCAGGATGTCCTCGGCCACTGGCGCGCGGGTGAGACCGCTCTCCTTCGGCGTCTCCGCAAGCGAGGCCTGCAATGCACCGAGCGAGAAGAAATCGAGCGCGGTATTGCGCCATTGCAGCATCTTGATCGGCTCGAACGAATGACTCTCGAGTGCCTGCGCGAGCTCGGTCTCGAACGCCGGACACCGTCCGGTTGTGCCGAAGGTGCCGTCGCGGGTGGCGCGCCCGGCGCGGCCGGCGATCTGCGCGAGCTCGGCCGGATTGAGGCGGCGGAACTGGTAGCCATCGAACTTGCGGTCGGACGCGAACGCGACGTGGTCGACGTCGAGATTGAGCCCCATGCCGATCGCGTCGGTCGCGACCAGGTATTCCACATCGCCCGACTGGTAGAGCGCGACCTGGGCGTTGCGGGTGCGCGGCGAGAGCGCGCCCAGTACCACCGCGGCGCCGCCGCGCTGACGGCGGATCAGCTCGGCGATCGCGTAGACTTCCTCAGCCGAGAAGGCGACGATCGCCGAGCGGCGCGGCAGCCGCGTTATCTTCTTCTCGCCGGCAAAGGTGAGCTGCGACAGGCGCGGCCGGGTGAGCACGTGGGCGCCTGGCAGAAGCCGTTCCACCATCGGTCGCACCGTGGCGGCGCCCAGCACCAGTGTCTCCTCACGACCGCGGCGGTTGAGCATGCGGTCGGTGAAAACGTGGCCACGCTCGAGATCGGCGCCGAGCTGCACCTCGTCGATGGCAACGAACGCGACATCGAGCTCGCGTGGCATCGCCTCGACCGTCGCAACCCAGAACCGCGGGTTGGGCGGCTTGATCTTCTCTTCGCCGGTGACGAGGGCCACCGACTCCGCGCCCACGCGGTCCACACATTTGTTGTAGACCTCGCGTGCCAGGAGCCGCAGCGGCAGGCCGATGATCCCGGTGGAATGACTGAGCATGCGCTCGATTGCGAGATGGGTCTTGCCGGTGTTGGTCGGCCCGAGCACAGCGGTGACGCCGGCGCCGCGAGCGCGGGCGTCTCGGTTGGTCGGAGATGAGAACGAGATGGGCATCGATGACTTGAACGTGTGAATGGCTTGCGGGTTGCCGAGCGCAGCCGGTGGATCACCGGGATTTCGCTATCTCCAAGGCTGGCGCCGGACCGTGTGACCTATGCGCGAAATCCCAAACGGGTCGTCATCGATCCGATGGACGATACCTCAAGAGCCGAACCGCATGAACCCGGTGCATGGCGATAAATTCCTGGGTGTCCTGCCGGCCGATCTGTTCCCGAGCCTGGCCGCTCCGGCGGATTTCGATGCGGCCCGGAGCGGTTCGAGTTCGCCGCGCCCCGGCTATTCTGTACCACATTGCGACACCGATACGCTGTGTGGAAACCGCCTAAAGCCATGTGCTTAAGCTGTGGAACGAGTCTCGAACGAATCGCGGCCGAATCGCTGACTCGTGGCCTGTTTCCATTCGTTCACGGCGATATCTCGCGGCATTCTGTCCATGAGCTACAAGATCAGGTAGCCGGGCGTTTAGGGGGTGAATTTCGCTGCCGCCCGCCTCATTAATTAGTACCCCAAACCTGGCTCCGATTGCGAAATTAGTGCGCTCGCGCACCGTTCGCCGAGGCGCGCTGCGGGTACGGCTCCGAGATGAACTGGGTGGCCTGCAGCACGCCGACGCCGAACGGCGTCGGAATTGAAACCCGGTATGGGACCATCAGCCGCGTTCCCGCGATCGGCGCGAGCCAGACTTCGGCATCGCGCAGGTCGACGAGATATTTGATGATCGGGCGCTCGGGCACATGGCCGGCGACCGGCGAAAAATAGACCGCGCAAACCACCACCGTGCCCTGGTAGCCGCGCTCCGATTTGACCTTTTCGAGCCGCTTGAAGGCGAGCGAGAGATCATAGCGCATGCGACCATCGAAGATCGCCAGTTTGCGCTGGCAGGCCTCGGGCGAGAACGTGTCGCCGCTGCCCGGAACGCGCATGAGCGAGGCGGTCATCGGGTCGGTCACGCCGCGGCGATGCGCTTCGGTGAGTGGCACGCGCTCCGGGATCGGCAGCGTCGGCGGCTCGGCGACGAACTCCTTCACAGTGCCGGAGTTCATCACCATGCGGACCTCGTCATACTTGTGCTCGGTCTGGATACTCGACGCATAGGTGGAAGCGACAGGCTGGCCGCTCGCCGAGACCGTACCGCGCGCGGCGCTGTTGCCCTGTCCGCTCGCGAAAATGCGAAGGAGGCCAACGGTCGCGCCGCTGAGGGCGGCGCTGTACTGGTCATCGCGGACGTCGATGACCCAGGCGCCCTTGCCGAACGATACGCCGCCGAGCGTCGCGCTGTAGCGTGCGTCGAGCTTGCCTTGCGCGTGGACGCCGGCGCCCGTCGTCGCCACGGAGAGTGCGGCGGCAGTGAGGACAATGGCGTGGCGGGTAAGATGGCGTGCGATCACGAAACTAACACCCTTGGTTCGCGCCAGCACGGCGACCGGACGCCGTGCTGGCCCCCTCTGCGGCTTGCGCGAAACCGGCGCCCCGCCAGCGTGTTGCCAATGCCCTTTACCATTGCCCCCTCATCTTGGCTCGATCAAGGCAATTCGCCTGGATGACTGTACCGTCTCCTCGCTCGGGAAACTCGCCGGAGCTCGCCCGGACCGAAGCTGCCCCCGGTGCAACCGTCGCTTGACGCTCCCTGCCGCCGCCCCTATACGTCCCCGGTCTCCAACCGAGCCGAGGTCGCTTTGGCGGCGCGTGTTCGCGCGGCTCCAGATCGAGAGGAATTCGCGATGTCGCGGCGATGCGAATTGACCGGCAAGACCGCGCAGGTCGGGCACAAGGTCAGCCACTCCAACCGCAAGACCAAGCGGCGGTTCCTGCCCAATCTCCTGAATGTGACCGTGATGTCGGACGCGCTTGGCCGCTCGTTCAAGCTGCGTGTCTCGGCGAACGCCCTCAAGTCGATTGACCACCGCGGCGGGCTCGATGCTTTCCTGATGAAGGCGAAGGACGAGGAGCTGTCCCCCAAGGTGCTCGAGCTCAAGCGGCAGATCAAGAAGGCCAGGGTCCAAGCGACTGCGGAGAGTGGCGCAAAGGCTGCTTCCGAGGCTTGAAGACCGTCAACCGACCCAAGCTCAGGCAAGCACCACGTCCGTGATGGTCAGGTCGGACCGTCCATCAACCGGATAAAGCACTGCGCCATCCTCGCGGGTCAGCGACAGGTTGACGTGCAAATACGCCCTGGATGCAGTTAGCGCGGTCCACAAGCGCGGGCCCGCCGCACTTGTCCTCACGGCTCCGCCAACGTGAACTGGAGCAGCAACGTGCGTTGCAGGGCGGAGAAATTGTCGTCGGAGATCATGGTCAACACGGTCTCCCCGCTCGCGCTGCGGTGGACGCTGAGGCCCTCCATGTTGTCGATCGCATAGCCGAGATCGGCATCGAACAATGACGGCCCGTCGACCAGCGCGCCCGGCCGCACGTCAGCGAGCTTAATGCGGCGCATGCGGATAAACAGTCCCGTCGTCCAGCTGAACTTCCGTTCGAGGATGAGCAGGTCGCCGGATGGCAGCAACGCGGCATCGCTGACGTCGAAGTCGGCCGTACGCTTGACCGTGAACGTGCCGGGACGCGGGCCGCCGATCAGGAAGGCGAGCAGGTTGCGGTCCTTGTCAAGGCCGCGCTCGGAAATCGCGATCAAGGTACCGCCGAGCGGCAGGTCGCGCGGCACGAAGACCAGCGACTCGAGTCCCTTGTTGTAGGGCAACGACCGCACGCCCGGCGGCACATCGATCGGGTGGCCGCGGGCGAGCAGTCCGTCGCGGCCATAGTCAAAGCGGACGATGCGGTTGACGCGCTCGATGCCGACATAGAGTGTGTCGCCGTCCTGCGCGATCGACTCGGTATCGTACCAGCCACGTGACGCAAGCGTGCGCCCATCGGGCCCTTGCATCGCCGCCATCTGGGCATCGACGATGCCGGACGGACGTGTGCCGTCGTACGTGATGCGCCCCTTCAGCCACCAGCCGTGGTCGCTGAGCGCGATGAAATTCGCGCCGTCGGGCTGCACCCGGATGGCGGAGAGACCGCCGAATTCCTTGAAGCGCGAGGTGAGCGAAAGCCCGCCGCGGTACTCAAGTATGCCGAACTGACGGCGCGCCGCATCGCCCTGATCGAAGCCGTTGAGACGCTGGGCGGCGATCTCGATCGACGCTGGAGGATCGGGAATGCGGGGGGTCTGGGCCGAGCCGGGAACGGCGGCAAGCGCGACGCCGACGCAGAACGCGGCGGCCGCCGGCACGAACGGCCGGACAGCGAAGCGCCACCTCAGGTCGGCAGAGGATTGCAAAGCGGACCCCGTGACCCCATCCCATTGGCCGGGCCGGAACTTGACGCCGGCATGACCTTGACAGCGCTATGACCTCCGCTCGGCGGGCGGATCAAGGAATGTCGCGGAGGCACGCGACCAGGCATCCGGCTTGCGCAAACGCGTATGTACCTCCCCGTCCTGCGCAGCATGTTCGTCAAACAACTCGGCAAGCTTTTCGGTCATGGCACCGCCCAGCTCCTCGGCATCCACGATGGTCACGGCGCGGCGGTAGTAGCGAGTCACGTCGTGGCCGATGCCGATTGCGATCAACTCGACCGGCGAGCGCGTCTCGATGTCTTCGATCACCCAGCGCAGGTGACGTTCGAGGTAGTTGCCCGGATTGACGGAGAGCGTGGAATCGTCGACCGGGGCGCCATCCGAGATCATCATGAGGATGCGGCGCTGCTCGGTGCGCGCCAACAGCCGCCGGTGCGCCCAGTCGAGCGCCTCGCCGTCGATGTTCTCCTTGAGCAGCCCCTCGCGCATCATCAGCCCGAGGTTCTTGCGTGCCCGCCGCCAGGGCGCGTCGGCCGACTTGTAGATGATGTGGCGCAGGTCATTGAGACGGCCCGGATTGGCCGGCTTGCCGGCGGCGAGCCAGGCTTCGCGCGACTGCCCGCCCTTCCAGGCGCGGGTGGTAAAGCCAAGGATCTCGACCTTGACGCCGCAGCGCTCCAGCGTGCGCGCAAGAATGTCGGCGCACGTCGCCGCTACCGTGATCGGTCGGCCGCGCATCGAGCCCGAGTTGTCGAGCAGCAGCGTCACCACGGTGTCGCGGAACTTGGTATCCTTCTCGCGCTTGAACGACAGCGGATGCAGAGGGTCGATGATAACGCGAGAGAGCCGCGCCGGATCGAGCAGCCCCTCTTCGAGGTCGAACTCCCAGGCGCGATTCTGCTGGGCCATCAGGCGGCGCTGCAGCCGATTGGCGAGCCGCGCGACGACGCCCTGGAGATTCGAGAGCTGCTTGTCGAGATAGCTGCGCAACCGATCGAGTTCCTCGGGCTCGCACAGTTCGTCGGCCGGCACTACCTCGTCGAACTTGGTGATGAACGGCCGGTAATCGGGGCCGCGCGGCTCGTTGACGCCGTGCCGGCGTGGGCGCCGCGGCTCGGCCGGCGCCTCGGCGTCGCCCATCTCGGCGTCGTCCGTCATTTCGGCGGACAGTGCCTCGGCGGCTTCCGCGGTGGTGTCGGACATTTCCTCGCCCGAGACCTCGGCCTCGTCCACGCGCGCCTCGGCATCCTCGGACTGCTCGCCTTCGCCGTCTTCGCCGGACTTGTCCTTGCGCTTGTCCTGGTCGCCCTCGGCGCCCTCCTCGTCGTCGGCTTCCGAGCTGCGATCCTCGCCCATGTCGAGATCGTCGAGCAGATCGTGGACCACGTCCCCGAAACGCGCCTGGTTATCGATCAGCTTTTCCAGGCGATTGAGATTCTTGCCGGCGCGGTCCTCGATCAGCGGGCGCCACAGATCGACCAGCCGTTTGGCCGCCGGCGGCGGCATCATGCCGGTGAGCCGCTCGCGCACCATCATGGCGAGCGCCTCCTCGATCGGCGCGTCGGCCCGGTCGGAGACCTCGTCGAATTTGCCGCGATGGAAGCGGTCGTCGATCATGGCCGACAGGTTCTTGGCGACGCCGGTCATGCGCCGCGCCCCGATCGCCTCGACGCGGGCCTGCTCGACCGCCTCGAACACGGCGCGTGCAGTCTGCCCACCAGGGACGAGCTTGCGGTGGACGGTTGGATCATGGCAGGCGAGCTTGAGCGCGATCGAGTCGGCATGCCCGCGCACAATCGCGGCCTCGGCGGTGCTAAGTTTGCGCGCCGGCTCCGGCAGCCGCGCCTTGCCGCCGACGACGCCCGGCCGCTCGGCCGCGAAGCCGACCTCAAGGTCGGGCTTCTTCGCGATCGCGCGCATGCAGCCAGCGACGGCGCGCTTGAACGGCTCGGTCGGGGCTTCCTTCGTGGTCGGTTTCGGCTTGATATTGGAGGACATCGTCCAACGCTTCTCCTCCGTCATGGCCGGGCTTGGTCCGGCATTCCATCCTCCTGGCAAAGAGGATGGATGCGCGGGTCAGACCCCGCGCCTGACGCGTTTCAACTGAGGGCCACGTTCACCGAGCTCTCCGGCAGCTCAACCCCGAAACAGCGCTGATAGAACTCCGCCACGATCGGCCGTTCGAGCTCGTCGCACTTATTGAGGAACGTCAGCCGGAAGGCAAAGCCGATATCCTTGAAGATGTCGGCGTTCTCGGCCCAGGTGATCACGGTGCGCGGGCTCATGACGGTCGAGATATCGCCGTTCATGAAGGCGTTGCGGGTCAGGTCGGCAACCCGCACCATCTTGTTGACGATGTCGCGGCCGGCGTCGGTGCGATAATGGCGTGCCTTGGCGAGCACGATCTCGACCTCGTTGTCGTGCGGCAGATAGTTCAGCGTAGTGACGATCGACCAGCGGTCCATTTGCGCCTGGTTGATCTGCTGCGTGCCGTGATAGAGACCGGACGTATCGCCAAGCCCGATCGTGTTGGCGGTGGCGAACAGCCGGAACGCCGGATGCGGCTTGATGACCCGGCTCTGGTCGAGCAGCGTCAGGCGGCCCGACGATTCGAGCACGCGCTGGATCACAAACATCACGTCGGGGCGACCGGCGTCGTATTCGTCGAAGCAGAGGGCGACGTTGTGCTGGTAGGCCCAAGGCAGGATGCCATCGCGAAACTCGGTGACCTGGACCCCGTCACGAATGACAATGGCGTCCTTGCCAATGAGATCGATACGGCTGATATGGCTGTCGAGGTTCACGCGTACGCACGGCCAGTTGAGCCGCGCCGCCACCTGCTCGACGTGGGTCGATTTGCCGGTCCCGTGATAGCCAGAGATGATGACGCGCCGGTTGTGCGCGAAGCCAGCCAGGATCGCGAGCGTCGTGGCACGGTCAAAGCGGTAATCGGGGTCGAGGTCCGGCACGTGTGGGTCGGCCTCCGAGTAGGCCGGAACCTCCATGTCACTGTCGATGCCGAACACCTGCCTGATCGACACCTTCATGTCGGGCAAACCGACGACTTCCTCGGTAGCGACGGTCATTGATCCTCCGTGGTCTCGGAACACGCGAGACCCGAATCGGTTCGAGAATGCGGCTCGGAAAACGCACGACCTTAGCAGAATCCCAAGAACCAGCGAAACCCGCCCCGGTCATGCGTGATTAATGTATGATTTCAGCAGGTTCCCTGCAATCTGCGGACGCCTACCGGACGCTCAATCCAGCCGCTCGCCGGACGCATGCGGATAGACCGAACGAGCGCTTCGACCGGGAATTTTCCAACTGCCTTTGCGCCCTGTGACTTGGGCGGGCGGGTCATCGGAAGCCCACCGATTTGAGATAGTTATAGGCCTGGATGATCTCACGGAGCCGGTCTTCGGTGGAACGATCGCCGCCATTGGCGTCCGGGTGATGGCGCTTCACCAGGGTCTTGAAGCGAACCTTGATCTCAACGGTGGTCGCCCCGGCCTCGAGTCCGAGCGTGTCGAGCGCCCGTCGTTCGGCATTGTGGATGACGCGGCTCTCGCGGCGGCGCAGATGCTCGCCGTCACCGGGGGCGGAGGCGCCAAAGTGGCGGAACAGACCGAGCGGATCGTCGGCACCTTCGAGATTGGGCTGGAACCGCGCCGAATGCGAGCGCGCGCTTGGGCGGCCGCCATTCATACCCATCTTCCAGGTCGGACGGTGGCCGATCACCGCCTCTTTCTGATAGCGGGCGATGTCGGCCTCGCTCATGCCGGCGAAGAAATTATACGAGTGATTGTACTCGCGGACATGAGTGAGGCAGAACCGCCAGTACTCGTTCTCGCGCGTACGGCCCTTGGGCGCCCGATGGGTAGCCGCCCCGTTGCAGCCCGGCCATTCACAGCACGGGTGCTCGGCGCGCAGCCGACGATCCTGGTCAGGCTTGACCCGAATACGGTCGAACAGGGGCGAGTCGTTGGACATGACCGGACATTATGCAGACGCAGTGCGTCCACCTTCAAGTCTTGACAAAATCGATATCGCGCCTTCCGGAACTCACATCAGCGGCATTGACCCCGGCTCCCGGCGAGGGCTAATGCGAGCAACACACGCAGCGAAACGCCTCGCACATGAGCACCCGCGATCTCATCACGGAGAAGCTGACCAAGGCTTTGGCGCCGGAGCGACTCGACGTCGTCGATGAGTCCCACCGGCACGAGGGACATGCCGGCCATCGCGCCGGCGGCGAGACTCACTTCAGGCTCTATATCGTGTCGGAAGCGTTCCGAGGGAAGAGCCGGATCGATCGTCACCGATTGGTGAATGAATTGCTTTCCACCGAGCTCAAGGGCACCATCCACGCGCTCGCGATCCATGCCACGGCTCCGGGGGAAGCGGGCTGAGGTCGCTCACGCCGCCTTCGCCGGCTTGCGCTGCAGAGGAGTGATCCGCAGCGCCGAGATGCGGTTCTTGTCCCGTCGCAGCACGCGGAAGCGGAAGCCGTGAAAGGTGAAGGTCTGACCTGCCTCCGGGATCGAGCGGGCCTCGTGGATCACGAGACCCGCAATCGTGGTCGCCTCGTCATCCGGCAGGTTCCAGTCCATCACGCGGTTGAGATCGCGGATCGGCACGCCGCCGTCGACATTGACCGAACCGTCGGGCTGCGGGCGCAGGCCTGGCACCGCCACGTCGTGCTCGTCGGTGATATCACCGACGATCTCCTCGAGGATATCCTCAAGCGTCACCAGTCCCATCAGCTCGCCATATTCGTCGACCACGAGCGCGAACGGAGTCTTGCGTCGGCGGAACGCCTTGATCTGCTCCGACAACGGCCGCACGTCCGGCACGAACCAGGGCGGCCGCGCGATCGTCTTCACGTCGATGGCCGTGAGATCGCCATTCGCGTCCCGCATCGCGCGCAGGAGGTCCTTGGCGTGCAGGATGCCAATGATGTTCTCCGGCTTGCCGCTCCACAGCGGGATGCGCGTGACCGGCTCGGCCAGCGCCGCCTTGACCACTTCGGCGGGCGGGTCGTCGGCGCATACCGTGATCATTTCGGTGCGGTGGATCATGACATCGGACACGACGAGGTCGCGCAAGTCGAGCAGCCCCCCGAACATGTCGCGGTCCTGCTTTTCGACGCTGCCTTCGTGATGCAGGAGCTCGACCGTCCCGCGCAACTCTTCGTGTGCCGAGAGGAAGGCCTGATCGGTGCCGACGCGGAATCCGACCATACGGAGAATCCAGCGCACCACCGTCTCGATGCCGATCAGCATCGGACCGAGAACGCGAACAACCCACGAGATCGGTACCGCGACCATGAGCGCGACCCGGTCGGGCGCGTTGATTGCCATGGTCTTGGGCAGCACTTCGGCGAAAACGACGGTCACCACGGTCATGATGAGGGTGGCATAGAGCACGCCGACTTCGCCGAACCAGGCGAGCAGAAGACCGGTCGCGACCGCCGAGGCGGCAATGTTGACCACGTTCTGGCCGGTCAGAATCGCGCCTATCATGCGCTCGCGGATTTGGATCAGCTCATTGACGATCTTGGCGCGCCAGTTGCCGGACTTCTCCAGCCGGAGCATCCGCGCGCGCGAAACCGCGGTGAGCGCCGTTTCGCTCGCCGAAAAGAAGAAGGCGAGGACGAGGCAGACCAAAATGAAAGTCAGTGCGAACCAGTCTTCGATCAACATCGCTCGGCGAGCTTTTCGATCAGAAACGAATGCATCTCGGCAGCATCGATATCGGTGGCGATAAAGGCTCTGCCAATTCCGCGCACCAGGATCAGGGTCAGCTTACCGCGCTTGACCTTCTTGTCCTGGGCGATGAGGTCCATCAGCCGATCGGCATTCGGCAGGCCGCCCGCCACCTCAGACAAGTGGGTTGGCAGCCCGGTCGCCGCAAGATGGCGCCGCACGCGCTCCGTGTCCGCCGCCGAGGTCAGTCCGCGCTTGGCCGAAAACGCGAAAGCGCAGACCATGCCAAGGGAGATCGCCTCGCCATGGAGCAGCCGGTCGGAGAAGCCAACCGCCGCCTCGAAGGCGTGGCCGAACGTATGGCCGAGATTGAGCAGCGCGCGCTCGCCGGTTTCGCGTTCATCGCGCGAGACCGTCAGCGCCTTGGCCCGGCAGCTCACCGCAATCGCGTGCTCGCGGGCCGGGCCGCCGGCGAACACCTCCTGCCAGTTGGCTTCGAGCCAAGCGAAGAAAGCGGCGTCCCCAATCAGCCCGTATTTCGCGACCTCGGCATATCCGGCGCGGAACTCGCGCGCCGGCAGCGTGTCGAGCAGCGCGGTGTCAGCGACGACCAACACCGGCTGGTGGAAGGCGCCGACCAGATTCTTGCCGTAGCGGGAATCGATCGCAGTCTTGCCGCCGACCGAGGAATCGACCTGCGCGAGCAGCGTCGTCGGCACCTGCACGTAGTCGAGACCGCGCCGGACTACGGCGGCGGCGAAGCCGGCAAGATCGCCGATCACGCCGCCGCCAAGCGCCAGCACGAGATCGCCGCGCTCGATACGAGCGTCGATCAAAGCCTCGCAGACCCGCTCGAACACCGGAAAGCTCTTCGAATGCTCGCCCGGCGTCACAATTACCGGCGTGGCGACGCCGATGTCGCCGAGCGCGGCGCGCGCGCTCGCAAGCCAATGGCGCGCGACCGTCTCATCGCTGACGATCGCGACCCTGGCGGAGGGACGCAGTGCGGCGATCCGTTGACCAAGCGAGGCTAGTACGCCGCGACCGATCACGATGTCGTAGCTGCGTTCGCCAAGCGCGACTCTGACAACGGCGGGCTCACTGGCGCGAAGCGGAGCGGTCATGGCGCACAGTCTCCACTCACCGCCGCCGTCCGCTGCCAGCCTGTCAGTCCGACGTGAACGGCGAGCGCATCGACGATCTCGTCGACAATCTTGTCGTGAGGGATTTCGCGCGACTGAACCGTCACGTCGGCAAGCGCGTAGGTCGGATAGCGCAGATCGATGAGCTCCTGCAATTTCGCGGCCGGATCGTCGGTCTTGAGCAGCGGCCGGTCGTGGCGGCGCTTGATGCGCTTCATCAGCACGTCGAATTCGGCCTTGAGCCAGATCGAGACGCCCTTGGCCTTGATGGCGGCACGGGTGTCGGGATTCATGAAAGCCCCGCCCCCGGTCGCCAGGACCTGCGCTCCGCTATCGAGGAGGCGCGCGATCACGCGCGCCTCGCCGGTGCGGAACTCGGGCTCGCCGCGGATCGCAAAGATGTCGGCGATCGACATGCCGGCCGCGATTTCGATCTCGGTGTCCGCGTCGACGAAAGTGATGCCAAGCCGCTGGGCGAGGCGGCGCCCGATCGAGGACTTGCCGGCGCCCATCATGCCGACGAGCACAATCGCGCGCGGCCCGAGCGCCGCGACGATGGAGGCCTCCGGCGTCGCCGGGGCGGTGTGGGTGGCCCGATCGGACATGCGCAGGGCTCCCGGATTCGGCGGCCACGGTTTCACAAACGCCGCACCGAAACAACCGGTAAGCTCGTATCCCGGCGAGGGAGCGCGGTCGTAGTTTCTCCATTCTTTCATGGCAAAGTCGCCTCTGAAACCGGGCCTTGCAATGCCGAGCCTTTTCCGATTCCTTGCGGTCGTCGGCCTCCTGGGCGTCATGATCTACGGCGGCATGTTCGCGCTTGCCACCTGGGTCGACCCCAAGCCGCGCGAGATCACGGTGTCGGTGCCGCCCGACAAGTTCTCCAAACAACGCTAACCGGCCTGATGGCCCGCCCGGCCTCCCCATCCGACGCAACCTTGATCGAGCTGTTCCTCGACATGCTCGCGGCCGAACGCGGCGCCGGCGAGAACACGCTTGCCGCCTATGCCCGCGATCTGGCGGACTTCTCGGCCCACCTGACAGGGGCAAAGCGTTCGATCGCCGATGCCACGACCGAGGACATCCGCGCCTATCTGCGGCGCCTCTCGGGGCGCGCCTATGCCGCCGCCTCGGTCGCCCGTCGGCTCTCGGCGATTCGCCAGCTCTACCGCTTCCTCTATGCCGAGGGCCGACGCGCCGACGACCCGGCCGCCATCATCGAGGGGCCCAGGCGCGGCCGCACGCTGCCGAAAGTGCTCAGCATCGCCGAGGTCGACCGGCTGCTGGAGGCCGCTCGCGCGGCCCGCAAGCCGGACCAGTCCATTGCCGAGCAGGTGCGCGCGGCGCGGCTCACCTGTCTGCTCGAGCTCGTCTACGCCACCGGCCTGCGGGTCTCCGAACTGGTCGCGCTGCCAGCGTCGGCGGCCGAGCGCAGCGCCCGCATGCTGATTGTCCGCGGCAAGGGCGGCAAGGAACGGCTGGTCCCGCTCAACGAGGCCGCCAAGCAGGCGATGACCGAGTATCGCGCGCTCCTCGCGGAGGCCGGGCACGGCGCGCAGTCGAAGTGGCTGTTCCCCTCGTTCGGTGAGAGCGGCCACCTCACCCGTCAGCACTTCGCCCGCGAGCTCAAGACGCTGGCGACGACAGCCGGGCTTTCCCCCGCCAAGGTGAGCCCACACGTGCTGCGCCACGCCTTCGCCAGTCACCTCCTGCACAACGGCGCCGACCTGCGCGTGGTGCAGACGCTGCTTGGCCACGCTGACATCTCGACCACGCAGATCTACACCCATGTGCTCGAGGAGCGGCTCAAGAACCTGGTGCGCGACCTGCACCCGCTGGGCCAGGAGTAGCCGTCCAATCCGCTGCGCTTTACACCGCTCGGCCCGCCGAGCGATAACAATCCCGACACAGCGTGGAGGGATCGCATGGCGGACACTTGGCAGACACTCAAGGCCTGGCCGGAGCTCATTCTCGATCGGCTCGAGGACGCCGGCGTCGCCCGCATCACGCTCAACCGGCCGGAGAAGCGCAACTCCTGGAACCGGCCGCTGTGCCACGCCTTCCTCGAAGCGCTCGACCTCATCCGCGCCGACAAGGAGCTCAAGATCGTCATCACCTGCGGCGCCGGCCCGGTCTATTCCTCGGGCCTCGACCTCACCTTCCTGCGCGAAGTGTCGAACGGCCCGATGCTCGACTGGGACCGGCCGAACCTCACGATCCAGATCGCCGAAGCGATCCGCGCCTTCCCGCGCATCATGATCGCGCAGGTGCACGGCTATTGCCTTGGCGGCGCGCTCGGCATCATGAACTGCCACGACCTTGTGTTTGCGGCCGAGGACGCCCAGCTCGGCATGCCCGAGGTGCTGCGCGGCTCGTTCGGCCAGCTCGTCACCGCGACGCTCCTCCATTCCGGCCTGCCGGTGAAGAAGCTCGCGCTGATCGCGCTCGGCGGCCGCAACGTTTCGGGCAAGGAGGCCGATGCGCTCGGCATCGTCAGCCAGGCGGTTCCCGCCGCCGAGCTCGAGGCGCACACCATCGCGTTCGCGCGCGACCTTTCCACCCGCCACGCAGCCCCGCTCGAGTGCCACAAGATCACGGTGCAGATGGGGCGCGACCTCTCGCTGTCGCAGGCGATCCAGCTCGACCAGCTCGTCGGCCAGCGTCTGCGCCGGCAGATGGACCCGCTCGGCGACGTCGAGGGTTATCTCAAGTCGCAGAAGGGCGGCGCTAACCTCAACTACCGCCGCCCGGATGTTTAAGCCCACCGATAGCCCGCATGGAGCGCAGTGACATGCGGGGTGACTTTGCGGCTCGGAAAGATCCCGGATGTCGCTGCGCTCCATCCGGGCTACGTTCTGTTTACTGACCACCGACTACTGTTCCCTGCCATGCGCAGCTATCTCGACTTCGAAAAGCCGGTGGCCGAGATCGAGGCCAAGCTCGAGGAGCTGCGCGCCGTCGAGACGCCCGAGAGCGCCGCCGCCATCGGCGAGGAGATCAGCCGGCTCGAGGCGAAGGCGGCACAGACGCTCCAGGACCTCTACGAGAACCTCACCCCCTGGCAGAAGACGCAGGTCGCGCGCCACCACGAGCGGCCGCGCTGCCTCGACTATGTGGCGCAGCTCGTCACCGACTTCGTGCCCCTTTCCGGCGACCGCAAGTTCGGCGACGACGAGGCGATCGTCGGCGGCTTCGGCCGCTTCCGCGGCGAGAGCATCTGCGTCATCGGCCACGAGAAGGGCTCGACCACGGAAGATCGGCTCAAGCACAATTTCGGCATGGCGCGGCCGGAGGGCTACCGCAAGGCGGTGCGCCTGATGCAGATGGCCGACCGCTTCCAGATTCCGATCCTTTCGCTCATCGACACCGAGGGCGCCTATCCGGGCATTGGCGCCGAGGAGCGCGGCCAGGCCGAGGCGATCGCGCGCTCCACCGAAGCCTGCCTCGAGCTCGGCGTGCCCAACATCGCAGTCATCATCGGGGTCGGCGGCTCGGGCGGCGCGATCGCGGTCGCGACCGCCAACCGCGTGCTCATGTTGGAGCATTCGTTCTACAGCGTGATCTCGCCCGAGGGCGCCGCATCGATCCTGTGGCGCGACACCGCCAAGGCGCAGGAGGCGGCGACCTCGATGAAGATCACCGCGCAGGACCTCGTCCGCTTCGGCGTCATCGATGAGATCATCACCGAGCCGATCGGCGGCGCCCATCGCGACCCGGTGACCGCGATCGAGGCGACCGGCGAGGCGATCGCCCGGGCGCTCGACGAGCTCTCGCTGCTCGGCCGCGAGACGATCCGCCGGCAGCGGCGGGAAAAATTTCTGGCGATCGGAAGAACCATCGCGTAGCCCGTTCCCGTTCCCGTCCCCGTTCGTCCCCGCGCAAGCGGGGACCCAGGGCCAGACGCGCTGACGGAAAGGACTGGGCCCCCGCTTGCGCGGGGGCGAACGGAGAGAGGGCGTGCCCAAGAATACCGTGGCACTCATGCATCCTATTCAATTATCAAACAGCCGAGCTTCAGCGGCCCCAGCTTTGGTCGGGCTTGGGGTTTGCCCGTCTCTTTTCCCGTTCCCCCAAACGTGAGGGGGTGTGGCGCGCCAGAGCAGACGCCAGAAGAAGATACGCGCCTGTCCAGCGCGCCACCGGCTTTTCCCGCTTTCGCGTTCCACGGTGCCCGGACCCAAGCCGGCCCGATAGTAGCCGACGGGGTTCTTCCGGGGTCCGCCCGGGGGTGCAGCTGCGAACCACACCCGCGGGTGCCGGCCCCGTCCCACCTTCATGACGCCTCATGAGAGCGCCCCTCGATGGACGGGACGCGAATAACCTAGGGTGATTATCACCACAAGTCAAGTGACACAGTTCACAATTGCGCGAGCTTGAAGGTGTGGAGACTGAGGGCGAAGCCGCCTCCCCAGACGTCGGATTTTCGGGCCGAAGCAGACATCTTTCGCTTGATTAGAGCATTGCCGGCTTTGACCTGAGCCCACATTGCCCGGTGCCCATCCCGCTTGATAAGCTCGATACATTCCGTCCGCCGAGTGCTGAAGTCATGGTCGAGATCTCGCGCCGCGGCCTGCTGCTCGACGCAGCTGTGACTTAGCGCAGTTCGTTACTGCCACTGGTTCGCGCTACCGAAACCCAGCGCGTATTCTGTCCTTCGCAGCGGGCATGCCGATGCGGCGCGAAGAAACCGGAGGCGTTTCGGAAATCGATGGTAGCAGCGCATGAAAAACAAAAATGATCCATCGGCTCATGACCAGAGCAAGTCCCAACAGGAGACGCCATCGGCCTTGCCGGCAAGCCAGCCAAAGGCCGAGAAAGAACGCGGCCGCGCCGCCAAGGAAAAAAGTGCTCTGCGCGATCCAATGTTCTGGCTTTTGTTTTTCACGCTTGTTGCAACGAGCGGTGCTGCATTCTTCACCGGCCGACAGTGGATCACTGCCGACCAAACCATGCGAATTGGCAATCGAGCCTATGTCTACTCCACCAAGTTTCAGTTCATTCACTACGGATACAAGCCTAATGGCAGGGACCTGCAATGGATTGTTGCTCCATTGATTGAAAACGCGGGCAACACCGGTACTCATCGAATGATGATAAAAATTGCGACAGTCATTGGCCCGGTTGATTTCGGCGCACTCGACCAACGAGAGTTCACTCCCGCCGTGCTGCTGCCAAAGTCAGATATGACCACCGGTGAAAGTGCTGTAGAGGGACCGAAACTCAACGAGTACAGGATGGGTCAGTTGGCCGGTATCGGCATCATCAGGTACGTTGACGTTTTCGGTGACCCGCACCTGGAGGAGTTCTGTCACCGCGCTCAATTCGGCGACATCGACTGGAATGGATGGCCCGCCGGGCAACCACTGCGCATTCACGGCATCGCATGCCATAACCATAATTGCGCGGACGAGCATTGCGGCTCAGATTGGCGCGAGCGCGCTACGGGCAAAAAATGAAACCCGCTTATCGGTGGGCCAACGCGTCTTTTGCGGAAATTCGCGGCTAGCGTGGTGACGTCCGTTGCACGCGCGCAACATGACTCCAGAAACGCAGCCTGACCGTTTTCGAGCGCGGAACAAAGCAACCGGATCTGCTTTAGGGCCTCGCATCGTCTCGGGGGAACGATTGTGACCAATATGCCACGGCCGGAAACATTCGCGCCGTCGCAGCGGTCACGAGGGCGACGAATCTTTTCTAAGTGGTGGTGCTGTTGGGAAAATTCGACCAGGCACCGATGCCGAACGCGGCGAACTTCTATAATTGATAAATTTCGAAAATCACGCTATGGAGAAATGGTTGTCTTGATTTTGTCATTTCCATTTAAACGGGGAGCGCGGCCACCATTTCCATTAAGACGGGGAGCGCGGCGAACGGTCGGTGTCCCCTCCCGACCGAACCCCGCGCCCCTACCTCTCCTCCCCGCTCAGTCAGCGGGGAGGACCGGGGTCCATGCCACGGTATACGCAGGGGCAACGGAGAGAAATTTTACGCCCCAATTACGCGCAGCTTAGACCCGCTAAGTCAGTACCACACGAACCTACAAGAGGCTGTACCCATTTTGCCACAACTTGGGAAAAAGCGTGGCATTCCAGTGTCCTGCGCGAGGCTGCCGCTACCATTAGACCGTCAGCGTCGTTCGCGACGATGCCCACGACACATCCGAAGTATCGTGGTCCCGACATTTCTTTGAGGGCTAAAGGCGTAAGCGCCGCACTCTTTTTGCTGGACGCTTCTGCGAAACGCATCATCTCGGGCGATGACGTTGTGGCCCCATGGTATCGAACCGAAATCGCAGAACGCTTGATGTGTTTCTCCATCACGCGTCTGAACAAGGCGCGTGGCAGCGTCTCCGTCTGTTGGAGAGATATGTTCGGTGCAAGTGCAGACGTGATATCGCGTGTGAAAGCTTCGGACGGTGATCATCCGGACAACGAGTTCATCACGGCGCTGACGTCACTCGATCGGCTTGTTCGTCAGGGCCAATTGGCTCATCATCAGAGCAATCTCCGAGATCATCGCGGAATGCAGGCGTCATCCCAAGGGGAAGAAGATGTCAGGTCGGAACGGAAACTTGACGATATCCCGCCGCACCCTGCTCGCCGGCGGAGCAGCCATCAGCATGCTCCCGCCACGGCAGGTGTTCGCACAGTCGTCGGGACCCCTTCGCATCGGATTCCTCACCGTCAAAACCGGTCCGCTCGCAGCCGGCGGCAAGCAGCAGGAGGAAGGCGCCGCCCTGTTCCTCAAAGAACGCAACGGCAGCATCGCAGGGCGCAAGATCGAGCTCGTCACCCAGGATACGGCCGGCAACCCGGCACTGGCGAAGACCAAAACCCAGGAGCTGGTCGAACGTTACAACGTGGCGGTGACGATCGGTCCGCTGGCGACCAACGAGGCCTTGGCGATCGACGGATACATTCGCGAAACCAAAGTACCCCTCATCACAACCACCTCGTCCGCCACCGTCGACCTGAAGAGCCATGCGGTGAACCCCTGGGTCCTGCATGCCTTTGGGACGGCGCCGCAGGTGACCTATCCGCTCGGCGATTACGCCGCCAAGACTCTTGGCTACAAGCGGATCACCATCGTCGCCGAGGATTTCACATATGGCCATGAGGGTGCGGGCGGATTCCAACTGGCCTTCGAGTTGGCCGGCGGCAAGATCGTGCAAAAGCTCTGGCCGCCGCTCAATGCGCTCGATTACGTTCCATACTTGGCGCAGATCAAGCGCGACGTCGACGCGATCTATATGGGATTTGCCGGCAGCAA
>Ga0066903_100001018_pt1 | contig 19493 bp, 12 predicted proteins | sample PanSoiMetaGPlot1_FD_67491 | JGI IMG/M metagenome (GOLD analysis project Ga0066903, IMG submission 67491) | Tropical forest soil microbial communities from Panama analyzed to predict greenhouse gas emissions - Panama Soil - Plot 1 (version 2) | ecosystem: Environmental > Terrestrial > Soil >... | reverse complement strand
ACTTCGCCGACGCGGACGGACACGACCGGCAGCGCCATGGCCATCGCCTGCAGGACCGCGTTTGGGTTGCCTTCCTGTCGCGAGCAGAGCGCGAATACGTCCATGGCGGCCACGAACGGACGAATGTCTGTCGCGACGCCGGTGAACACCACACGATTCGAGAGGCCGAGCGAGTGAGCGAGCTGTTTCATCTCTTCGAGCTGCGAGCCGCCCCCGACACACAGCAGCCGCGCATTCGGCATCGTCTCGACAAGCCGCGCCATCACCCGTAGCAGGAACGGATAGTTCTTCACCGGGCGCACATTGCCGACCGCCCCAAGAACGACATGTTCGTCGCTGAAACCCAGGCGAGCACGCTCGGCCGCACGGCGCTGAGGCATCGGGCAGTAATGACGGCAATCCACGCCGTTGGGAATCACTGACACCTGCATGGCCATGCGGCTCGATCCGATCAGATGCGCATGCACCGCGTTGCCGTTGCACAGCACATGGTCGGCGAAGCGCATCCCACTCCAGAGGATCGCGCGATGGTACGCGCGCGCGTCTTCCCACAGGCTGATGAGGTGGTGCACGAGCTTCACGCGCGGTCCAAACCGGAGCTTCGCGGCGACACAGACGAGCAGCGTCTTGAGGTTGAACGAGTTGATCACGTGGATGTCGTGCTGGTCGATGTAGCGGAGAATCTTTCGCACAGCCCGCCACTCCGAGTACGCCCGACGCAAGGGCACGTGGATCACGTGAGCGCGCGTCCGCCGAAACTCGTCGAGCAAGGTCAGGTCGTCGCCCACCACGCAGATGTGGACATCCAGAGGGTTCGGCCCAGTTGGAAACGCGCGCGCGAGCTCGAGGAGCCGACGCTCGGGTCCCGCCGGGGCGAGCCCGTAGATGACGAACATCACCGCACGACGACGGACCGGCCCTTTCACTTGCCCGTGGTTGTCGTCTGTGCGCGACGCAGGGTCGGCGACTACGTCCACCTCGCCCTCATCTGCGATCGCATTGCCGTGGCAGCGCGCATCCGAGGAGTACGCCAGAGGTCGTACCACTGCTGCAGCTCACGTGCGCGCTCAGGCTCGGAGCCGAGACCGGTCGAAGGGCTCGACGGGACGCCGAGAAATGGACCCGGCATTCCCGTGGACAGATACACCGGTGGGAGCGGCGAGGCGTCCGCGTGCGCAATATGTGCACCCGCGCCAGTGCGTCGATTGAAATCCGTCACGCGTCTCGTGATCGAATCCGGCGCGTTTGTAAGTAATCGCAACGCGAGGTCGAACGTCGCCGGTGAACGCAGAAGCGATTTAATCGGCAGTCGGCGAAGCCAGGCGAACGCCTCGTGCATCACGGACCGATCCGCCCACGCCGACCGTTGCGCGGCCGAGTCGGCGTCCATCATCGGCAGCACCGGCGGCAGCCCCAGACATCCGGTGTGCCAGTCGAATATGTCTCGCCACGTGTGCGTGGATTCAGCTGCGCCGTAGATCGGATGACGCGGGCCGTCCGTCATCAGCGCCAGCACCGCTGCGCCGAGCGCGTCCTGGTGAATGGCGTTTGACGCCAGCTCTCCGCCGAATGGCAGCCTGAATTGTGGGTCGCGGGCGAGGTCGACGATCTCGCGCGAACGTGCGATGCCGGCGCCGTACACGTGGCCAAGACGGAGGACCGTGCAATTGACGCCCCGGGCGCGCGTCTGCCTCATCGCGTAGCGTTCGACGTAGAGCTTCGAACGCCCATACTCGCTCGTGGGAGTCGGACGGCGCCGCAGGGCATTCCCGTCCGAGTATTCGTTGAGCAGCTCTCCGTACACGGCCACGGTGCTGAAGTGCACGAGCCACTTCAATGACTTCGCTTTGAGCAACCCGTCGACGAGCTCTCGGTTTCGCGTATACGCCTGCCGCGGCACGCCGCCAGACGACTCGAGCGCGCAGTTGATGATGACGTCGCAGTCGTCGAGCACGTGCGCTTCGCCGCCGCCTGGCGTCAGCGACCCGATGCGGATCTCGCAGTGCGGCGCCGCTGCATCACACAGGGCCGCACCAAGCGGGTTGCGTACGACGCCGACGGCGCGCAAGCCGGCGTCGCGAAAATGACGCAGCAGCCGCGACCCGACCTGACCGGTTGCGCCGGTGACACCGATTCGTCCGGGCGTTGTCACAACGCCTGCTCCATCGGCGCATTCGCCGCCGCGCGCGCCGCGTTGCGCATGGCCGACGCGGCGTCGATGAGCGCGGTCGTCGGCGTCACCGTCGCCGCGTCCACGGCGCTTGGCACGCCGGTTCGGCACTGGCCGAGAAAATCTTTCCATTCGAGATGGAACGCCTGAATCGCAGACCCGGCGCCATCCGGCATCGAGAACTCCGCAATCGTCTCTCCCTGCTTCGAGAGCAGCGTCAACGAGCCGTCGAAACCGAGCCCGACACGGAGCACTGTGTCGGCACATTCGATGAACACACCGTCGCAGAGATCGTCGAGCAGGCTGACGTCGATGCTGCAGGGAATCGTCGCGTCGCCCGCGCGCGACACGTCGGCCACGACCGACGATGCGAGTTCGAGGCCGAGATGGACGCGCTGCGTGCAGTCGCGTACCGACGCCGCCGTCGCACCGAGGATGTAGAGCACCTGATCGATCAGATGCGATCCAAACTCTGCGAGCACGCCGCCGCCAGCGCGATCGTTCATATGCCAGCCGTTGCCGCGACCGGTGCCGCGCATGCGGAATCCGTCCGCGGCGAGCACGCGCTGGATAGGACCGAGAAAGCCATGGCGTATCAGCGTCCGCGCCGATGCCGTGGGCTTCGCGAAGCGCCGGACCTGCGCGACGCCGATCTGCACGCCTTTGGCGCGCGCGTCGGCGACGAATGCACTGTGATCGGCGAGCGTGGCCGCAAACGGCTTCTCACAGAAGGCGTGCCAGCCGCGCGCGAGCACCTGCGGCACGATCGCGCGCCGCGAACTGAGCGGCGTCGCGACGAGCGCAACGTCCACGTCCGTGCAGTCGGCGATGTCGCCACACGCGTGCGCGATCCCGTACGCGCGTGCGACCGCGTTCGCCGCCTGCAGCGAGCGATCGCAGACCCACTCGACGCGCACGTCGGGCATGTTGACGAGTACCGGCAGGTGCGATCCCGACGTGACGACGCCAGCGCCAATAATGCCGACTCTTAGGACGGATTCGCTCACCGCCGGTGCTCCCGATGAGCGCAGCGGCCGAACTGAACGGTATTCATGCTCGCTCAAGGAGCAAAGCCGGTGCCGAGCTGTTCCACAACGCCGGACGATAGAGAGAAGGCATTGCGTGCCCGAGGAGGGGCGACGGTAGGCACACACCGGCTGTTTTAGTGGAACCACGTTCGCTCCGCTCAAGCGCGTCGTCGGCGATCAGCCGGTCGCCATGTCGCAGGGCGGATTCAGATACTGCGGCACGTTCCCTCATGTACTCGAGTAGTCCCACGCACGAATCCGCGTGTCATCGCGTTACGCAAACCAGAGACAGCCGGGCCTGCTCCTTGCACGCTGCGTTGAAGTGGATGAGTCCTCTGGAAAAGAACTGCCACATGTACGAAAACTGCGGGTCGCAATTGTGGCGCCGACCCTTCGAATCCTCGGCGGTCACTCGGTCCAGGCGCAGCGTCTGCTCGAAGGCTGGGCGCACGACGACGACGTGGACGCGTGGCTCGTGCCGATCAACCCGGAGCCGCGCGGATGGGCTGCGCGGCTGCTGACTATTAAGTACGTCCGCACGATCCTCACGCAGCTGCTGTATTGGCCGCTGCTGATGCGGCACCTGCGCCGCGCGGACGTCGTGCACGTCTTCTCAGCGTCATACGCGTCGTTCCTGCTGGCGCCGCTGCCTGCCATCTTGGTCGCAAAAGCGCTCGGCCGTCCCGTGGTGCTCAATTACCACAGCGGCGAAGCCGAAGATCATCTGAGACGATCGCGGGTCGCCAGAGCACTGATCGCGAAGTGCGACGTGACGATCGTCCCGTCGCGCTATCTGGTCGACGTCTTCTCCGCGCAGGGCATCAGCGCGTCCGCCATCCCAAACGTCATCGATCTGAAGCGCTTTGCATATCGCCGGCGCCATCCGCTCGGACCACGAATCCTCTCGGTCCGCAACTTCGAACGTCTTTACAACGTCGCGTGCACACTGCGCGCGTTCCAGCTCGTGCAGAAGCGATGGCCGAATGCGGAGCTCACTCTGGTTGGCAGCGGCTCTCAGGAACCACTGTTGCGCGCAGTGGCCAACGACCTTGCACTCGACCACGTGACGTTCGCCGGCCGCGTTCATCCAGACCAGATGGCGGACTATTTCGCGTCGCACGACATCTACGTGCAAAGCCCGGACATCGACAACATGCCTCTTTCGGTGCTCGAGGCGTACGCGAGCGGACTGCCGGTGGTGTCCACCGACACCGGAGGAGTCCCGGCCATCTTGACGCACGGCGAGCACGGGCTGCTGGCGCCGGTCGACGACCACGCCGCGCTTGCCGCGCGCGTGCTGCTCCTGCTCGAGCAACCGGGTCTCGCGTGCGAGCTGGCCGAACGTGCGCGCGCGAGATGCGACGAGTTCCAGTGGCACTGCGTGCGCGACGAGTGGCTCTCCCACTACCGACAGGTCCGGCGCCCGTACGGCAGCCAGACGGCCGCACGTCTTCGATTCAATCCGCCGGCACAGGCCGAGTAAATGCCGAAGCTTCGCGTGGCGATCGTCGCTCCGTCGCTTCGTCTTCTTGGCGGTCAGGCCGTCCACGGCATCGGATTGGAATCGACATGACGCGCCTTCAGCGGCTGGCTCGCATCGACGCGAACGAGCTCGCCTGGCGCGGCCGCGCGTCAGCCCGCATCGTCTGGGATCGGTGGCAGACATCGCGTCGGCCGCCGGCCTGGGACCGGCGTCAGCTTGCCGCGGCGCTCTCGGACGATCGGACACTCGCCGGCGCCCGCGCCGCGCTCGACCGCGGACGATGGCACGACGCGCATCAGGCACTGGCGCTTCACGTGGCCTTCGCACCGCAGCGCTTCGCGCTCGCCTCGTCGAATCACGGTGTGCTCGCGGCGAAGATCTGCGAACGGTTTCCTGCGGCGCCCGGCGACGCGACGGCGCGCGCGGACAAGATCCTCGAGGGACGCTACGATCTCCTCGGCTATCGCGAACTGAGGTTCCGCCAGTCAGATGGCGACGCTGCGGCGTCCGCGCTCGTCGACTGGCATCTCGATCCGGTGCACGGCCGCAGCGCCCCACGGACATTCTGGTCGGACGTCCCGTACCTCGACCCGGCGTGCGGCGATCACAAAATCATCTGGGAGATCAATCGCCACCAGCACTGGCTGGCTCTCGGCCGCGCGTTCTGGCTGACCGGCGACATGCGCTATCGCGAGCGGTGCCTGGTCGAACTCGAAAGCTGGATGCAGGAGAACCCGCCGCTCACGGGCATCAATTGGGCGAGCATGCTGGAACTGGGGCTTCGCTCGCTCTCGTGGCGGTGGGCCCTCGCCTTCTTCGCCGGCCTCGGCTCGAGTGGCGAGACGCCGTGGATTGTCGATCTGCTCCTCGCGCTCGATCGCCAGCTTTCGCATATCGAGCAGAACCTCTCGTACTACTTCAGCCCCAACACGCACCTGCTTGGCGAAGGACTCGCGCTGTACATCTGCGGCCGCTCGCTGCCTCTGCTTCGGCGCAGTCCGGGACGCGAAGCACTTGGACGGCGCGTGCTGCTCGACGAAGCGCGCCGGCAAATCGCGGCCGATGGAGGACACTGCGAGCGCTCCACCCACTATCACCGCTACACGCTCGATTTCTATCTCCTCGCGCTCATCATCGCGCGCATCACGAACGATCCCGTCGCCCCTGATTTCGAGCGCACAGCGATCCAGCTCGCCGATGCGGCCCGCGTGCTCGCGGACGATCGCGGCGAACTGCCGCTCATCGGCGACGACGACGGCGGGATGCTGTTTCCGATTGCGGGCCGCGCGCCAGCGGACATCCGAGACAGCCTCGCAGTCGCAGCCGCACTCCTCGCTCGCCCGCACCTTCGCGTCGGCCCGCCGACCGAAGAGGCGTACTGGCTTCTCGCCCATCCGTCGCTGGCCCGCGCGTTCGACGCACCACGGCCCGTGACGCCCGCTCCCATGCGTTCGACTGCACTGCGCGATACGGGTTACTACGTCTCGCGATCGAAACGCGGCGATCACCTCGTCATCGACGGCGGCATGCACGGCTATCTGAACGGCGGGCACGCGCATGCCGACGCGCTCTCGCTGACGCTCACCGTCGCCGACGTCCCCCTGCTCGTCGACCCCGGCACTGGCGCCTACACCATCGATCAAGCGCTGCGCGATCGGCTGCGGTCCTCGCAGCTGCACAACACGCTCGTCGTCGACGGTCGATCGCAGTCGATCGGCAAAGGGCCATTCAGTTGGAAGACGATGGCGCGCAGCCGCGTGCGCACGTGGACGACGCATCCGGCGTTCGACTACTTCGAAGGTACGCACGACGGCTACTGGCCGATCGAGCACCGGCGCCACGTTTTGGCAGTGCATGGCGATTTGCTCGTTGTCGCCGACCTCGTCGCCGGCGACGGCACGCACACCGCGTCCGTGCACTGGCACATCGATCCGCGCTGGCGCGTCATCGTCCGTGAGGCCGCGGTCACGTTTGCGACCGACGACGCGCAATGTCAGCTCGTCGCGCCGCGTGGACATATCGAGCAATTTGTGGGCGACGCGGACACCGGCCTCGGCTGGCATGCGCCGGTCTACGGCGACGTCAGGCCGTCGACGTCGCTGCGGCTGACACATCGCGGTCCCCTGCCGTTCTGGATGGTCAGCGTCTTCGGCTTGCAACGTGCGAATGCCGTCGTCGATGTCGAGTTCCTGCCGGACGCGCCAGCCGGCGGCATCGCGTTGCGCGTCGTTCGTCCATCGTCAATCGACGTCGTGAGGTTCGGCGACATCGAGCCGGACGCACGAATGGTCTTCGCGCGCGAGGACCTTCAGTTGAGGGCCTGAGTCCATGTGCGGCATCGCGGGATTCGTTGAGTCGTCCGACGTCCGATGGCCCTTCGGCCGTGAACATGCGTCCGCGCTGGTCCACCAGATGTGTCAATCGATCCGCCATCGCGGACCCGATGACGAGGGTGTGCTCGTCGAACCCGGTATGGCGTTCGGGATGCGGCGTCTCAGCATCATCGACGTCGCTACCGGTCATCAGCCGATCCACAACGAAGACAGGAGCGTGTCGATCGTCTTCAACGGCGAGATTTACAACTTCCAGGAACTGCGGCGCGATCTCGAAGCACGCGGCCACCGGTTCTCCACAGCCACGGACACCGAAGCCATCGTTCATGCGTACGAGGAGTGGGGGACCGCCGCCATCGGAAAGCTGCGCGGCATGTTCGGACTCGCGCTCTGGGATCGGCGGACACGCACGATGGTCATCGCGCGCGACCGCGTCGGCATCAAGCCGCTGCACTACGCGACGATCGGCGGGCGGCTCTATTTCGGCTCGGAAATCAAGTCGCTGCTGTGTGCGCCCGACCTGCCGCGCGATCTGAATGCGGGCGCGCTCGACCACTACCTGTCGTTCCTGTACGCACCGTCCGACGCCTCGTTCTTCACGCACATCCGGAAGCTGCCGCCTGGACACTTCCTCACCTGGCGAGACGGACGGACGGCGATTGCGCCCTTCTGGCGGCCTGGAGTCGAAGAGACTTTTGCGGGAACGGACGCCGACGCGGTCGACGAGTTGACACGCGTGCTGACGGATGCGGTCCGCGCGCATCTGATCAGCGACGTGCCGCTCGGCGCGTTTCTGTCGGGCGGGATCGATTCGAGCCTGGTCGTCGCGATGATGAGCCGCGTTTCCGCCGGCCGGGTGAAGACGTTTTCAATCGGCTTCGATCAGCCGCAGTACGACGAACTGCAGTACGCACGGCAAGTGGCGGAGCGCTACGACACGGATCACCACGAGGACGTCGTCACGCCGGACGGCATCGCGATCCTAGACACGCTCGTCTCGCATTTCGACGAGCCGTTCGGCGACGCGTCGGCGATTCCGACCTGGTACGTCTCGCAGCTGGCTGCGAAGCACGTCACGGTGACGCTGTCGGGCGACGGCGGCGACGAGTTGTTCGGCGGGTACGACCGATACCTCCAGGATCCCCGCGTCGCGGCGATCGACCGGTATGCCCCGCCGGCGATCCGGCGCGTCGCCGGTCTGGTGTCGTCGCGCCTTCCGCACGGCGCAAAAGGCAAACGGTTTCTCCGTCATATCGCGGAAAACGATCGCGGCCGGTATCTCGATACCGTCGGCTTCTTCAACGCCGTCGACAAGTCTGGCCTCTACTCGGAAGGTCTTCGTGCACGCCTCTCTAGTGACGATCCCGAGCGCCGCGTCCTGAAGATCTTCGACCGCTACGCCGCGCTCCCGTGGGCGAGCCAGATGATGCGGTTCGACATCGAGACGTACCTGCCTGACGACATCCTGACGAAAGTCGATCGCACCAGCATGGCGCATTCGATCGAATCGCGCGTGCCGCTGCTCGACAACGACGTCATCGACTTCGCACTGGGGCTCCCGTCGGCGCTGAAGATCAGGAACGGACGGCGTAAGCATGTGCTCAAGGAAGTAGCTGCGCAGTTCCTGCCCGCCGGCCTGATTGATCGCCGCAAGCAGGGCTTCGCCGTCCCGCTCGACGTTTGGTTCCGCGGCAGCCTGCGCGAGCTGTTCTCCGACACGCTGCTGTCACCACGCGCGTTGCAGCGCGGTTACTTCGAGCCGGCGTTCATCCGCCGCCTGGTTCAGGAACATGTCGGCGGCGTTCGTGATCACGCGCTGCGGCTGTGGCAGCTCGTCGTCTTCGAACGGTGGCATCAGCAGTACGTCGATCCGTGGACTGGAAGTTTTCTTCCACTCGTTTCACATGTGGTGCCGGGTGATAGCCCGACGAAGTTCGCCGCGAGGCGGGCCTGACGTTCGCGTGCGCTGGCATTCTGATTGCTCAGGTAGCTCTCAATGAAACTGCAGGGTTCCGAACCGTTTCCGATCGCGTTCGTGATGTCGAGTTGTCACGTCGGCGGCACCGAGCGACAGATGATCGAGCTGCTCCGCCGTCTCAATCCCGCGCGATGGCAAGTCCATGTCGCTTGTCTGCGGGCGAGCGGCGAATGGCTGTCGCGCGTCTCCGAAGCCGCCGTCTCCGTCACGGAATTTCCGTTTCAGGGGTTCCGTCATCCGCAAGGGCTGTCGCACACGCGGGAGTTCGTCCGTAGGTGCCGCACGCACTCAATCGCGGTCGTCCATACGGCAGATCTGGCCGCGAACATCTTCGCTCTTCCCGCTGCGGCCGCCGCGGGCGTCGCGGTGCGCATCGCCAACCGACGCGAGATCATTCCCGACCGGACGCGAGGTCAGATCGTCGCACAGCGCGCCGCGTATCAGTTCGCGCATAAGGTAGTCGCCAACTGCCGCGCGGCCGCCGATCGGTTGCGAATCGAGCGCGTGCCCGCCCGCCGGATTGCGACGGTGCCGAATGGCGTCGACGCGAGCCTGTTCGCCGCGACGCGGCCACGACGGCCACGTCGCCGAGTCACCGTCGTCGCAAACCTGCATCCGCAGAAAGGACACGACGTGCTCATCGACGCGGCGCCGGAGATCCTGCGGCACTTTCCCGACTCGTCGTTCGAGATTGTCGGTGGCGGACCCGAGCGCGCGAATCTGCTGGCACGTGCCGAGGCACAAGGCGTGGCAGCCGCATTCAGCTTCACCGGGTACGACGACGACATCCCGCAGCGCTTGACGGACGCCGACCTGTTCGTGCTGCCGTCGCACACCGAAGCGTTCCCGAACGCCGTGCTCGAAGCGATGTCCGCCGGGCTGCCGATCGTCGCGTCGAGCGTCGGGGGACTGCTTGAGCTCATCGACGACGGCCGTACGGGCCTGCTCGTGCCGCCAGGCGATCCGCGGGCGCTCGCACACAGCGTCTGTCGCGTGATGGCTGACCGCGCGCTCGGCGATCGTCTCGGGAAGAGCGCGTCGCACGAGGTGCAGCGCTATTCGTACAGCCGCATGACGTCGTCATTCGAGCTGCTGTATCTCGCGGAACTCAATCGGCGCGGCGCCGCGCTCGGCCATGCGCACGCGCTGGCGTCATAAGGGATCGGGAGCGGGTGTAAGCATGTGCGGCATCGCGGGGTTTGTCTCCACGACCATGCTCGATTCAGAGGCGCGAGATCGCGCCGTACGGATGCGCGATGTCATCACGCATCGCGGCCCCGATGAAGCCGGACTGTATCTCGACACACAGGCAGCTCTGGCCCACCGCCGGCTCAGCATCGTCGACCTGAAGACGGGGCAACAGCCGCTGTCGAACGAGGACCAGTCGATCTGGGTGATCTTCAACGGCGAAATCTACAATCACGCCGACATCCGCGAGGATCTGCAAGCGCGCGGTCATCGTTACCGTACGTCGTCGGACACCGAGTCGATCGTGCACGCCTATGAGGAGTGGGGCGACGACTGCGTGCAGCGGTTCCGCGGCATGTTTGCCTTCGCCATCTGGGATGCGCGGCGTTTGCGGCTGCTGCTCGTACGCGACCGGCTCGGCGTCAAGCCGCTCTACTGGGCCCGCCACCGCGATCAACTGCTCTTCGGATCGGAAATCAAGGCGATTCTCGCGAGCGGGCTTATCGAGCCCGAACCGCGTCTGTCGGCGCTACCAGAGCTGCTCGCCACACGGACGTCACCGGATGCCGACACCCTGTTCAAAAGTATCCACAAGCTTCAGCCCGGCCACCAACTGGTGTTCGAAGGCGGTCGGACGCGCGTGTCCCAGTACTGGGATGTTCCGACAGGACACGCGCCGAAGGTCGCGAACAGGCCCGAGGTCGTCGATCGTTTTCGGAACCTGTTCACCGAATCGGTGAAGCTGCGGTTGATGAGCGACGTCCCGCTCGGCGTGTTCTTGTCGGGCGGCCTCGACAGCAGCGCCATCGCTGCGACGATGGCGAAACTCGTCGATCAGCCGATTCAGACGTTCTCGGTCGCGTTCAAGGAACAGGCGTTCAGCGAGCTCGCGTACTCGCGCGAAGTGGCCAACGCCATTGGCGCGAACGCGCACGAGATCGTGATCGACGACGCCGACTTCTTCGATGCGCTGCCGCGGCTCGTGTGGCACGAAGACGAGCCGATCGCGCATCCGTCCAGCGTGCCGCTCTATTTCGTCTCGGTCCTCGCGAAGCAGCACGTCACCGTGGTGTTGACGGGCGAAGGAAGCGACGAGTTGCTCGCGGGATACGGGCGCTACCCGCGAATCGTGTGGAATTGGCGCGCCGGGCGACTTTACGACACCGCCGTGCCCGGCGGCCTCCGCTCGGCGATCGCCGAACGGCTGGTGCCGAAGCTGCCGCCGCGTCTTGCGCGGCTGGCCGGCCGATCGTTCCTTGGCATCGACCGCAGTCCCGAGTCGATGGTGTTCGACTGCTTCGCATCGGTGCGCCTGTGCGAACAGCGGGCGCTGCTCTCGGACGATTTCAAACACGCGGCGACCACCGACGGCGCGTATGCGGCCTCGTTGACGCATTTCAAACGGCCGGCGGGGGATGCGACGCTGCTCGACCGTTTGCTCTACGCGGACATGAAGACGTACCTCGTCGAGCTGCTGATGAAGCAGGACCAGATGAGCATGGCGGCGTCGATTGAGAGCCGCGTGCCGTTCCTCGATCACAAGCTCGTGGAATTCGCCGTGAGTCTGCCAGATGCCTGGAAGCTGTCTGGCCTCACGACCAAGCGCGTGCTGCGCGAGGCGATGAAAACCGTGCTGCCCGCGTCGATTCTCAACCGTCCGAAGATGGGTTTTCCGGTTCCGCTCGGATCGTGGCTGCGCAGCACCTGGAACACGGTGGCGGCCGACGTCCTGCTCGATGTGCGCTCACGTCAACGGGGCATCATCGATCCGGGCAGCGTCGAGCACTTGCTGCGCGACCACGCGGCGGGCCGCGTCAACGGCACCGACCGTATTTGGAGTCTGCTCAACCTCGAGCTCTGGTTCCGCACGTTCATCGACGGAGACGGGGTTCAAACACTGGGTTCACGGGGTGCTGCACATGAATATTCTGTGGCTTAAGTCGGACCTGCTGTTGCCGCTCGACAAAGGCGGACGTCTGCGGACATGGCACCTGCTGCGGCATCTCGCGAAGCGGCACGACGTCACCTACTTGTCGTTCTCGAACTTCGGCGCGCGACACGACTCGGCCCAGACCGGCATGCGCGAGGTGGCGGCGCGTGTCGTGACCGTTCCGCGCTTCGACCCGACGAAGCGCTCGCTTCTCTTTTATATGGATGCGGCCAGCTATCTCGCCGATCCGCTGCCGTACGCCGTGGCGAAGTACCGATCGGCAGCCTACAAAGCGCAGCTACAGGCGCTCCTGCACGAACAGGTGTTCGATCTGCTCGTCTGCGATTTCCTGGTGCCCGCCGTCAATTTGCCGAAGACCCTGCCGTGTCCTGCGGTGATCTTCACGCACAACGTCGAAGCGGAGATTTGGCGGCGTCATGCCGAGACGAAGGCCAGCGTCCCAACTCGATGGCTGTACCGGCTTCAGCACCAACGCATGCTTCGGTTCGAAGCGGACACGCTGAAACGGTTCGACGGCGTCATCGCCGTATCGGACTCCGACCGCAACACGCTCGTCCGGCTCTACCCGGAGATCGCGTCGAAGCCGATCTGGGTCGTCCGAACCGGCGTCGACACTGAATACTTCGTGCCTTCACCGGCCGAAGCGAAGACCGCCGCACCGCACCTCGTATTTACCGGATCGATGGACTGGCTGCCGAACGAAGACGCGATGGTGCACTTCTGTCGAGACATCCTGCCACTGATACGCGAGCAGGAACCTGGCGTCCGTCTGTCAATCGTCGGCCGCGCGCCGACACCGTCGGTGCGCGCGCTGGCATCCGAGTGCATCGAGATCACGGGCACGGTCGACGACGTGCGGCCCTACATGCGCACTGCCGCCGTGTACGTGGTCCCACTCCGAATCGGCGGCGGCACCCGGCTCAAGATTTTCGAGGCAATGTCGATGGGCAAAGCCGTCGTCTCGACCACGGTCGGCGCCGAGGGTCTGCCGATCGTCAGCGAAACGCACGCGTTGATAGCCGACGAACCGCGTGCGTTTGCGGACGCCGTCGTCTCGTTGCTGCGCGACAGGACGCGTCGCACGTCGCTCGAACGCGCGGCCCGCTCACTCGTCGTCCGGCACTACGACTGGTCGGCGGTGGGTGGCGAACTGGACGACGCGCTCTTGATTTCCGCCGGTCACAAGAAGTCTGCCAGGAAACACGACCATCCGCGGCCGGCGCATTCGATGTCGAAAGCGCGCGGACACGCTTCGGTGTAGGAACTCGCAGGACGTCACCATGAAGATTTCCATCTTTGGTCTCGGATATATCGGCAGCGTGACAGGCGCATCGCTCGCCGCAGCCGGGCACGACGTGATCGGCGTCGACGCCAACCCCGACAAAGTCGCGCTCGTCAATGCAGGACGCAGTCCAGTGATCGAGCCTGGCCTCGACAAGTTGCTCGGCAGGGCCGTCGCCGACGGCAAGCTGCGCGCGACGACGGATCCAAAAGAGGCGGTGCGAAGCTCGGAGTTGTCGCTGATCTGCGTCGGGACGCCGAGCCAGCGCAATGGCAGCCTGAACCTGGAGTACCTCGAACGCGTCACGCAGCAGATCGGCGAAGCGCTGTCCGACGTGAACCACTATCACGTGGTCGTCGTGCGGAGCACGGTGCTGCCGGGTACGACGCACGGGATGGTGATCCCGACGCTCGAACGCGCGTCGGGCCGGACGTACGGGGAGGACTTCGGCGTCTCGGTGAACCCTGAATTTCTGCGAGAGGGGACCGCGCTCAAGGACTTTCAAAGGCCGCCGCTCACGCTGGTGGGCCACAACCACGCGATGGACGCGACGCAGACCGTCGGCCTCTACGACGCGATGGACGCGCCGCTCATCGACACGAGCATTCGCGTCGCCGAGATGGTGAAGTACACAAGCAACGTGTGGCACGCGTTGAAGGTGTGCTTCGCGAACGAGATCGGCAACCTCTGCAAGCGACTCGACGTCGACAGCCACGAGCTGATGGAGATCTTCTGCTCCGATACCACGCTCAACATCTCGCCCTACTACCTGAAGCCGGGGTTCGCGTTCGGTGGATCCTGTCTGCCGAAGGATGTCCGCGCGATGCAGTATCGTGCGAAGGAGCTCGACGTCGACATGCCGGTGCTTTCGTCGATTCTGCCGAGCAACCGGCTGCAGATCGAGCGCGCGTTCGACGAAGTGCTCGACACCGGCAGGAAACGAATCGGCATGCTCGGGTTCAGCTTCAAGGCCGGCACCGACGATCTGCGCGAGAGCCCGATGGTCACGCTCGCCGAGATGCTGATTGGCAAGGGCCTCTGCCTGCGCATCTACGACAAGAACGTGTCGCTCGCGCGGCTCGTCGGTGCGAACAAGCAGTACATCGAGCAGCAGATCGCGCATCTGTCGTCGCTGATGGTCGGATCGATCGACGAACTCCTCGATCAGTCCGACGTCATCGTCGTCGGCAATCAGTCGTCCGAGTTCGTCGACGCGCTCTCGCGCGTGCGCCCGGACCAGATCGTCCTCGACCTCGTTCGTCTGCCGCTGTCCGCCGCGCAAATGCCGGAGGGATATCGAGGACTCTCCTGGCAGCGAAAACGTTGAGGTCCGCGAACTGTTCGAAACGATCAGACCTCATCTTCGAGCTCATGTAGAGAAACTCGTCGCGCTGACTCTGCCGATGCGCTATCGTCGTTTGCGACAGATCCGCGCGGCCGCCGCCGCACGCTTCCCCCGATCTGATCCGGAACACTGACATGGCGAATATCCGCGCGATTGGTGTGTGCGTGGGGGCTCTCTTGTGTCTCTTCGCGTCGACGTCGAACGCGTCCACGATTTCCGTAGACGCGGGCGGAGACCTGCAGGCAGCGCTGGTCAACGCGCAGCCCGGCGATACGATTCTGCTGGCCCGGGGAGCGGTCTACATCGGGAACTTCGTGCTCCCGAACAAAGGCGGCGCAAGCACGATCACCGTCCGCACCAACGGAGATGCGGATCTACCCGGCGACGGTCAAACGATCTCTCCCGCGAACGCGCCGCAGCTCGCGGTGATCAAGACGCCGAATTCGGGGCCCGCGATTCAGACGGCACCGGGCGCACACCACTGGAAGCTGATGCTCCTCGAGGTCGCGGCCACCGGCGGCAACGACATCATCCTGCTCGGTGACGGATCGAGCGCGCAGTCGCAGCTGTCGATGGTGCCGCACGATCTCGTCGTCGATCGCCTGTACGTCCACGGCGATGGCGTGAACGGGCAGAAGCGCGGCATCGCGCTCAACAGCGCGTCGACCACCATCACCGGTTCGTACATCTCTGAGATCAAGCTGGTCGGTCAGGACTCGGTGGGCGTCGGCGGCTGGAACGGACCGGGCCCGTACACGATCACGAGCAACTACATCGAAGCCGCCGCCGAGAACGTGATGTTCGGCGGCGCGGACCCGGCCATCCCGAATCTCGTTCCCGCCGACATCGTCATCGCCGGAAACGTGCTGAGCAAGCCGATCGCGTGGCGGTCGCAGAACTGGGTCACGAAGAATCTGCTCGAGTTCAAGAACGCGCGCCGCGTGACCGTCGTGGGAAACATGTTGCAGTACAACTGGCAGGGCGGCCAGAGCGGCTATGCGATTCTGCTGACGGTTCGCAATCAGGACGGCAGCTGCCCGTGGTGCCAGGTCGACCACATCACCATCGAGCAGAACACCGTCGCGCATGTCGCCGCGGGCATCAACATCCTCGGCTACGACAACAACTATCCGAGTCAGCAGACGAACGCGATCGTCATCCGCAACAACCTGTTCGCCGACGTCGATAGCCAGAACTGGGGCGGCAACGGGTACTTCGCGCTCATCACCGGACAGCCGCGCGACATCACCATCGATCACAACACGATCATCTCCGACCACGGGTCGGGCATCCTGCAGGTCGACGGCCCGCCGATTCTCCAGTTCACGTTCACGAACAACATGGCGAAGGTGAACGACTACGGGATCATCGGCACGTCGCACGGGCCGGGCAACGACTCGATCACCGCTTTCCTGCCCGCCTCGACGATCGCGATGAATGTGCTTGCCGGCGGCAATCCCGCCGTCTATCCGGGTGGAAACGCTTTTCCCACGACCGCACAGTACGAGGCGCAGTTCGTGTCGTACGCAACCGGCGACTACCGCCTGATCCCGGCGAGCCCCTGGCATGGCGCCGGAACCGACGGCCTCGACCTCGGCGCCATAGTGGGCAGCGGCGTCGCTGCGCCGATCGCCGCGCCGACGGCGCCCAACGGCGGATCACCGCCAAGAAATATCGACAACTGAGAAACCAGGCGAGCCTCTCGTGTCTTCGTGGTTTCTTGGTTCAGAGATGGACTCGCCCATCGCCGTCGCCGCGGGTGATATGCACACGGTCGGTCTGATCGCCAATCGCTCGCGATAGCGGCGGCGACATCGCGAGCAGATAGTTCGACGGACCGGAAAGAAAACCGGCCCGCCGGAACGCGCCGAGCCACCGCTCGTGCGACTGATTCGTCACGATCAGATCCGCACCACCAGCGGCGAGCTGACGCCGCAGCTGAGACACGAACGGCGCGGCCACTTCCGGCAGCGCCATCACATCGAGCAGGGTGGCGACACGCAGATTGCCGAAGTAGCTGTGCTCGTGCATCTGCGTGTCGAGCGCGACGGCCCACCCGGCGATCTCAGCGCGCTTGTACAGGAGATACGCGAAGTACTTCGGATCGTCGAGCGGATACAGGCATTCGAGCGTCGCACGATCGCGGACGACGCTGAAACTCGCCGACTCGCGCGTCCGTTCCCAGAGCACGTCGGCCCAGTCATCCCACCGTTCGATCCGCTCGAGCCGCAGATCTCTCGCGCCGAATGACGACGTCCACGCGCGGTGCTGAAGTGCAGCCGCGCCAATCGCGCCGACGCCTGTCCGCGCACCGGCCCGGGCAGCGAGACGCACTGCCGGCCGCTGCTGCAGCACACGAAGCTCACGCAGGACGCGTGACGCTTGCACGACGTGAAACAGAAACGGGACCGGGCGCAGCTGCCAACCTGCGGCCTCCAGCAAGCGCGAGAGTGGACGATCGGCCCCGCCCATGCCGACAGCAAACGTCAACGGCCAGTGCTTCTGCACGTAGCCCAGCATGTGCATCCCGACCATCCCATAGCGCGGGTCAACGACACCTTCCGAGAGAGGACCTTGATAGTTCGCGACCGATACCAGCTCGCCGTTCAGCCAGCCTGGCTGCGTCATCAGCAGAAACCCGCCGCGCACCTCGTCGTCGTTGTCGACTGCGACAAACTTGGTCCAGTCGATCGCCCGGGGCGGCATGCTGAGCGTGTGTGAGTTGTTCGGCTGATCCGGGAGCAGACAATCCGACGTCGCATGGGCGGCCCGCATGCGATCGTTGAACGCGCGTACGGCATCCATTTCGCCCCAGGTCTGGGCGACGACGCTGAAAGCCGTGCGCGGCGGTGAGGCAAGAGCGGGTTGAGCGTTCACGACGTCCCCCTGAATAGCTTTTCCCAAAGCCACCGGGCCTCGAGATGCCGGCGTTGCTGCGGTTCGAGATCGGTGACGCCCTGCTGTGCGCGAAGGTAGTCGAGCAGTGTCGACACGGGAACGAACCAGCCGCGCTTGCTGCTCAAACGTCGCATCAACTGCACAAACCGCGGCGACAGTGTTGCGTCGTCTACGTAGCCGTGCCCGAAATGGGTGTACATGATGCAGGCGCCCCCTTCGGCCTCGAGCCGGTCCTGATTCGCCTCAGTCAGGGCGTCGAGCAACCGTGTCGCGTTCGAGCCCTCCGTCGACGCGTACCAAGCGTTCACGAGCGGTTTGCTGCTGTCGTGATACGGCATCCATGGACAGGCGCCGAGCGTGTTGATGTCGGCGAAGACGAAGTTGCGGCAATAGCGCACGCGTTTACGGCAGACATCACCCCAGAACGACGGATGGCCGGGGATGTGTCCGAAATGACGGCCGTTCGTCCGACCGACAGTCGCCGCGATATACAACGTACGAACCGGCGGCGTCAGCCGCGCGGGGCCCCAGTACATCGCGTCGGCGTTGTAGTGGTTCGCCATCGCGACCGGGTCGTGCCCGAAGTAGTCGCGGAACGCGTCGAGGCCTTCGATGATCTCGTGGCGCGTCGACGAATGCCTCGTGTGATTGTGGTATCCGACTTCGAAGCCGAGCGCCTGCAGATCCTGCGTGTGTCGTCGGTACTCGACGTCGTCGCATGACACGCCCTTCGAATTTGGCGTGCGAACGGCGGCGCCAGGCCAGACGCCGCGAGTGGTTCGAAATCCGAGATCGGCGAGCGCGCCGTACACGCGCTTCCCCATCTCGACCGTCTGCGCGTCTGGATCGTCGAAGATTGTGAACGCGAAGCGCTTGCCGTCAGGCCAACTGACCGGCATGGTCGTCATTGCCTTAGCGAACGTCCGTCACGAGCGCCACGAGCGCGTCGAACAGCCCTCGATCGTCGAAAAGCACTTGCGCTTCGAGGCTGCGTGCGGCCGGAATCGGGACAGGCGGCGGCGCAATGCGCATCACACGGCCCATGAACCGTGCTTCGGCAAGCGTGGCCGCAAGCTCGGAGCCGAACCCCGGTCCGAACGGCGACTCCTCGACGATGGCGACGCGTCGCCGGTCGCGAAGCGCGCCGAGCAGCGTCGCGCGTGGCAGCGGCTGCAGCAATGACGGCGACACAATCTCGACGTCGAAATCTTCGGCTTCGAGCATGACCGCGGTTCGTTCCACGACCGGCAGCATCCCGCCGTACGCGACGATCGTGAGATCGGGTCGCTGACACCGTCGTACGATGGTCTCGAATATGTTGGCGCCGGCGTCGCACGGATTCGCCTTCAGGGCCTCATAGCCCGCGCGGTCCTGCGCTTCGCCGTACAGCAGCTTGTGCTCGAGAAACGCAACTGGATAGCGCCAGTCGCTTACCGCAGCCGAGAGCAGCGCGCCCGCGTCGTGCCGATGGCTGCCGAACACGACTGTCAGTCCAGGTATGGCGGTGAGCAGGTTCTCCGGACTCTGACTGTGGGTCGGCCCGTATCCCCCTCGGCCACCCGCCGGCGTCCGGATGACCAGCGGCACCTCGCAGTGCGGAAACATGGCGGGAAATTTCACCGCGTGGTTGTAGATCTGATCCATTGCCAGCGACACGAAGTCCGCGAACATGATCTCGACGATCGGATGAAATCCGGCGAGCGCAAGCCCAATCGCGGCGCCGACGACGCCCGCTTCGCTGATCGGCGTCGAGATGACGCGTTCGTGGAAATCGGACGACAGACCGGCAGTCACCTTGAACGCGCCGCCATAAGGGTCGTGGAGGTCTTCGCCGAGC
>Ga0066903_100001017_pt1 | contig 19508 bp, 21 predicted proteins | sample PanSoiMetaGPlot1_FD_67491 | JGI IMG/M metagenome (GOLD analysis project Ga0066903, IMG submission 67491) | Tropical forest soil microbial communities from Panama analyzed to predict greenhouse gas emissions - Panama Soil - Plot 1 (version 2) | ecosystem: Environmental > Terrestrial > Soil >... | reverse complement strand
CGGTTGGGTTGACGCGCCGCCGCCAAAACGAGGGTTAGGCTGTTTCGCGCGAGGTTGTCTTGTTCTTTTCGTGTTTGCGATCGTGCTGGGGATCGCTTGCTTTGCAGGAATGTATTGGGGCTTGTATCGACACTCGGCAATTTTCCACGGGCTTTACTGGCTGACGAAAGCACAGGCCATTGCTCAGACTTCTCGGCAAGTGCCTGAGTTCACCCCTTCAGATGCACAAGTTCAATCGGTCCATGAGCGGTGCGAGGATTTCGAGCAAAAAGCCCGCGCTGGTCAGCCGGCCGAACTTGAGCTGACGGCAGACGATATTAACACCTTGATTGCTACCAATAGCGATGCGCGAGGGAAGGTATTTGTCTCTATTGACGGGGACCGCCTTCGTTGTCAGGCGAGCGTGCCGCTAGGCGAGTTCCTCGGCAGGTCGGGTTATTATTTTGACGGTGACATCGTAATCGAAGCAAAGAATGCCCAGTCCCTGGAAAAGTTGCAGCTTACGGGAATCACCGTGAACGGTGAACCCGTCCCAAAAGATCTGTTAAATTGGAAATATCGCTCGAGGCATTTGCGGGATTATCTCGCGGATTATCACAATTACTCCGGCGTCGGTACGATCCAAATCCGGGAGGGCAAATTAATTGTGCGATCGCGGAGCGAATAGGATGCGCTGCGAAGTTCGGACGGCTGGCGGTCGGGTCCCTAGGAGCAAGGACTAATTCGGCTGCATGATCTCCCGCACAAAGACGTTAAGCTGGCCGTCTTCCTGTTTACGCACTTCAGTGATCTCATAGGGCCGCAGCTCATCGCGAGTCACCTCTGCGCCTGGACGCGGAGGCACATAGCCGGCCGGAAATTCGACAATGATGCGTGTAGAAGAACCTCCCCCGAAATGCAGCACCTTGTCCGTCAATTTTGTGCGTGGACGTAGCACCGCCTTGTTTGCATCCGAAAAATTCACAACGAATTGTCCCCTTAAATAAACGCGTTCACCCGCCAGCCCGCGTTCAGCAACATCGCGCAGATCGCCGGTCCCTATCAGACGGCCAAGCGGCATTCTGCCCGGCGGAAATGTTTTCCAACTGCCACCGCCCGCGTTTGAAGCAAGAGCTACGTTGGATGCATCGGGAGGAACAGGCTGAGCTGGCAGAACTGGCACCGGTGTTGCAGACGGCGCCTGGGCGACCGCCGGAGCTTGAGGATTGGGCGTGATCGCGGCGGGCACTGGTGTAGCTACAGGAACGTTTGATGGCAGCACCGCAGACGCAACAGTGAAAGGGGTCGCACCTGGAGCAATCGGTTTTTGAGCAATCACTGGCTGCGGCGGACTCGACGCCGGCGGTGGAGATTCGAGCTTTTGTTTCTTGCCCCATCTCCTACCTTTTGGCGGCGGCGTTGGATTAGCTAACTTTTCATTCTTTGCTAAGACTGGCGCCACTGGGGGTGTTCTAATGGGAATAGCTGGCTCGACCCGCACTAACTCATTCGCCACAGGCGGGGCCGTCGCGCTGGGAGTGAAGCCCGGTATTGAAATCGGACCTCCTTGCGCTACCGCTGTTTTTTGCTGGGACTCGACGTAGTGTTGCTCAATCGCACCGCGTTCTGATGCCTTAAACAATGGCCAGCCTGCGACAAGATTGAGACTAAGAGGTGGTTCAAGGCGAAACGTCCCCAGGCCGCGGGTGACAGTATAGCTTCCGTAAAGCAACGGTACGGCGGTAACCAAGATCCGGCCATCAGCCTGTCGCTCGGCGTGTATTACTGCAGAAATGTCGTGTGAGCGCTCCAGTTTAAGTTCCAACCCGACATTGAGCGTCTGTTTCATGAGCGGGAGCGCCTCAGGATTCGCCGGGTAAAGATGTTCCATGAGCAATTCACCGTTATCGACGGCATTCGTTAGAGCGACCATACCGGACGTAAAAACATCGCTGGGTCTCAGCTCCTGTGCGGCAACAATCTTGTATCTGCCGATTACATAGGGAACCAGGCCGCGCACCGCCTGATAATTCCGAATGTAATTGCGCGCCAGCTCAGCATTGGTCCTCGCGAGCTCGGCATTACCCATTGCTGAATAACGTTCGTAGAGCTGCTTCGGGTTGAGGAATTCACCGGCCGGAGCAGCAGTCAATTCAAAACGCTTCGGCGGCTCGATCTTGTGCAGCCGCTGTAAAATCCGGTAGCTGTCCGGGCGTTCCGGTTGATTGAAGATGTAAAAGCTGCCCAGCCACGCCGCTAACGCGAAACCGATTAAAAGGAGAATGGCAACGGTCCAGGCAAAATAATTGATGCGGCGTCGGGGAGGCGCATACGACGGCTCGTCAGATGGATAATAACCGTAGTCCATCAGGCCAATGCGAGAAGATTACCCGGTTTCAAGCCGATTGTGTCGTTTCAAATGACGAACCGCATCCGCAGGTGCGAGACGCGTTTGGATTGACGACCCGAAAACCAGTGCCGGTCAATCCACCGCTAAAATCCAGGGTAGCGCCGCGCAGGTAGGGAACGCTTTCACCATCGATAAAGAACTGCATTCCATGTCGCTCCACGACAGCATCGCCAGCTTTTTTTTCGTCGAGAGTCATTTCGTAATGCAGACCCGAGCAACCGCCCTTCGCCACCTGAACGCGCAGACCTTTTCGCGAATTTAGGTCCTGGGACGGAAGCAGAGTTTGAAGCTGTCGAACAGCGTTGTCTGTCACGTTAATCATGCTTCGACAAAATACGGCTGCAGCGTAATCAAGTCAAAACAACGAGGTTGTCGCTACCGCAATTCCTGTGACCACGGCACTGTGTCGTCGTGAGGGGCATCCATGAACGCCTCGACGAAGCGAGACGGCTACAACAAACGTTTTCAGAATCGAGTCCCTTTTTCTTCGCAATCGTTGATCTCGAACCTACAATTCAAAAGAGAAAATGAGCCGCATTCGATTGTTACCCGAGACCGTGGCCAGCCAGGTGGCCGCAGGCGAAGTCGTGGAGCGCCCGGCGTCCGTGGTGAAGGAGTTGATTGAGAACAGCACCGACGCTGGTGCTCGGAAAGTCGACATCGTGATTCGTCGCGGAGGAATCGCGCTGGTCCGCGTGATCGACGACGGGTGTGGTATGGACCGCGATGACGCCTTGTTGTCACTGGAGCGTCACGCCACCAGTAAGATTCGGTCGGCTACCGATCTTCAGGCGGTCGCCACATTGGGATTTCGAGGTGAAGCATTGCCAAGTATCGCCAGTGTCTCGCGATTTCGGCTGACTACTCGAGAGCCCGGCGCCATTGCAGGAACCGAAATCGTCGTCAATGGCGGCAAGATCGACGTCGTTCGCGACGGTGGCGAAGCGCCTGGGACTCAAATCGAGGTGCGCTCGCTTTTTTACAACCTGCCTGCGCGCCGCAAATTTCTTCGCTCTGAAAATACGGAAAGCCGTAATATTGAACATCAAATTCATCTGCAGGCGATCGGTCATCCTCAGATCGGCTTCTCGTTGTTACGAGACGAACGTGTGTTGTTCCAACTAGCTGCGGCTACCACGCTGGCCGATCGCATTCGAGATTTGTATGGTATTGAGTTATTGGACCACCTTGTTGAGGTAGTCGGTGCACCTTCGCCTAACATCCGCATAGGTGGATTTATTGGGCGGCCAGGACTGAGCCGGCAAACGAGGGGGCAACAACTCGTTTTTGTGAATGGTCGCGCCATTGAGAGCGGATTTGTTACCGCAGCCATTCGCGAGGGCTATCATACCGCTCTAATGAAGGGCCAGTATCCGGTAACGTTTCTTTTTCTTGAGATCGACCCCGGGGCAGTCGACGTAAACGTACACCCAGCCAAGCGCGAAGTACGTTTTCGTGATCCTGGTCTGGTCCGCGAAGCCATCGTTCGCGCGATCCAGGAGACTCTGGAAGGCACCCGCACGGGGTGGCAGGAGAAATTTCACCGGGCTGTCGCTGCACAAGCGCCAATGGCAGGAAAAGCAGCTCCCAACCTTGAGTTAAGACCCGAGATGGCAGCTCCTCAGGAGACCCATCGCGAGTTACCGTATCTTAATCGACCGGTAACCGGGGTTGCAACTGTAGCCAGGGGCGTCGATCCCGGCCACGTCCAATTTCCAGATACAGTACGACAGCCGAACCGCCTTCCGACCCCTCGCGACGATTCGGGAGGTGAGGGCATTGCATCTCGGCAGCCGCAACGGTCTTACGCCCAGCAGTTCCAGATTATCGGTGTGTTAAACAAGCTCTATGTGTTGATGGAAAACGCCGACGGGCTCGTCCTCGTCGACCAGCACGCCGCGCATGAGCGGATTCTCTTCGAAGAGTTACGACGAAGAATGGAGGAGCAGGGAGTGCCAACGCAAAAGCTACTGCTGCCGCAGACCTTTGACGTGCCTCCGCGCGACGCTGATTGGATCGAACATAACATATCGACGTTGCAAAAGATGGGGATCGGCATTGAGAGTTTCGGGCCAGACACGTTTAAGATCGATAGTCTCCCAGGTTTCTTGAGCGTATCAGATCCGGCGCAATTCATGCGCAAAGTGATCGACGACCTCAAAAGTGCTGGCAGCAACGCTTCATCGCTGCGTTTAGGTGAGGAGATGATTGCGAAGACTGTTTGCCGGCACGCCGTTAAGGCCAACGATCCGTTGCGTTATCCCGAAATAGAGAAACTGATTCGCGATCTACTTGACTGTGATCTGCCCTATTGTTGTCCCCATGGGCGGCCTACGATGATCCAGATTTCGCTTGCGGAGCTAGAAAAGAAATTTGGCCGCAAGGTGTGATGGCTCCCGGAATATTGAACCGTCGATCACGCAAACGGCGCAGTAATCCGTGCAACGGCTCTATGAGCGCGGAAGTCTAGTGACTAGCGGCCATAGAACCTCTGCTATAGTTAAGGTTGCAGGAGGGGGCTCGTGACCCCTGTTGCGGAAGCTAACAACTGCAAAGATAGATTACTGCTTATTTTGAACTACCTTTGGAGCCTGCTTGTTAATTTCGTACTGCGTGCTGGCTTTTTCAATTTTTGCGTCTTGCTCTTTTAACCGCGCATTCACTGCCTCTATTGCGCGCTTTCCCGCGTGGGTCGCAATGCTATCGTGGACTCAGCAGGTAGAATCCATTGCCTTTCACGTGCGATGGCAACTACTCCTGTTCCGCCGTAACACGGCGAGTCGCTGGTCCACAGTATTTCCCATTTGTAGCCCGAAGGCGGCGCCAGAAGAGGCTCTGAGGCAGGCTGCAGCACCTGCTCTTCGCCAAAATTCACCAACAGGAGGCGATCGTCGCTTTCACTCGAAAAATATCTCAGAACGAAACTCGTCGGTCCCAAAACCGCGCCATCAATTCGCTCGGGAATTTGTCGGCAAAAGCGCGAATCTTGCTTTCGCAATTTCAAAAGATCAATGTGCAAATCGTAAAGCTGACGATTTTTTTCGCGCTCTGAGAAATCGAGTTTACATCGGGCAACCACCTGAGGGTCGTCGGGGGCAGGCAAGCTTTTCCACGCCTCGTCGACGTTCATTGACAAAAATGGCGCGAGCCATTCTGCGCGACCTTTGCGAGTAGCATCGCGCACAGCAACATCTCCGGCATCGGCAAAAAACATGAATGGACTGGAGGCACCGAATTCTTGTCCCTGAAACAGGAGTGGAGTCCAGGGTCCAAGCAAGAGAAGCCCGGTCATCGCGCGATAACGCGCGGGCGAAGTCTCGAATCGCAGGCGTTCACCCCGTCCGGTATTCGCGATTTGATCGTGGTTCTCGATGAAACAAACAAAAGCCTCCGGCGGAATGCCGGAAGCGGGCGATCCACGCAGCGCTTTTTGCCACGAAAGTGCCTGACCTTGGTAAAGGAAACCGTATTTCACGGCGGAGATAAATTCCTGTGGTGCGCCACGGTAGTCGGCGAAGTAGGCTTCCTTGCGATCGCTCAAGGCGACAACAGCGCTGTGATGGAAGTCGTCGTTCCACATTGCCTCCAGATCGTCACCTCCTTCGCTGCGTGGTCGCACCATCCTCGCTTCCTGCCGATCGTTCTCAGCAATCAGAATAATTGAGCGTCCGCAGGCCGCCTTGCGCGCTGCGCGCCCTACCTCACCAATGATATATTCGCTGGATCGGTCTCGAATCGCATGCAACGCATCGAAGCGAAAGCCATCGAAATGAAATTCTTCGATCCAGTAACGCCCATTCGTGACGAAGAATTCGCGGACCGGCCAGAATTTGGTCCATCGATATTCACTGCGTCGCCCCATTCGTTTTCGTTTCCGCGAGTGAGGTAATCATCGGAAAAAACGCCAAGATAGTTTCCGTCGGGTCCAAAGTGGTTATAGACAACATCGAGGATCACACCCAGGCCTAACGAGTGGGCACGGTCGACAAATGCGCGCAGGTCATCCGGGGTCCCGTACAAATGTGAGGGGGCAAAGAGGTCGACGCCATCGTAGCCCCAGCCAAACTTCCCCGGGAAATCTGCGACCGGCATCATCTCGATCACAGTGATCCCGATGCGTGCGAACTCCTCCAATTGCTCGGCGGCGGCATGCCATGTTCCTTCCCTTGTGAACGTGCCTACGTGCATTTCGTAAATGATCTGGCCTTTCAACGTGATGCCGGGCCACTGCGAATCGCTCCAAAGAAATTGCGTCGGATCGACAATACAGGAAGAACCATGAGGTCCAGCAGGTTGAAAACGCGAGGCAGGGTCCGGGTAAAAATCCCCGGCACCATCCAGGCGGAATCTGTAGCGAGCGCCAGCCCCTGCCTCCGCATGTCCCGAAAAATAGCCTCCTTGTTCAGCTTTCAGCGGACAGAGGGTTTGGGTGAAATTTTTCGTTTTGGTGCCTTCCAGGACGACATCAATGCTCTGGACCTTTGGAGCCCACACGCGGAAGTGCGTTTGGTCAGCCCCGATGAGTTCAGCGCCAATGGGGTAGCGACGTCTGAGGGGTCTCGCGGTGTCGTTTGTACGTATGGCCATTTTGTTTACTATTTCGTTCTCCTTCTCAAATCGTTCGAAACAACGCCAGCCGCGGATTAAGGACGCGGAAGACCAATGCCTGCATTACACCGGACTTGATCACTTGGTTGAAAACATTTCAGAATCGGCACATGAACGGGACGGAACGCAACATTGAAATCTTCAAGCCGTTTGGTGAAGCAGTCGAACTGACGAAGAAGATTCTTTTTCAGCCATTTGATTTGAAGAAATGGTTTGTGATCGGCTTCGCCGCGTGGCTGGCGAACCTGGGCAGTGGCGGCAATTTCAATTATCAGTTCAATCGCCGCGAGGAAGCACATAAGATAAATGAAGCGATCAACCAAATTCCGCATCCGATTCTGGTGCTTGGCATTTCTCTCCTGATATTGTTCGTCCTTGCGCTGATCGTTCTATGTGCCTGGCTGCGAGCACGCGGTGGCTTCGTGTTTATCGATTGCATCGTAAAGAACCGCGGAGCGATTGCCGAACCGTGGCGCGAATTTCGAAAAGAAGGTAATGGCTATTTCCTCTTTTGGTTACTGATTGCGTTAGTCGTTCTCATTCTTGGGGCGTTGCTTTCGTTGCCGCTGATCATCCTCGCGATTGAGGGTCATTCCTTTTTGTATTTACATCGAGATCGCCTGGATCTTTTTGTCATATTGGCAATCGCCGCATGGGTATTCGCAATCCTGCTTGTGATCGTCACCTGGGTGTTGATTGCGAGTTTCATGCTGCCGGTGATGTACCGCCGTCGCTGTCGACCTTATGAGGCTTTTCGCGCAGCCGTATCGTTGATCGCGGCGCAGCCTGGCGAGATTGTCCTCTACTGTTTGTTTCTTATTGTGCTCGTGATTGCTATCGGATTGATCAGTTGTTTCGCTATCTGTGCCACCTGCTGCGTCGCTGCGGTTCCTTACCTCGGCACAGTCATTTTGCTACCAGTGTTTGTTTTACTTCAGGCCTTTTCGCTCTCGTTTCTTCGCCAGTTCGGCCCGGATTACGACGTTTGGGCACCCTTCATGCCTCCAGAATTCGTACCGATTTTATCAGGTGCGCCACCGCATACACCCCCGCCGAGCCTTCGGCCTGAGCCGCCGCCGACTACAGTCGGGTAACAAACGACGGGCAAGCCAGAAAATCGGAATCGAAAAAAAATTCGACCACGTCATGGGAGTGTCCTAAGAATCCCCTATGAAAAGGCAATTCATTCTTTGTTGTTTCAGCTTGGTTGCAGCTGCTTCAATCTGCTTCAGTCAGCACGAAACTCCCAGCCCCAGCCCAATTCCGACTCCGTTCAAGACGATCAGGTCAGCAACGAAAGAGGCGGCAATCGTCAAGATGGAAAAAGCGGTGACGGAAGCGTTCAAGAATAAGCAGGCGAAATTGTTCACGGATCACCTAGCGCCCGATTTTATCGCGATTGACGCCGAAGGAATCAAAGACGTGGACGCCGAAATTGCCGACATGCAAAAAACGGACCTAAGCAATTACTCATTCGCCGACATGAAAGTGACGCTCTTAAATCCAAAGACGGCGATGGTTAACTACAAAGTCACCATCCAAGCTACCTCATCCGGACGTGATACGTCAGGCACCTATTACGCCGCCACAGTTTGGAACAAACGGGGCGCGAAGTGGCTAGCTGTGTTGCACACCTTTGTGAAGAGTCAGTAAGAGCAGGGATCAGAGATTATTCGCTTTGCCCAGAAATGACCTCTCGGGTTCGGCTGTGACAGTGAGCGATTTGCCCCTAGGATAGGAAAGCAAATGAACTGGGACGCCATTAGCGCGATTTCACAGTTAGTCGGTTCGGTTGCCGTTGTTTTGTCGGTGTTATACCTCGCGTTGCAAGTGCATCGAAGTACGCGCGTGGCCAAGCTCGCTACGCAGGACGCCGCGGCCACGGCCTTGCGCGACGTGACCAAACCTTTAATGGAGAACGCCGAATTGGAACGAATCTGGCGGGTGGGCCTGGAAGATATCGCCGCCCTCTCTGTCGAAGAGCGGGCGCGCTTTTTCCATGCTACCTATCAATGGTTGAAAGCGTTCGAGACAATTCATTTTCATTACATATACGGATTGATGGACAAGCAGCTTTGGGAAGGCTGGCAGGAGCTTCTGCGACACTACGTTGCCGCGCCTGGGATTGCTCATTATTGGAAGCTTCGTCCTGAGGTCTTCTCTGACCGGTTTCGGAATTTTGTTAACTCACTCGAACCTCCGCCGAAGCAACGCACGGTGGGAACACTTTTCGGAGAGGAACGAAGGTAATGCCAACTTTACTGCTCTTATCGGCGTTCGCCCCGGTTCGGCCTGGCGAGAAGCTCCGTGCCTTTAGCAGTCGCGGATTTATGGTTCGCTCCAAAAGCGGTTACTTACACGCCCCCGGCACGGGAATAACAAACTTCCCGTCTTTCTCGGCGATAAAGTTTTCGCTTGTGCTGGTTGAGCTGCCGTTGGCGTCTTTCTTTTCAACTTTGATGATGAGCTTCTTCGTTGGCTTAAGCGTGAGGCAAACTTTGCCGCCTGTCGGCGAATCCATTGCCATCGCCGCCTTTTTCGCATCATCCGGCGTAAGGTCCACAAGTTCGATCACGGATATTTTCTCTCCAGCTTCTCCCGACTGCATCATTTTGTAGAAACCGAGAATCGCGGGGTCGGCGCCCTGCGTGTAAAGAAACGATTCCAACGTAGCCATGTCCTTTCCTTCGAATGCAGTTTTGTATTTGTCGGTAAAGGCTTTCTCCTGCGGGGACGTGCCTGCGTACAGCGGGAAAGAAGCCACGATTGCAAGGACAAGAGCTAAGATGCTGATTTTTGTGAGGTTGTTCATGCAGCGCAAGCTAGGGGGCTGTGCTCGCCAAAGACAAGCACATTATGAGGTTGCTGAGTCCAGCATGGCAGGCTAATTCCACTTCTGGCCACCCGAACGATGAACATTCACGAATACCAGGCCAAAGAATTACTAAAAAAATTTGATGTAGCGACGACCCGCGGAAGGGTTGCGTCAACGCTTGACGAGGCGGAGCAAATCGCGCGGGAGTTCGGCGACGTTGAAATGGTCGTCAAAGCGCAGATTCACGCCGGTGGGCGCGGTAAAGGCACGTTCAAGAACGGGTTTAAAGGGGGAGTTCATGTTTGCAATACTCCAGCGGAAGTGCGCGATGTTGCGGCAAAGATGCTCGATCAGATCCTGGTCACCCACCAGACAGGGCCAGGCGGCCGTAAAGTAACCAAATTACTGGTAGCCGAATCTGCCGATATAGCGCGCGAGATTTATGTTGCCGTCCTGCTCGATCGAGCCACGGCTGTCCCTGTAATTGTGGCCAGCACTGAGGGCGGAGTTGAAATTGAAGCTGTCGCGGCGAAATCGCCGGAGAAAATTATTCGTGATTACATAGATCCGTTGGCAGGTCTGCAGCCATTTCAGACCCGGAAACTAGCGAAACAACTTGGCCTCGAATCGTCACAGCTGAAAGGCGCTTCGAAATTATTCGAAGGCCTCTACCGCACGTTTATCGCCTACGATTGTTCCATGGTCGAAGTAAATCCGCTCGTTGTGACGACCAAAGGCAACGTGCTGGCGCTCGATGCGAAGTTCAACTTTGACGATAACGCGTTGTATCGTCATCCAGAGATCGCGGCGCTGCGCGATATCGCTGAGGAAGACCCGCGCGAAGTAGAAGCTTCGAAGCATGGGCTCAATTACATTGGCCTTGATGGAAATATAGCCTGCCTTGTGAACGGCGCTGGGTTGGCAATGGCGACGATGGACATTATCAAGTTCTATGGCGGAGAGCCGGCCAATTTTCTCGACGTCGGCGGCGGCGCCACGGAAGAACAGGTAACCGAAGCATTCAAAATTTTGATCGCCGATAAAAAAGTAAGGGCCATCCTGGTCAACATTTTTGGGGGTATCATGAAATGCGACATCATCGCGCAGGGAATCATCAACGCCGCAAAGACCCTAAAGTTGGCGGTGCCGTTGGTTGTTCGCCTCGAAGGAACAAATGTCGAAGCAGGAAAAAAATTGATCGCGGATTCGGGGCTGGCCGTCATTCCGGCGGATGACTTAGCTGATGCCGCGCAAAAGGCCGTGAAAGCGGCAGCGGGAAACATATGAAAGCGAAGAAGATTGCATTCACGGGAATTCCGGTAACGGACATGAAACGCGCACGGGCGTTTTACGAAGGCGTCCTCGGCCTCAGGGTCGCGGGTGAGTTCGGCGAAGGTATTTGGATAGAATACGAGATTGGCCCTGACACGCTGGCCATTGGCAGCGTGGGCGATCAATGGAAGCCGTCCGAAGATGGCACCAGCGTTGCCATTGAAGTCGAAGACTTTGATGCTGCGATCGAGAGCCTAAAACAAGCTAAGGCTCGTGTTGCCGACGAAAAAATCGAGAGCCCGGTATGCTGGATGGCGGTCGTGCAAGATCCCGACGGTAACAAGTTGATCATTCACAAACTCAAACCGGAAACAAGAAAGGAATCTACAAATGATCACAAATGAAGTTGCTTTCGTCGCTATCGCAGTCTCTGACACGGAGCGAGCGCGTAAATTCTATCAGGAGGTCCTGGAGCTTAAACCGAGTTCGACGCAAATGGGTGGCGCCTGGGTCGAGTACGATCTTGGCCCAACCACAATAGGAGTGGGCTGTCATCCGGCATGGAAACCGTCGCGTGATGGCACAACCATCGCTTTCGAAGTGGAGGACTTCGATGCCGCGCACGCAAAGCTGAAGGAGCGTGGCGTCACTTTCGACATCGAGAAGACTGAGACGCCCGTATGCTGGATGGCACAGTTTCGCGATCCGGACGGAAACAAGCTGGTCATTCACAAACGCAAACAGAAATGACGAAGCGCGAATGACGAAAGCGGAAGGTATGATTAATGACGGAGTCCGAGCGAACTGTGCGCACGTTGTTCGGGGTTTTCGTCATTAGGACCTTGTCATTATTTCGTCATTTGCAGTTCGCCATCCGCCATTTTTGTCATGTCCATCCTTGTCGATAAAAACACGCGCCTTGTAGTGCAGGGCATTACCGGAAGCGCTGGCGCGTTTCATACGCGGCAGTGTATGGAGTACGGGACAAAGGTCGTCGGAGGCGTCACGCCGGGCAAAGGCGGACAGATGTTCGATGACGTCGTGCCCGTGTTCGACACGGTTTGGGAAGCACGGCGAGAGACTCACTGCGACGCTTCGATGGTTTTTGTTCCCGCTCCGGCAGCTGCCGATTCCATTCTTGAAGCCGTCGATGCGGGAGTAGAACTCGTGGTTTGCATTACCGAGGGAATTCCAGTGATGGACATGATGCGTGTAAAAGCCCTGATGCGTGGAAAGCAATCGCGACTAATCGGTCCGAATTGCCCGGGAATCATCACTCCTGGCGCGTGCAAAATCGGCATCATGCCAGGTTACATTCATAAGCCTGGCAACATCGGCGTGATCTCGCGATCCGGGACGCTCACTTACGAAGCAGTCTGGCAACTTACGTCGCGCGGTTACGGTCAATCAACCTGCATCGGCATCGGGGGCGATCCCATCGGTGGCCTGTCGCATCTCGATTGCGCGAAGCTATTCAACGAAGATCCCGGAACGGACGCCATGATCTTGATCGGCGAAATTGGCGGCTCGGCGGAAGAAGAAGCGGCTGAGTGGATCCAGAAGAACTGCAAAAAGCCGGTTGCGGCTTTCATCGCAGGCATGACAGCCCCACCGGGACGACGCATGGGCCACGCCGGAGCGATTGTTTCGAGCGGCAAAGGAACAGCCGCAGGTAAAATTGAAGCGCTTACCGCGGCAGGCATTGCTGTCGCGAAGACTCCAGCTGCAATCGCCGATACAATGATTGCGAGAATGAAAGACACTATGTGATAGCGGCCGCGGTTCCTTTGGGGGGGGCGATGAGCCCTTAAAGGGCGCGCATGCAGCTAACGTGATTCCTGTCAGGGCAAAGCCCGTTCTTCTCATTGCCGTAGGACGCTGGAACGCAAATCATCTGCGCGTTTTCAAATCGACGCCGATCGAGCTGTTTGTAGCCGATCATCACGAGGAGCGACTGTGCTCAGCGGATGTCCCCGAGAGTCACCGCACCACGGACCCGCAGTTATTCTTCCTAAGATTGACTTAGTCGCAGTTCGCTGGACGAAATGGCGACAGCTCCGATACGAAATTGCTGAATCGGACTGATTGAGCTGAAAGAGTTTCACAACGTCCTCGCCAAACAGGCGACGGGAGCCTTGTATTTTTACGGAAGAAAAGCTCACGATCCTCTCACTTGTGAACGTCGCGTCGAAAGGCTAAACAATTCCATCGCTATGAATACGCTCGCGCTTATCGCAATTACCTGGATCGGGAAGGAATACCGATTTCTCGGCCTGGATTGGAGTTATCTCATGATCCTCGGCTTTATTGGGAATGCTCTTTTCTCGATGCGGTTCCTTGTCCAATGGCTCGCCTCAGAGCGACAAGGCGAGAGCGTTATCCCGGTCTCGTTCTGGTACTGGAGCATTGCCGGAAGCGTGCTAATGTGCATTTACTTTATTTTCCGACGCGATCCGATTGGGATTCTGGCGTATCTGCCCAACTCTCTGATTTATATCCGCAACCTAGTGCTGATTCGGAAGCGCAAGTTCGCCTTCACCGCCGCGGCGCCTTCGCAGCACCCACGGGAGACGGGCTAGCCTGGATATCTTCGAACGTTAATAGGTGCTAACCGAGCCGGACTGGACTTACCGGCCCGCCGCTGATTCTCCTGCGGGCAAATTTGCCGCCTTCCAATCCATAGCCATGCGGATGCGAGCGCGGCCGCTGGGATGATCGAAGAAGATGAATTCTTCAAGTGGCGTCGGGTTGAGTTTGCGATAAGCCGCCAGTTTCAGCGCAACTTTGGCCATACCATCTGGCTCGCGCGCAGTGTTGACTCCGAAAGCGTCTGCTTCTCGTTCTGTGACCCGCACGACCGTGTTGAGAATGGGCGTGGCAAAAAAGACCAAGGTACTAAAAATCAGCACGAGCAGGGGAAGTCCAGCTGGGTCGCTAATTCCGCGCACGGCCCATTTTTCTCCCCATCGCGCTATTCCGGCGCGGAAGAAAATCTGAGTGAGCGCGAATCCAATAAGAATGAGAATTCCTTCGTAGGTTAGCAGTTTCGCGCCATGATTGAGGACGTAATGCCCCATCTCGTGGGCCATGACGGCGCGAATTTCGGGGAGGGTACATTGCTTGAGCAGATTGTCGTTGAGAGCGACGCGTGTTGTGCCGAGTAACCCCGACACATTGGCGCTTACACGTGTAGTCTGACGCGAGGCGTCCACTTCGAAAACCTGGTTTACAGGAATTTGATTCGCTCGAGCCATGGCGAGAATTGGATCGCGAATTTTAGGATCAGTTATTGGCTTATATGTGTTAAAGAGCGGTTCGACGTAGACCGGCGCGATAAGGAGCAGAACTCCCGAAAAGATGATCATCACGACTGTTCCCCAAATCCACCATGTGCGCGGCGCGCGGCGAAAGACAGCATAGAGGATAACTATGAGCAGGGTTCCGGCGATCAGAGTTATCGCAAGGCTGAGCAACTGTTCTCGAAACCATGGCATGAAACTCTGCGTCGCCATTCCGTATTGATGTTCGCGAAAAAAGTTCTCGTACACGTTTAGCGGAAAACTCAGCGCGTACACCAAAACCAAATATGGAATCGCATAACAGGCGATTTGGACGTTTCTGATCCTGGTAACACGTTCGGAAAAATCGCGCAGTCGCGCCGAAAGCCGCGAGACGAGAAGAAAGATCGAAATTGCGGCTGTGAGAAGAAAATTCCAGAGGATCAGCCAGTAACCGCCTTCGAAGTATGCGTCGGACTTTTCGCGTTCGCTCCGAGGAACACTATCCAGCCATGCATCTGTTGCGGCAGCTGGATCAGGCAATTTTAAATCCTCCGCAGGTCCGCTAGAATCGTAGCCGGGATCGGTGAGCCCGGCAGTTTGGTCTAAATAGACTGCCTTCTCAGATATTGCGGGCGAAGTTTGCACTGGACTTTCTTGAGCCGAGACAGGCGCGAAAGTCATTGCCGATGCAACGGCGAGCAAAATCAAAATTGAAGGCCGGATCATAGCGCGTTCATGATAAGCTGGAACCAGAAGGGAAGCAGCCTTGGTACGGTTTTGACCGAATGCGGTGCATCAAAGGGATTTTCTTGGCATGTGAGGTAAATCGAGTCGGCTCGATTAACAAGGTTCAATAAGCTGGACTAGCCGGCTCGCGCATTAGAAAATGCAAATTATGAAAAAGCTTGTGTCGGCGGTCTGCGCGTCGTTTATGGCGATGTGCACCGCGAACAGTTTATGCGCGGAAACGCCATCCGCCGACACCGAACGATATGGACAGTATCCCGTTAATTACAAGCAGATCGTGATGAAGTGGCTCGACACACAACTAATTGACGCCGGAAGTGCACGAATCGAATGGGGTGGCGATCCAAAACCAGCGAATCTGGGCACGAAAGACAAACCTCTTTACGGGTATTTGGTCAATTTCAAAGTAAATGCTCGAAATCGGTTTGGCGCTTACACGGGCATGCAAAGCCATGGCGCCTTGATCCATAACGGCGAAGTGATTAAAGGCCTAGGCTTCGGTTATTAACAATTGATCTTAAACAAAACATGAAAATAAATTCGCGGTCGAAATCGTCTGGACAGATTTTTGTCATTCTTATTATCGTCCTTGTGCTAATCGGAATCGGCTTTTGGTGGTTGTTCTCAAACAAACAGCAGATGGCGAAAGAAGGCCGAGCATTTGGCAAGCAAGTGATCCAGGAACTGGTCATGCAACGCAACCTCAAATTTTTTGCGGATCATTTGAGTCCCGAAATGCGTCTCCAGTATCCACCGTCGGCACAACAGGATCTTATGACTCAGCTGGGCAAACTTGGAACTCCGCTGTCTCCGCCAGACGTGCAGGGTGATATTGTGTTTCAGTCACAATTTTTCGAGCCAAACGGCAACTTCCACGCCCATATCAATTATCCGACTCGAGGAGCTGACATCAACGTCGCTGTTTCTCATCCAGTCGGTCGCTGGCAAATTGACGAGATCAATTTCACCGCAGAGGCGGCGCGATAGGCAACGGTTTGTAGCCGTTTCTCTGTGAGAAATGCAATCCGTTGTTTAATTCTATGCGCGTCGTGCCGACCATAGGACGACGGCTACCGAAGTAATCGGTCAAGCGCGTCCACGCAGATCTGCGACCAGCTCTCAAGTGATTCGCGACGCGCCGACAGTTCTTCCTTGGTTAGAAATGTCAGACCTGTGATCATTGCCTCCCGTTTCTGCACTTTGGGCTCTTTCAATTTGAAGATATGCACGATGCCCAGGTGAACGCGTCCCACTTCGGTAGAGTCATCATTCAAGAGCGCAACGATTCGATCTTCAAACGGACTATCGATCTTGATTTCTTCGTTCACTTCGCGTTCGACTCCAGCGCGGTAAGCCTGCTCGTCGATCGCGAAGAGCGATTCATCAGTCTCGTTCATGTGACCGCCGATGCCGATCGAGCCTTTCGCCACAAGCCGCTGTTCACCTGCCTTTTTGCCGCGAACATAATGAAGCACTGTATTTTCAAAGGAGAGCAGGGCATAAGGGATTATTTGCTTATAATCAGGATTGGCCTCGGCCTCGGGGCGTGGAATGAAGAAATTGTTGCCGCGCGACAGAATCGCCTTGAGACGCTTTTCAGGCTCGAACTTTAATCCCTGAAAACTGCCGAGGTCGTTGAACAAGCCGCGCCTGATAACCAACACGTTTTCATTTGGCGGATTGTTCATCAACTTGCCTGGTCTGTCATTCAGAGCGGAGAGAAGAACGTCTTATCATTTCTCATTTGCGCGTCAAAGGGCTGGTCGGATGTTTCGCTTTCCCTGAACACGCCAAGAACATGTTAGAAGGAATAACTCACCCCTAATTGTGGTCCGAAAAGATTCAGGCTGGGATTCGGATCGGTCTGCCCGCCATTCGAAAGATGTTGATAGAGCGCTCCCACACTGATCTTCCAGTGATCGTCAACGAGATAGGAAATTCCGGCGGCCGATAAAATGTTGAACGTAAAATCCTGGCCTTGGCCGCCAAAAACTTGCGGCTGACTGTCGATCCATCCCAAACCGAGTCCTCCCGAAAAGTAGGGAATGAATCGGCTGCCCGGTCGAACAAAGTTGTACCGCATTCCCAGGTTCAGACCGAAATAGTGGTTCTCGATTCCTCGAAAGATCGGCTCCGCGATCGCAGTAATATAGAATTGGTTATAGCCACGCAACCACGTATCGCGCTGTACGACTCCCCACCGAACTCGTGCCGTTAGGAATTCAGCGCCAATCTCGTAATTGGCAGGCGGGTTGAACGCGCCAAACAAATAGCCAGATTCTACTGCCAATTCGAATCTTTGGGGGTTGAGCTCTTCGGCGGTCGCCTCCGCATGTGGTTGTTCAGTGCCGCCGAACGTTTGCGAACAAGCGAGAATGATTCCACAGGCAGCGAAAGCGCGAAGCGTTTTCATTCGGCGCGGCTACGATAAGAAGGCCTGCTCGGATTGCAATTCCCCGCGCGTTACCGTAGCGGCGCTCTTCGCGGATCGCTGCCACAGAATTCGGTTAGATCCGAAGGCAATGGGCTGGTCCATTCGCACTCGCCTTCGATTGCGAGTTTCGCTGAATGCAAAGCATGTCGCGGCAGCAACAGCTGGCGCGCGAGCTCAGAAGTCCATCCGGTCTTGATGAAATGAAGGTAACGCTGTTCGTCAGGACCGTAGATCTTGTCGCCGACAATGGGATGACCAATCGAGGCGAGATGCACGCGAATCTGATGCGTTCGTCCCGTAAAGGGCATTGCACGGACTAAGCTAAACTTGCCGTCCTCGAATGGCCCGCCCGGCGGTCCCCTTCTACCGGCCGACATCTCAAAACGGCGTTCAACACGAAATTCAGTCTGTGCCGAAGCGCCGGACGGATGAATCATTTGTTTCAGCCAGATCGCGGAGTGTTGGTGCTTGCCTTGTCTATCCAAGGCGGCATCAACAAGTCTGTGTTCCCACTCGGGCCAGCCCCAGACAATGGCGAGATATTCTTTTTTTAACTGTCGCCGTTGCATTAACAACCCAAATCGGCGCGCGATATCCGCTTTCTTCGCGACCAGGACAAGACCGCTGGTTTCCCGGTCGAGGCGATTTACGATTGATATCTGGCCGCCCGCGGCAATTTCGAATGCGAACAGCCCGCGCAATTCCCGCCATAAAGTTCTGGTCCCATCCGGCTTCGTCGGGTGAATCAGGAGAAACGGGGGTTTATCGACAACAGCATAATCGTCAGTTTCAATAACGATTTTGAAATCCTGTAATGGTCGCGACTCGGTCATTTGCACCGCAACAATAGCCACGATTGCCTTGACCTCATTCGCAAAACTGTTTTACCTAGCCTCTTTAACTTTTTGACAGGAGCACGTGGTGGAACCCAAGGACATCAAAGAAATCAAGACCCTCATCGATTTGATGAAAAAGAACGGCCTTTCGGTGCTCGAGATCGAGAAGGAAGGATTTCGTATAAAGATTCAAAGAGGCCCTTCAGGTGAGGCCGCGGTTGTGCCTATCTCAATGATGGCCGCGACCAAGACGACCACGGCTCCAGAGGCTGCGCCAGCGTTACCCAAAACGATCGAAACGGTGCCTCTAAAGGAAATTGTTTCGCCAATGGTCGGCACATTCTATCGCGCCGCGTCGCCGGAGGCCCCGCCTTTTGTTGACGTCGGAAAAACCGTTACGGAGGAAACGGTGGTTTGCATTATCGAGGCGATGAAAGTCATGAACGAAATCAAGGCAGAAACAAGCGGTATCATCGCCGAGGTGGTGGCAGAAAACGGCACACCGGTGCAGTTTGGCCAGGCGCTTTTTAAAGTCCGTTAGGACAAACATGGTAGGGCGCGACCGGACGCGCTGGAATCGCGCCACCTTATGTTCGAGAAAGTTTTGGTTGCCAATCGCGGGGAAATTGCGCTGCGCGTGATTCGCGCCTGCAAAGAACTTGGGATCCGAACCCTCGCGATTTATTCGGAAGCTGACGTCGATTCGTTGCATGTGCAGCTCGCGGACGAATCGATCTGCATCGGCGCGGCGCCCAGCACGGAGAGCTACCTCAAGATCGACCGTATTATGAGTGCGGCCGAAATCGGCGACGTTGACGCAATTCATCCCGGTTATGGGTTTCTCGCCGAGAACCCGCATTTCGCGGAAGTCTGCGAAAGCTGCAATATCAGATTTATCGGACCATCTTCGCAAGCCATGCATGCGATGGGGGATAAAAATGCCGCGCGTGCTGCAGCGCGAAACGCCGGCGTCCCAGTGACTCCAGGAAGCGAGGGAATCGTCGAGACAGTCAGCGACGCGATCAAAATCGCAAAGAAAATCGGCTATCCTGTAATGATCAAAGCATCTGCTGGTGGCGGCGGACGCGGGATGCGAATGGCTCACAACGAACCGAGCCTTCAATCC
>Ga0066903_100001016_pt1 | contig 19521 bp, 15 predicted proteins | sample PanSoiMetaGPlot1_FD_67491 | JGI IMG/M metagenome (GOLD analysis project Ga0066903, IMG submission 67491) | Tropical forest soil microbial communities from Panama analyzed to predict greenhouse gas emissions - Panama Soil - Plot 1 (version 2) | ecosystem: Environmental > Terrestrial > Soil >... | reverse complement strand
GCGGAGCCCCGCGGTCGAGGTTCGCCATGTCCTCGACCGGGATCTCGACCCGCACCTCCATCGTCTTGCGGCGGCCCGCGTCCACGATGGCGACGTCGCGGCCCACGCCTCCCAGGAATCGCGCGACCTCCTCCAGCGGGCGCTGCGTGGCGGAGAGGCCGATGCGCTGCGGTTCCTGGGCCGTGAGCGCGCAGAGCCGCTCCAGGCTGACCATCAGATGGGCGCCGCGCTTGGTGGCCGCCACGGAGTGGATCTCGTCCACGATGACCCAGCGAACGGTCGTCAGCACGCGTCGGGCCGCGCTGGTGAGCAGGAGGTACAGCGATTCCGGCGTCGTGATCAGGATGTCGGGGGGCGTCCGCTCCATCCCTCTCCGCTCGTCGGCCGGCGTGTCGCCGCTGCGGATCGCGACGCCGATCTCCGGGATGGGGAGGCCCAGCCGCTCGGCCTGCAGCCGCAGGCCCACCAGCGGCGCCCGCAGATTGCGCTCGACGTCGACGGCCAGCGCCTTGAGCGGCGACACGTACAGCACGCGGCAGCGCTCGCGGCCCGGCGGGGCCGGTTCGGTCGCGAGCCGGTCGAGGCACCACAGGAAGGCGGCGAGCGTCTTGCCGCTGCCCGTCGGTGCGGTCATCAGGGTGTGGCGGCCGGACGCGACCGCCTGCCAGCCCTGCTCCTGCACCTCGGTCGGCCCGGCGAACGCGCCCTTGAACCACGCGCGCGCCGCCGGTGAGAAGAGGTCCAGCGCCTTCGTCACGGTCAAACGTTAGTTCGTGACGGCAAGGTTGCGCCAGCCGCGCCCGGGTTGCGCCAGCCGCGCCCGGGTGTTTAGATGCCTGGGATGAGACGCGCGATCCTCGCGGCGGGCGTTGTCCTGCTGGCGGCGGCGTGCGGCGCGTCGGGGGGAGGAGCCGGCAGCCCCGCGCAGCCGGGGCAGCCAGCCCAGCCGGTGAAGGTGCAGCCCGTGGTGCACGCCGAGCCGGTCACGGTGCAGGCCCAGCCGGCCGCGGCGCCGAGCAATGCGCCGGCCGCGGTTCAATCCGTCCGGCCTGCGGCCCCGGCGCCCACGTCCTCCGGGTCGTCCGGGGGCGGCACTGGCCCTGCCGTGGACGACGGGACGATTCGGCCCTGCCCGATCGTCACGAACCCGCCGCTGCACAGGATGTGCCCGGTCTGATCGGCTGAGGTCATGCGGGCGCGGTCCCGCATGACCTCGAGCAGTTCTCGGTCGAAGGTGGTCAGGCCGGCAGGCCGCTGCCAGGCCGTGTCCAGCGCTGCCAGGGCGCGATCGCAGGCGGCCGCGGCGTCTGCGGGCCGATCGGCGGCCAGGTGCATCGCGGCCCGCGCCCGCTCGACGTCGAGCGCACGCGCTCGGTCGGGCCGCATCAGCCCCGTCTCGAGCAGGCGTGACGCGAGCGTCGCGTTGCCGCGGAAGCGCGCCGTGAAGAACGCCGACTGGAGGGCCAGCGCGGCCTGATCGGCGGCCGGCAGCAGGTGCCTGGCCGCGAACGCGCGCGTCAGGAGCGATCCGGCCCGGTCGGTCTCACCCCGGTCGAGCGCGTGGGCGTAGGCGAGGAGGCAGCCGGCGACCTGGGCCGCGTCGGCGGGCTGCCGCGGGCCGGCGGCCGCGAGCCGCGCCCACCGATCGTCCCAGTCACGGGGGCGAGCGCCCGTGGCCGCGCGCTGCAGGACGCCGAGCGCCACGCGCTGGGTGGCTCGCTCGGGGTGCACGAGCCACGCGAGCAGCCAGCGCCCGTCGGTCCACCGACCGCCGAGCCGGGGCCGGCTGGGCACGAGGTTGGCGAGCGCGCTGAGCCCGAGAGTGGCGGCCGTGAACCAGAGCGCCAGCGCATCGGTGAACAGCGCGGCGGTGAGCGCCACCACCGCCATGAGCAGGTGGGCGGCGGGCCCGGCGGCGATCATCGCGGCGTGGCGCGGGCGCAGGCCGTCGGGCCGGGCAGGGACGGACAGCAGCTCGCCGCCGACCGCCATCTCCCAGACGAAGCGGGCCCGCCAGCCGCGGGGCGTGGCGAGGGCGAGCAGCGGACCGACGCGCACGCCGGCCACGTCGAACCCGACCGCGCGGGCGGCCAGCGCGTGGCCCAGCTCGTGCACGGCCGTCCCCGCCAGCAGGACGAGGACCTGGAGGGCCAGCAGTCCCTCGATCGGGACGAGCACCGCGTGGTGGGAGCCCATCGGCACCGATTGTGAGGCACGGGGCCGATCGCCGCCGGTCCGTAACAGGACGGCCTCCCGGCCCGTTGACAGGGCATGGTGGCAGCGATGGTCCTGAGCCTGCTCCGTCTCGCACGCGTTCCGCTCGATGCCGCTGGGCCATCGCGGCCACGCCTGGCGCTGCGGCGCCTGAGCCTCCGCCTGCGGACCACCGGATTCCGCACCGGCCGCTGATCGCGCCTCCGGCTCCGGGCGGGGAATCAAGCGCTGGCCGGGGTGATATCTCCAGTCGTGCAGGCTGGCGCGCGCGATGAAGCACACGCGCGGCTCCTCGAAGTGCTGCCGGCGCTCTTCCGCCGGCTGGTGGTGGGACTCCCGAACGAGGTCGAGGGCGTGGCCAAGGTGACCACCGAGCAGTACGGGGTGCTGGCGTACGTGATGGACCGGGGCTCGGTCCCGATGGGCGAGGTCGCGGTCGCGAGGAACGTCGCTCTGAACACGGCGACGTCGCTGGTGGACCGGCTCGTGGCAGCCGGCCTGGTGGAGCGGCGGGGCGACGCGGACGACCGGCGAATCGTCCGCGTGGTGCTGACGGCGCGGGGCGAGACGCTGATGGAACGGCTGCGTGCGGTCAGGCGAGCGGCCATGCGGGGCATGCTGGACGACCTGAGCGACGACGAGATCGACCGCGTGCTGGCGGCGATGCCGGCGCTGGCCCGGCTTGCCGGCTTCCGGCCTTCCGGCGGCGGCGTCGGGGCCGGGACGACTGGTCTCGGCGCTTCGTCAGGGTGAAGAAGACCGGGGAGAAGGAGCGGACAGGCCAGCTCGCGCCGTGCCGCTCCTACGAGGCGCAGCGCTCGTTCGTCTCGGGGTCCTCCGGCAGCGCCGCCAGCAGCCGGGAGCGCAGCGGCTCCAGCAGCACGCCCGCCGCCTCGTCGATGGCCGTCAGGCCGCGGCGGGCCGCCCGGCCCGCCTCCAGCCGCGTGGTGAAGCACACCGTGGAGGTCCGCCACCCGGCGCTGGCCGCCGCGGCCAGCGGCTCGCCGAGGGCCAGGAACACGCCCACCAGCGCGAGGAAGTCCGGGCGCGTACCCGACTCGACGGCCAGCTCCCGCACCTTGGGGTTGAGGCGCGCCCACTGGTGGCTGGCCCGCTGCGCGTGCTCCACCTCCACGATGCCCAGGTCGACCCGGACCAGGTCCGTCGGCGCTCGCTCGACGAGGAGGTGCAGCTCCTTGACGAGCGGGGCCAGCCCAGTCCCTTTTCGGACCTCGGCGTCCGGGCACTCGCTGGCCCGCAGGCGCTGCTGGGCGCCCGCGTAGGCCGAGAACACCAGGATGCGCAGCGCAGGCGAGAGCGAGCGGAGGATCGGGATCACCTCCTCGCCCGACATCACCGGCATCTGGAGGTCGAGGATCATGATCGCCGGCTTCACCTCGCCGACCCGGGCAATCGCCTCTGCGCCGTTGGCCGCCTCACCGACAACGTCGAAACCCGGCTCGATGCGCAGGCGTGTGGCCACGATGCTGCGGATATCCGCCTTATCGTCCACGATCAGGACGCGCGTCTTGCCGGTCACCCCCGCCATATTCCATCGTTCATAGGGCCGCCTGGAAAAGGAACCCGGACGACTCTGTTAAGGCCCGGCGACGAAAGCCCGTCAAGACAACTTGGCACGACCGAAAAATTCGGAAATCCAAGCACGTCGCGCGCATGCTGTCGTGATGTTGCGCATAGTGGTCAGCCGCGCGTACCACGACTCCATCGTTTTGATGGCGGCGTCCGCGCGAATGCTCACGGTCGCTGGCACCGAGGCGGCGATGGCAGCGATGGCGACGCCGCTCAACCTCGGCCTCCTGCGCGAGAGCGGCCTCTGGGACGACGAGGCGCTGGCCGGCGCCGGCCCGGACGACCTGGTGCTCGCGGCGCGCGGCGAGGACGCGGCTGCGGCGATCGGCGCCGGGGCCGCCGCGCTGCGCGAACGCGCCGCGACGGGGGCCGGGGCCGGCGACGGGCCGGCGCCGCGGACCGTCCGGTCCGCCGCTCGCCGGCTGCCGGGCGCCAACCTGGCGGTCATCTCCGTTCCAGGGGAGCACGCGGCCTGGGCGTGCTGGGACGCGCTCAGCGCCGGCCTCAACGTGTTCTGCTTCTCCGACAACGTACCGGTGGCTGACGAGGTCCGGCTCAAGGACGAGGCGCTGCGCCGGGGTCTGCTCCTCATGGGGCCCGACTGCGGCACGGCGATCGTGGACGGCGTCGGGCTCGGCTTCTGGAACGAGGTACCACGCGGCCATGTAGGCATCGTGGGCGCTTCGGGCACGGGTGTCCAGCAGTTGATGAGCCTGCTCGTCCACCAGGGGGTCGGCGTCTCGCACGCCATCGGGGTCGGCGGCCGTGACCTCTCGCCCGAGGTTGGCGGCCGGATGACCCGCGAGGCGATCCGGCGCCTCGACGACGACCCGGCCACCGAGGTGATCGTGGTCGTCTCGAAGCCATCGCGCGCCGAGCTGAGCGCTCGCAAGCCGCTCGTCCCGGCGCTGCTGGGACCCGGCGTCGACCTCACCGAGGTGGCGCTCCGGGTCGGGGGCGGCAGCCTGCCCGACGAGCGGAGCGAGCCGGTCGCCTGGGCCGGGCCGGTCGACGGCATCTTCTCGGGAGGGACCCTGCGCGACGAGGCCGCGTACCTCTGGGCCGCGGACGCGAAGCCGGAGCGGTTCACGGCGACCGACTTCGGCGCCGGCGAGCACACGCGGGGGCGCCCGCACCCGATGATCGACCACCGGCTCCGCCTGGATGCGATCAGGCGGTCGCGGGGCCTCGTGTACCTGGACGTCGTGCTCGGCCACGGCGCCCACCCCGACCCGGCCGGCGAGCTGGCGCCCGCACTGGCCGGCCGGCCGGCGGTCGTCGTGCTGATCGGCACGGACGGCGATCCCCAGGGACTCGCGAGGCAGCGAGCCGCCTTCGAGGCCGCCGGCGCGCGGGTCTTCCTGTCCAACGCGCGGGCGGCGCGGTCGCTGCTGTGCCGCTGATCGGCGAGGTCCGGGCGGTCACGGCGGGCGCGGACCTGCCGTCCGGCGCCCTCCGCGCCGAGCGGGCGCGCGTCGACTGGCGGCCGCCGCTGGAGCGCCTCCGCCCCGACCCGGCGGTGGACGCGGCCAACGCCGAGGCCGTGGGCCGCATGCTGGCCGCCCGGCCCGCCTGGGTGGGCGTCGGCGTCGCCGCGGACGTCGTTCCCGGGATGCGGCGCGACCTGCTCCTTCACAGCGGCCCGCCCCTGCGCTGGGAGGACGCCTCCGGCCCGATGCGGGGCGCGCTGGAGGGGGCGCTCCGGCTCGAGGGCCGCGACTCCGCGGACCTCGACCCGTGCCACCACCACGGCGCGGTGGGCCCGATGGCGGGTGTGATCAGCGCCTCGATGCCGGTCGTGGTCGTCGAGGACCCCGTGAGCGGCGTCCAGGCCTGCTCGAACCTGAACGAGGGTCTGGGCCGGGTGCTGCGCTACGGGGCGAACGACGACGCGGTGCTGGACCGGCTGCGGTGGATGGCGTCGGTGCTGGGTCCGGACCTGGCCAGGGCGCTGGCAGCCGGGCCGATCGACCTGTCCGTCATCAACCAGCGGGCGCTCCAGATGGGCGACGAGCTACACAACCGGCACCGGGCGGCCACCTCGCTGCTGTTCCGGGAGCTCGCGCTGCGCGGCCTGCCGACCGAGTCACTGCGCTTCGTCGACGGCAACGACTACTTCTACCTGAACCTCGCGATGGCCGCGGCCAGGGCGGCGTGCGAGGCGGCCGCGGGCGTGGCCGGGAGCAGCCTGGTGGTCACGATGGCGCGCAACGGCACCGAGTTCGGCGTGCGCGTCAGCGGCGACCCGGCGCGCTGGTTCACGGCTCCCGCCGCCGTCCCGGTCGGCCTGTTCCTGGGCACGTACACCCAGGCGGACGCCAACCCCGACATCGGCGACTCCGCGATCATGGAGACGTACGGCCTCGGCGGCTTCGCGATGGCGGCCGCGCCGGCGATCACGCGCGTGGTCGGCGGCACGGCGCGCACGGCGCTGGACGCGACGCTGGAGATGTACGAGATCACGCTGGCGGAGCACCCCCTGCACCAGGTGCCTGCCCTAGACTTCCGGGGCACGCCGACCGGGATCGACGTGCGCCGCGTCGTCGAGACGGGAATCCAGCCGGTCGTCAACACGGGTATTGCGCACCGGCGGGCGGGCGTCGGCCAGGTCGGCGCCGGCCTCGTGCGGGCCCCACTGGAGCCGTTCCTCGCGGCGCACCGGCACCTCTCTTCCATACAGGATCTGGAGATTGATACGGCCACTTGAGCCGCCGCTATATATACTATCCTGGTGCGGAAGACCACAATCGAGATCGACGAACGGAAGGTTGCCAGGGCCGCCGCGGCGCTCGGCACCGGGACGCTTCGTGAAACGGTGGATCGCTCACTGGACGAGGTCATCGCGCAGGCGGCGCGGGAACGGCTGATCCAGCGCTTCAGCCAGCCCACCGACCTGGCGGACCCCGACGTCATGCGGCGGGCCTGGGCGGACTGACGTCATCGCGCCCGCCCGCGGTCCGCGATTCCTGGCGGACAAGAGTGCTTTCGCCCGACAGCATCACCCTGCGGTCGCCGCCGTCCTCGGGCCATTGATCCGCGCCGGGGATGTGGCGCGCTGCGGCGTTCTGGAGCTCGAGATTCTGTTCAGTGCTCGGGATGGCGAGGACATCGAACTGACGCGCTGCGACCTGGAACAGGCACTCCAGCTCGCAGAGACCAGCCAGGTGGACTTCGGTCGCGCCGCCGAGGTGATGCAGCTCCTGGCGCGACGAGGCCTCCATCGGAGCGTGGCGCTTCCCGATCTGGTGCTCGCAGCGGTCGCCGAGCGACACGGTCTGACGGTCCTGCACTACGACGCCGACTTCGACCACATCGCGCTGGTCACCGGACAGGGAGTGGAGTGGATCGTGCCGAGAGCCAGCGTGTCGTGAGGTACGCGTTCCGACTGGTGGACGTCTTCAGCGAGCGGCCGCTCGCCGGCAACCAGCTCGCGGTCGTGCTCGACGCCGAGGGCCTCGGGGCCCAGCGCATGCAGGCAGTCGCGCGCGAGTTCAACTTCTCCGAGACCACGTTCGTCACGCCGTCGTCCGTCGCCGGCTGTGACTGGCGCGTGCGCATCTTCACGCCCAATCGGGAGCTGCCGATGGCCGGCCACCCGACGATCGGCACCGGCGTGGTGCTCGAGGCGGAGGGCAGGGCGCGGGAGCAGACTGTGTTCGAGCTCGGCGTCGGACCCACGCCGGTCCGCGTTCGGCCGGGCTGGGCGGAGATGGACCAGCGCCCGCCGACCTTCGGCCTCGAGCATCCCGACCCCGCGATCCTGGCGGCGGCCATCTCCGCCGAGCCCCAGGACATCCTGGCCACCGGGCTCCCTCCGCAGGCCGTGGGCACCGGCCTGGCCCACCTGATGGTGCCGATCCGGTCGCTCGAAGCCATACGCCGGCTGCGGCCGCTGCCCGACCGCTGGGACGCCGCCATGGCGGGCCTCCCGGAGCTCGCCGTCTACGCCTTCGCCCGCGAGGGGCAGCTGGCCGGCAGCGACGCCCACTGCCGCATGTTCGCGCCGCACCTGGGCGTCACCGAGGACCCCGCGACCGGATCGGCGGCCGGCCCGCTCGCTTGCTACCTGACCGCGCGGACGCCGGTCGGCGACGGCACCCGCGCGTTCCGGTTCGAGCAGGGCTTCGAGATGGGCCGCGAGAGCCTGCTGGAGGCGTCGGTCGACGTGAGCGACGGTGTCATCCGCGCCGTTCGCGTGGGCGGCAGCGCCCGGATCGTGGCGGCGGGCTGGCTGGACCTGCCGGACTGATCGCCGGCGATGCGGCCCGCAGCTGCGCGGGCCGCATCATTCGGCTCGTTCAGAATTCAGTCCCCAAGAACCTCTTCATCACTGAAACGTCCCAGCTGTCCGATCTACCCGGCGGATCGCACGTCCTGGTGCGACACTGGACAGCTCTATGGAGCTGATCGATCTCAGCCAGGACTTCTCGGTCCACACGCCGGCGTTCGCCTCCTACGACGGCCCCAGCGTCAAGTGGGTCAAGCGGCTGGCGTTCGACAGAGCGGGCGGCCAGGAGATCACGACCACGCTCCACGTCGGCACCCACCTGGACGCGCCGGCGCACTTCCAATCGGGCGGCAAGTTCATCGCCGACCTTCCCCTCGACTTCCTGGTCGGCCCCGCCTGTGTCGTGGACCTGGAGCGGATGGGGGTCGGTGACTACCAGCTGTACGGCCCCGAGCACTTCGAGCGCTGGGAGGCGGACACGGGGCAGCGCATCGAGCGCGGCGACATCCTGGTGATCCACACCGGCTACCACCGCTACTACCCGGAGAACTGGGCCGACCGCTCGGCCGTCGACGAGACGCGCTACTTCGTCCGCCACCCGGGACCCGCCCGCGCGTTCGCGGAGTGGGTGCTGGAGCGAGGCGTGCGCTGGCTCGCGGTGGACGCCGGGTCTGCCGACCACCCCATGAACACCGTGATCCGGCGGCTGCGTCCCGACGAGGCCCAGGACGCAGAGGCCGCTCTGGGCCTGCCCCTGGACGAGGTCTTCCCCAGGCAGGACTACCAGGTCATGCACACGCTGCTGTTCCCGCACGACGTGGTGCACATCGAGAACCTGGGCGGCGAGATCGACCGGGTCCTCGACCGGAGGGTTCGGTTCGGCTGCTTCCCCTGGCGGTTCCAGGGCGGTGAGGCGGCGTTCTGCCGGGCGGTCGCCTTCCTGTGATCGGCCTCACACGCAGGGCGGAGCCCGTGCTCACGGCGATTCCGGGATTCGTCCGATGAAGCCGCCTCCGTTCCAGCACCACGCGCCGGCTTCGGTGGAGGATGCACTGTCACTCCTGGCCGGCCTCGACGACGCAAAGGTGCTGGCGGGCGGGCAGTCGCTGGTGCCGCTCATGAACTTCCGGCTAGCACGGCCGGCCCACCTGGTCGACGTGAACCGCCTCGACGGCCTGGCGCGGGTCACCGAGCGCGACGGCGGCGTCGCGGTCGGCGCGACGGTGCGCCAGGCAGACGCCGAGCGGCATCCGCTGCTGCTTCAGCACTGCCCGCTGGTGCCCCTCGCGCTGCGTCAGGTCGCCCACCACGTCGTGCGGAACCGCGGCACGGTCTGCGGGAGCCTGGCCCACGCCGACCCGGCCGCCGAGCTGCCGGCGGTCCTGCTGGTGCTGGGCGGCCACGTGGTCGCGCGGTCCGTCCGGGGCGAGCGGATCGTGGAGGCGGCAGACCTGTTTCTGGGCCCGTTCGAGACGTCGCTCGCGCCGGACGAGCTGATCGTCGAGGCGTGGTTGCCCGCCCACGCGCCCGAGGACGTGTCGATCGTCGAGGAGTCCCGGCGGCACGGCGACTTCGCGATGGCGGGCGTCGCGCGCTGGCGCGACCGGCTGGCGCTGTTCGGTGTCGCGCCGACGCCGGTGCTCGCGGATCCCTCGCGGCGGCTCCAGCCGAGCGCGGACCTCGAGGCCTCCGCGGAGTTCAAGCTCCACCTCGTCGAGGTGCTGATCGAGCGGGCGCGGCTCGCCAGAGCGGATCTCCCCCACCGCCCACCTCGCCGGCCGGCGGGCGCGGAGCCCGCGAGGTCCGGCTTCCGGGTCAACGGGAAACCGCGTCCGGCGCCGTCGTCCGCCCGGCGGCTGCTGTCGGACTACCTTCGCGCAGAGCTGGGGCTGACCGGAACCCACGTGGGCTGCGAGCACGGCGTCTGCGGCTGCTGCACCGTGCTGCTCGACGGCCGGCCGGTGCGTTCCTGCCTGCTGCTCGCGGTCCAGGCCGACGGCCACGAGGTGACCACCATCGAGGGCCTGGCGTCCGACGGGGCGGCGCTGCACCCCGTCCAGCAGGCATTCCACGAGTGCCATGGCCTGCAGTGCGGCTTCTGCACGCCGGGCTTCGTGCTCGCGGTGACCGGCCTGCTGGCCGAGCACCCGGAGCCGGCCGACGAGGAGATCGACGAGGGCATTGCCGGGAACCTCTGCCGCTGCACGGGCTACGCCTCCATCCGGCGCTCGGTGCGCCGCGCGGCCGAGCTGCTGCGATGACGACGCGCTGGTTCGGCGAGCCCGTCCAGCGCCTGGAGGACGACCGCCTGCTGCGCGGCCGCGGGCGCTACACCGACGACGTCGACGACGGGGCGCTCCACGGATGCTTCGTTCGCTCGCCCCTCGCGCACGCGCGCATCGCGGCGGTCGACGTCGCGGCGGCCCGGCGCGCTCCCGGCGTGGCCGCGGTCTACACGGCCGCGGATCTGCCCTTCGGCGACGTCGACCTGCCGCTGCTGATCCCGCACCCGGCGCTCACGCATGGCCGGACCCAGCGCTGCCTGGCCTCGGAGATCGTGCGCTACGCGGGCGAGGCAGTCGCATTCGTGGTCGCGGAGGACCGGTACCTCGCCGAGGACGCGGCCGAGCTGGTCGACGTGACGTACGATCCGCTGCCGGCCGTGGTCGCGCCCGAGGCGGCCGAGCGGGCGGAGCACCTGGTCCACGATGACGTGCCCGGCAACGTGGCCGCCGAGCTGACGCAGGAGCGCGGCGACGTCGAGGCCGCGCTTGCAGGCTCGCCCAGGCGCCTGGACCTGCGCCTCCGCTTCGAGCGCGGGGCCGCGGCGCCGATGGAGGCGCGCGCCATCTGGGCCCGGTGGGACGAGGCCGGCCGCCGGCTGCTCGTCTACGACTCCACGCAGTCGCCGACCTCGATCCGGGGCGGCCTGGCCGTGCTCTTCGGGCTGCCCGAGACGTCGGTCGAAGTCATCGCGCCCGACGTGGGCGGCGGGTTCGGGCCCAAGATCATGCTGTTCTACCCGGACGAGCTGCTCGTGCCGTTCGCCGCGATGCGCCTGGGCAGGCCCGTGAAGTGGACGGAGGACCGGGCGGAGCACTTCACGGCCGTCAACCACGAGCGGGCCCAGGTCCACCGCGTACGGGTCGGCTTCGATGACACGGGCGCCGTCCACGCGCTCGACGACGACTTCGTGAACGACGCAGGCGCGTACACGCCGTACGGGATCATCCTGCCCCTCATCACGGCCGCCCAGACGACCGGGCCCTATCGCGTGCCCCACTTCCGGACCCGCTTCCGACACGTCTACACGAACGCGACGCCGACCTCGCCCTACCGCGGCGCAGGCCGGCCGCACGGCTGCTTCGTGATGGAGCGGGTGATCGACGCCGTCGCCGCCGAGCTGCGACTGGACCGCGCCGAGGTGCGCCGCCGCAACTTCGTCCAGCCGGACGAGTTCCCCTGGGACACGGGCATCGCCTGGCAGGACGGCAATCGAGCCGTGTACGACAGCGGGAACTACCCCGCCCTCCTCGAGGAGTGCCTCCGCGCGCTGGGACCGCGGCCGGAAGGCGCGAACGTCGGCATGGGCCTGGGCGTGTACGTCGAGGGCACCGGCGTCGGCCCGTACGAGGGCGCGCACGTCCAGGTGCTGGTGTCCGGGAAGGTGGTGGCGGCCACCGGCATCCCCAACCAGGGCCAGGGCCACGCGACGGTGCTGGCGCAGGTCGTGGCCGACGCGCTGGGCGTCGACGTCGCGGACGTCGAGGTCACGAGCGGCGACACCCGGCGGTTCCAGTGGGGCGTGGGCACCTTCGCCTCGCGCGGCGCGGTGACCGCGGGCAACGCGATGCACGTCGCCGCGCTGCGGGTCGCCGAGAAGGCGAGGCGGATCGCGTCGGAGCACCTGGAGGTCGATCCCGAGGACCTGGAGCTGGTGGGCGGCAGGGTACGCGTGAAGGGGACCCCCGATCGCTCGATGCCGCTGGCGGTCGCCGCCATCCTGTCCAACCCGCTGCGCTACGCGTTCGGCGGCGGCGCCGAGATTGCGACGCAGTTCCAGGGCCGCCCGCGCCCGGGACCGCCGCTGGCCGAGGACGAGCAGCCGGGCCTGGAGGCGACCGGCTTCTTCAGCCCGGGGGCGTCGACCTGGGCATCCGGCTGCCATGCGGCGTACGTGCGAGTCGACCCGCTGACCTTTCGGCTGGAGATCCTCCGGTACGTGGTGGTCCACGACTGCGGCAGGGTCATCAACCCGCTGATCCTGCAGGGCCAGATCGAGGGCGGCGTCGCCCAGGGCATCGGGGGCGCGTACTACGAGCGGCTGGCCTACGACGCGGACGGCCAGCTCCGCAACGCCTCGTTCATGGAGTTCCTGGTCCCGTACGCGACTGAGGTGCCGGAGCCCGAGATCGGACACCTGGAGACGCCGTCGCCGCTGAACCCGCTGGGCGTCAAGGGGGCCGGGGAGGCGGGCGTGATTCCGGTCGGGGCGGTGATCGCTTCGGCGATCGAGGACGCGCTGGGCGTGTCGGTCCGCGAGATGCCGCTGTCGCCGCAGCGGCTCTACGACCTCACCCGGCCCGCCTGTGGATAACCCTGGGGACAACCCGGGGACAACGTAGCCGCGCCGGCCCGCGAGTGCGTTACCCGTCCACCATCGGCATTCGGATACCGCGGTCGCGCGCCACGCGCCGGGCCGCCTCGTAGCCGGCGTCGGCGTGGCGCACGACGCCCAATCCGGGGTCGCAGGTCAGCACCCGCCCCAGCCGGTGGGCCGCCTGCTCGCTGCCGTCCGCCACGACCACCATGCCCGCGTGCAGCGAGTAGCCGATGCCCACGCCGCCGCCGTGGTGGACCGACACCCAGTGCGCCCCGGCGGCCGTGTTCAGCAGCGCGTTGAGCATCGGCCAGTCGCCGATTGCATCCGAGCCGTCCGCCATCGCCTCCGTCTCCCGGTGGGGCGACGCCACGCTGCCCGCGTCCAGGTGGTCGCGGCCGATCACGATCGGCGCCCCTACCCGGCCCTCAGCCACCAGGCGGTTGAACGCGAGGCCGGCCTCGGCTCGCTGGCCATAGCCCAGCCAGCAGATCCGCGCGGGCAGGCCCTGGAACGCGACCCGCTCCTCCGCCATGCGCAGCCAGCGGTGGAGGCGCTCGTCGTCGGGGAACAGCTCCATGACCGCGCGATCGGTGGCAGCGATGTCGTCGGGGTCGCCGGACAGCGCAACCCAGCGGAACGGCCCCTTGCCCTCGCAGAACATCGGCCGGATGAAGGCCGGCACGAAGCCCGGATAGTCGAACGCCCGCTCGCAGCCGCCTTCCCGGGCGCCCTGGCGGAGGTTGTTGCCGTAGTCGAACACCGCCGCCCCGGCATCGCCGAAGGCGAGCATCGCCGTCACCTGCTCGGCCATCGAGCGGCGCGCCTGGCGCTCGTACTCGGCCGGCGACCGTGAACGCAGCGCGGCCGCCTCCTCCAGGCTGAGGTCGACCGGGACGTAGCCGCCGAGCGGGTCGTGCGCCGAGGTCTGGTCGGTCACGGCGTCCGGCCGGAAACCGCGGCGCACGAGCTCGCCGTGCACGTCCGCCGCGTTGCCGGCCAGCCCGACGGACAGCGGCCGCCCTGCCGACCGCGCCTCCTCGACCCACGCCAGCGCCTGGTCCAGGTCGGCGGTCGACCGGTCGAGGTAGCGCTCCCGCACCCGGCGCTCGATACGCGCCGGGTCGACCTCGACCACGAGCGCCACGCCGCCGTTCATCGTCACGGCGAGCGGCTGGGCGCCGCCCATCCCGCCCAGCCCCGCGGTCAGCACGACGCGTCCGCGAAGGCTGCCGCCGAACCGCTGGTCGGCCAGCTCCGCCAGCGTCTCGTACGTGCCCTGCAGGATGCCCTGGCTGCCGATGTAGATCCACGAGCCCGCGGTCATCTGCCCGTACATGGTCAGACCGGCCCGCTCCAGGTCGCGGAACGTGTCCCAATCCGCCCACTTCGGCACCAGTACGCTGTTCGCGATCAGGACCCGCGGCGCGAAGGGATGCGTGCGGAACACCGCGACCGGCTTGCCGGACTGCACCAGCAGCGTCTCGTCGTCGCCCAGCTCGCGGAGCGCCGCCACGATCGCGTCGAACGCCTCCCAGCTGCGCGCCGCCCGGCCCGTGCCGCCGTAGACGACCAGGTCGTCAGGCCGCTCCGCGACCTCCGGATCGAGGTTGTTCATCAGCATGCGCAGCGCCGCCTCCTGCGGCCAGCCGCGGCATGTGAGCGCGGAGCCGTGGGGCGCGCGGACCGGCCGGGCACCCTTCACCGGAGCTCCCCGACGGCCGCCTGGGCCGCTGCGACGACTGCCCCGCCGCGCACGAGCCGCTCGGCGGCCGCCAGCTCCGGGGCGAGCAGTCGGTCCGGTCCGGGGCCGCCCACCTCCGCCGTGACCAGCTGGCCAACCCGCGCGGTGGCCGGCGCCGCCGGCAGCGGAGCACGCAGCTCCAGGCCCCGTGCGGCGCAGAGCAGCTCGACCGCGAGCACCCGCGCGACGTTGGCCAGCAGTCGGCGGAGCTTGACGGCCGCGCTCCAGCCCATCGACACATGGTCCTCCTGCATGCCGGACGTCGGCACGGAGTCGGTGCTGGCCGGGTGGGCCAGCAGCCGGTTCTCGGCGACCAGCGCGGCGGCCGTGTACTGCGCGAGCATGAGGCCGGAGTTGACGCCCGGCTCCGGAGCCAGGAACGGCGGCAGGCCGCTCGAGCGGGTCGGGTCGAGGAGCCGGTCCACGCGGCGCTCCGCGATCGCGCCGACCTCGGCGCAGGCGATGGCCAGGAAGTCGCACGCGAACGCCAGCGGCTCGCCGTGGAAGTTGCCGTTGGACTCGACCCGCCCGTCGGCGAGCACGACCGGATTGTCGATCGCCGCCGCCAGCTCGCGCTCGGCGACGCGCACGGCGAACTCGAGCGTGTCGCGCGCGGCGCCGGCAACCTGCGGGCTGCAGCGCATGGAGTACGAGTCCTGCACGGCGTGGGGGCTGTCACGGTGAGAGGCGACGATCGCCGAGCCGGCCAGCAGGCGCCTGAGGTTCTCGGCGCTGGCCGCCTGGCCGGGGTGGGGCCGGAGCGCCTGGAGGTCGGCGGCGAAGACCCGGTCCGTGCCCAGCAGCGCCTCGACGCTCATCGCGGCCGTGACGTCCGCCGTGCGGACCAGCAGTCGGGCGTCCTCGCACGCCAGGACGAGCATCGCCAGCATCCCGTCAGTACCGTTGACCAGCGAGAGCCCCTCCTTCGCCTCCAGTCTGATCGGCGCCAGGCCCGTGCCTGCGAGCGCCCCACCCTCGCCGACCAGGGCCGCGGCGACGTGCGCCAGCGGCGCCAGGTCCCCGCTGGCGCCGAGCGAACCGTGGACCGGCACGACCGGCGTCACGCCGGTGTTGAGGAGCGTCGCAAGCGCCTCGGCCACCGCGGGCCGCACGCCGCATCGGCCGGTCGCCAGCGTCCGCAGCCGGAGCAGCATCATTCCCCGCACGACCTCCGGTTCGACGGCCTCACCCATGCCGGCCGCGTGCGAGCGGATCAGCGAGTGCTGGAGCTCGGAGCGGTGCTCCGGCGCGATGCGGGTGCCGGCCAGCGCCCCGAAGCCCGTCGAGATGCCGTAGACCGGCAGCTCGCCGGCGGCGAGCTCCTCCACCCGGGCGCGGCTGCGCCGCATCGCCTCGATCGCCTCTGCCGTCAGTTCGACCGGGGCACCGTGACGCGCCACGGCGACCACGTCGGCGAAGCCGAGCGGTGCGCCGGAGATGACGACTGGCGTCACCGCCCCGCCCCCCGCATCTCGTCGTACCCGGGCCCCCGGTCGAAGAACGGGCGCTCGCGCGGCGGACGGCGCACCTCCACCACGCGGTCGTCGCGAATCACGACGCCGTAGTCGCGCTCGGCCGACTCCGCCGACACCAGCCCACGGCGCACGTCCTGCAGCACGAGGTCCGGCTCTCGCTCGAACGGGTCGCCCCAGCCCCCGCCCCCCGTCGTGCGCAGTCGCAGCAGCGTGCCCGCTGGCAGCGCCACGTCGTCGTTCATGCCCGGCAGGGGCCGCGCGTCCACCGACGCCTCGTACGGCAGACCGGCCATCCCGCCCGCCACGCCGTAGCAGCCGAGCCGGGCGCGGTCGGCCGTGGAGACGAACGCCGCGTCGCGCAGCAAGCGGATGTGCTTGTCGTAGCCCAGGCCGCCGCGGCGCCGGCCCGGACCGCCCGAGTCCAGCGCCAGCGCGAGCTTCTCGATGAGGACCGGGAACCGCGTCTCCGCGAACTCGGCCGGCAGGTTCTTGGAGTCGGGGACGATGTGGATCGCGTCGGACCCGTCGGCATAGAACCGGCCGCCCGAGCCGCCGCCGAGCACCTCGCGCAGCAGGTACCAGCGGCCGTGGACGTCGCGGCCGTGGATGCCCCAGTAGCGGATGGTCTCCTGGTCCGCCGGCATACGGCCGCCGACCGCCTGGGCCAGACACCCGGCGAAGACGCCGAGTAAACGCAGGATGAGGAAGCTGCGCGCGTTCGTCGGTGCGGGGAACTCCGGGGTGACCAGGGTTCCGCGCGGCGGGAAGCGCAGCTCCAGCACGTCGCAGATGCCCTCGTTGACGTCCAGCTCCGCCGCGCGTTCGGGCGACTCGGCCAGGTTGCGGAGGACGCACGCCATCCACTTGCGCAGGAACAGGCCGTCGGCGTAGTCGCCGGCGTGGTTGATCGGCCCCAGCGCTTGCGGACCCGTCCCGGTCAGGTCGCAGACGATGCGGTCTGCCGTCTTGGTCATCGTCATGCGCAGCACGTGCAGCCGCGGCGGCTCCACGCCGTCGTGCTCGATGTAGTCCTCGAACGTGTACGTGCCGTCGGGGATGCACGGCAGGATCTCGCGCCGGAACGTGTCCGCGCAGCGCCGCACAAGCGCCTCGAAGCAGGCCTCCACCATCTCGGTCCCATAGCGCGCGAACAGCCCGGCCAGGCGGCGGGCGCCCATCCGGCACGCGGCCACCTCCGAGTCCAGGTCGCCCGCGAACGACTCCGGCGTCCGCGAGTTGCGCACGATCACCCGGTAGAGATCGTCGTTGCGCACGCCGGCGCTGAACAGCCGCACCGGCGGAACCATCAGGCCCTCCTGGAAGGCCGACGTGGCGTGCGCGGGCATCGACCCGGGCACCATGCCGCCGATGTCGTCGTGGTGGCCGAAGGCCTGCACGAACGCGACGACCTCGCCCTCGTGGAACACGGGCACCGTGGTGGTCAGATCGGGCAGGTGCCCGATCGAGCCCTCGGACAGGTAGACGTCGTTGTGGTAGAAGACGTCGCCGTCCCGCATCGTGGCCAGGGCGAAGTCGCGCACCACCGGCTGCACCATCGCCGAGTAGGAGCGGCCGGTCAGCTTCCGGCAGCGGCGGTCGTGGATGCCGGCCCGGTAGTCGTGCTGGTCGCGGATCATCGGCGAGCGGGCGGTCCGCTCGATCGCCGCCTCCACCTCGGCCTCGACCGAGGCCAGCGTGCCCTCGACGATCTGCAGGACGATGGGATCGACAGCGGAAGACATCATTCCCCCCCACCCAGCCCGCCCCCGCGAGGGGGGAGGGATCGGAGCACCAGGTTCGCCAGCCGGTCGACCTCGACGGTGAAGCCCTCCTCGACCACCGTCGTCGAGCCGTACTCCTCCACGATCGCCGGGCCGGCGGCGTGGAAGCCCGCCGGGAGGTCCTCCCGCCGGTACACCGCGAACCCCGCGCGATGCGCCACCGCCCGTCCGCTGCCGGCCGGCGGCGGCCGCTCCGGGCGCGGGCGCTCGATCCGGCCCACGCCGGTGACCTTCCAGTTCACGAGCTCGACCACCTCTCCGTCGCGATACGCGTAGCCGTAGATGCGCTCGTGCGCGTCGTGGAACGCCGCCGCCACGGCCACCGGGTCGAACGGGGCGCCCGCCGGGACGCCGATCTCATGGGCCTCGCCCAGGTAGCGCGCGTCGACGGTCCGCACCAGCGCCATGTCGGCGTCCGCCACTCGTTCCGCCCGGAGCGTTGCGGCGGCCTCCGCGCACAGCCGGTCGAACGTGGCGGCCACCTCCGCCGGGTCGACCTCGTCATGGCGCCGCACCATCGTGACCACGTGGTCGTCCTTCAGGTCGACCGCCAGCAGGCCGAACGCCGACACGTTGCCCGGGCTGGGCGGCACCAGCACGGTGCCCAGCCCGAGCAGCTGCGCGATACGGCAGGCCTGCAGCGGCCCGGCGCCGCCGAACGCGACCAGCGCGTCGCCGCTCGGGTCGATACCGCGCTTGACGGTGAGCTGCAGCACGGCGTTTGCCTGGTTGTGCGCTGAAAGCTCGAGGATGCCATGGGCGGCCCGGTCGACCGTCAGGCCCAGGGCCCGTCCGATCTGCTCGACGCCGCGGCGCGCGAGGTCCGCGTGCAGACGGATGGCGTCTCCGGCCAGCGCGTCCGGGATCCTGCCGAGGGCCAGGTGGGCGTCGGTGACGGTCGGCTTCGAGCCGCCGCGGCCGTACGCCATCGGGCCCGGGTCGGCGCCGGCGCTGCGCGGCCCGACGCGAAGGCCGCCGTCCGGGCCGATCCACGCGATCGAGCCGCCCCCCGTGCCGACCGAGACGATGTCGATCATCGGCACCCGCACGGGGAAGCGCCCGATCCGCCCATCCCGCGTGAGCTGCGGCTCGGCGCCCTCGACGAGGCAGACGTCGGTCGAGGTGCCGCCCGTGTCGATCGTGATGACGCGCTCGAACCCTGCCTGACGCGCCAGCCATGACGCGCCGAGAGCGCCGGCCGCCGGGCCGGACAGCGCGGTCGAGATGGGCCGTCGGGCGACCGACGCGGCCGGCATCACGCCGCCGTTGGACTTCATGATCAGCAGCGGCGCGCCGGGCGCGACGTCGGACAGCTGCCGCTCGGCGCTGGCCAGGTAGCCGTTGACGTGCGGCTTGACGAACGCGTCGACGAGCGTCGTCACGGCTCGCTCGTATTCGCGGTACTCGGGCCACACCTCACTCGACACGGACACGACGATCTCCGGCGCCTCCTCGAGCAGCACGTCGCGCATCCGCAGCTCGTGGGCGGGATTGGCGTACGCGTGGAGGAAGCACACCCCCACGGCGCGCACGCCGGCCCGCAGCAGCTCGCGGGCGACCGCCCGGGCGTCCTCCTCGTCGAACGGCGTCAGCACGTCGCCCCGGAAACTCAGCCGCTCGGTGACCTCGAAGACGCGCTCGAGCGGCACGATGCGGTCGGGCTTGACCCAGAAATACGAGTTCCCGTAGCCGGACGGCACGCTCTGGCGCGCGATCTCCAGCACGTGTCGGAATCCGCGCGTGGTCACCAGCGCCAGCGCCTGGAAACGCTCCTCCAGCAGCGCGTTGGTGGCGACCGTGGTCCCGTGCGCGACGGCCTCGGGAACCGTACCGGGCGCCAGGTCGAGCACCCGCCGAACCCCGTCGATCAGCGCCTGGGCGGGGTCCGC
>Ga0066903_100001015_pt1 | contig 19521 bp, 15 predicted proteins | sample PanSoiMetaGPlot1_FD_67491 | JGI IMG/M metagenome (GOLD analysis project Ga0066903, IMG submission 67491) | Tropical forest soil microbial communities from Panama analyzed to predict greenhouse gas emissions - Panama Soil - Plot 1 (version 2) | ecosystem: Environmental > Terrestrial > Soil >... | reverse complement strand
GCCGGCCGGCTCGTTGTTCGGGTCGCCGCCGTAGCCGGCGACCCACTGGTAGACGCCGGCCGCGGTCGGGGTGAACGCCGGCGACGACGCCCTCGACCCGCTCAGCGGCACGCCGCGGAAGGCGGGATCGCCGGCGACCAGGTCCCTGGCGCAGGCGCCATCGCCCGGCCCGTAGAGGGCGAACGACACGGTGCCGGTGGGCTGGAAGCCGCCCGTGACCGCGGCGGCGTCCGAGATGCCGGCGCCGACGATGCCCCCGCCCGACGGGGTGGTGACGAGGACGGGCCGCGCCCTCGCGATCGTGACCGGCTCGTCCTGGCAGCCGGGGCGCACGGGAGCGTTCGTGGCATCGCCGCTGTAGGCGGCGATCCACCGGTAGGTGCCCGCGGCCGGCGTCGTGTACGAATCGGAGGTGGCGGCGCCCCCGATCAGCGGCCTGACGGACGTGAAGATCGGCGGTCCCGCGCACGTCGGGTCGGCGGGCGCGAAGAGGTCGAACCGGACGGTCCCGGTGGGGTCGACCCCGCCGCCCACCGTCGCCGCGTCCGTGATGGAGGTGCCGATCGGGCCGCCGCCCGATGGCGTGGTCGCGATGGAGGGGGTGGCCAGCGCGGCGGTGACCACCTCGTCCTGGCAGCCGGCGGCGACCGTCGTGTTGTTGGCGTCCCCGCCGTACGTGGCGACCCAGCGGTAGTCGCCCTGGGCGGTGGTCGTGTAGGAGCCGGAGGCTGCCGTGTTCCCGCTCAGCCCGGTGGTGTTGGTGTACACCGGAGCCGCGCCGCAGACGTCGTCGCCGGGCGCGAACAGCGCGAAGGTGACCGTTCCGGTGGGCTGGAAGCCGCCGGTGACCGTCGCCGTGTCGCTCGTCGGGGTGCCGATCAGGTCACCGCCCAGCGGGATCGTGTCGATCGACGGCGTGGCCTGGGTGATGATCTCGGGCTCGTTCTGGCAGCCTGACCGGTCACCGCGGTTGTTGACGTCGCCGTCGTACGCTGCCACCCAGCGGTACGTGCCCAGCGCCGCGGTCGTGTAGGGGTCCGAGCTGGCGCCGCCGCCGGCCAGCGGCTTCGTGGAGGTGAAGACCGGCGTGCCCGCGCAGAGCGTGTCGTCGGGCGGGAACAGCTCGAACGTGACCGTGCCGGTGGGGCCGAAGCCGCCGTGGACCGTCGCGGCGTCGGTCAGCGCGATCCCGATCGGTCCGCCGTCGGAGGGCATGGTCTCGATCCTGGTCAGCGCCCGCGTCGGGGTCACCGCCTCGTCCTGACAGCCGGAGGTGGCCGCAGTGTTGCTGCCGTCCCCGCCGTACGTGGCGACCCAGCGGTAGGTGCCCACGACCGCGGTGGTGAACGACCCGGAGGTGGCGCCGCCTCCGGCCAGCGGGTTGGTGGAGGTGAAGACCGGGGGGCCCACGCACGCGTCGTCGGCGGGTGAGTAGAGCGCGAACGTCACCGTGCCGGTGGGGTTGAAGCCGCCGCTCACCGTCGCCGTGTCGAAGATGTCGCCGCCGACCGTCTCAGCGCGCGAGGGCGCGGTCGCGATCGAGGGGGCGGCCCGCGTGGTGGTGACCGCCTCATCACCGCACCCGGAGCTGGCGGGCGCGTTGTCGGCATCGCCGTTGTAGATGGCGACCCAGCGGTAGGTGCCCACCACGTCCGTCGAGAAGGAGCTGGAGCCGGCGACGGCGCCGCTGAGCGGGCTGGTCGAGACGAACGCCGGCGTGCCGGCGCAGGAAGCGTCGGCGGGCGGGAACAGCTCGAAGGTCACCGTGCCGGTGGGCGCGAACCCGCCGCTCACCGTCGCCGCGTCGAAGATGCCGCCGCCGACCGGACCGCCGGCCGACGGCGTGGTCGCGATCGCCGGCACGGCCTGGGTGGTGGTCACGGGCTCGACCTGGCAGCCCGAGGCGGCGGCGGCGTTGTTGGCGTCGCCGCCGTACGTGGCGATCCAGCGATACGTGCCCACGGCGGCGGTCGGGAACGGATCCGAGCTGGCGATCCCGCCGGTGAGCGCGATCACGGAGGTGGACACCGGGGAGCCGGCGCAGGTGGCGTCGCTCGGCGGGAAGAGGGTGAACGTCACCGTGCCGGTGGGCGCGAAGCCGCCGCTCACCGTCGCGGTGTCGCCGATCGACGTCCCGACCGGTCCGCCGGGCGAGGGCACGGTGGTGACGACCGCCGACTGCGCCTGCCCGATCACCACCTGCTCGTCCTGGCAGCCGGAGCTGACGCTGGCGTTGTCGGCGTCGCCGGTGTACGTGGCGACCCACCGGTAGGTGCCCACGGCGGTCGTGGTGTACGGGGCCGAGGCGACGCTGCGCGCGCGCATCGGGTTGCTGGAGACGAACACCGGGGGCCCCGCGCACGCGGTGTCGCCAGGCCCGTACAGCGCGAACGCGATGGCGCCCCGGGGGTTGGAGCCGCCGCTCACCGTCGCCGTGTCGAAGATCTCGGTGCCGACCGGGCCGCCCGCCGACGGCACCGAGGTGACCGTCGGCGTGGCCCGGGTGGTGACCACGGGCTCGTCCTGGCAGCCGGAGCCGACGGTCGCGTTGTGGAGGTCGCCGTCGTACGTGGCGACCCACCGGTAGGTGCCGGCGGCGGCGGCGGTGAACGCGGCGGAGCTGGCGCTGGCCCCGGCCAGCGGGCTAGTCGAGATGAACACCGGGGTGCCGGCGCAGGTGGGGTCGCCCGGCGGGAAGAGCGCGAACGTCACCGGGCCGGTGGGGCTGAAGCCGCCGCTCAGGGTCGCCGTGTCGCTGATCGCCGTGCCGACCGGGCCGCCCGCCGAGGGGGAGGTCGCGATCGTCGGGCTGGCCCGGGTGGTCGTCACGGGCTCGGCGCGGCAGCCGGAGCTGATGCCGGCGTTGTTGGCGTCGCCGCTGTACGTGGCGACCCAGCGGTAGGTCCCGACATCGGTCGTCGCGAAGGTGCCCGAGGTGGCGCTGCGCTGGCTGAGCGGGACGGTGGAGGTGAAGGCCGCCGGGCCGCCGCACGTGAGATCGCCGGGCGAGAAGAGCGTGAACGTGATCGTGCCGGTGGGAGACGCGCCGCCGCTCACCGTGGCCGTGTCGGAGATCGCGGTGCCGATCGGGCCCCCTGGCGAGGGCACGGTGGTGATGACGGCCGACTGCGCCTGGCCGATCACGACCGGCTCATCCTGGCAGGCGGAGCTGACCGGGGCGTTGTCGGGGTCGCCGCCGTACGTGGCGATCCAGCGATACGTGCCGGCCGCGGTGGCCGTGAACGAACCGGAGCTCGCGGTGGCGCCGCTCAGCGCGTTCGTCGACGTGAAGACCGGGGTCCCCGCGCAGGTGGCGTCGGTCGGCGAGAAGAGCGCGAACGTGACCGTGCCCGTGGGATTGGAGCCGTCGCTGACCGACGCGGTGTCGAAGATGCCCTCGCCGACCGGTCCGCCCGCGGAGGGCGTCGTGGCGATCGTCGGGACGGCGCGCGTGGTGGTCACCGGCTCGTCCTGGCAGCCGGAGCTGCTGGCCGTGTTGCTGGCGTCCCCGCTGTAGGTCGCGACCCAGCGGTACGTGCCCGTGGCCGCGCTCACGTAGGGCCCGGAGCTGGCGCCGCCTCCGCTCAGCGGCTCCGTGGAGATGAAGGCCGGGGTCCCCGCGCAGGCGGTGTCAGCGGGCGGGAAGAGCTCGAAGGTGACGGTGCCGCCGGGACTGGCGCCGCCGCTCACCGTCGCCGTGTCGGAGAGCACCGTTCCGACCGGCCCGCCCGGCGAGGGGACGGTGGCGATCGCCGGCGTGGCCGGGGTGACGGTCACGGGCTCGTCCTGGCAGCCGGAGCTGATGCCGGCGTTGTTGGCGTCGCCGCCGTACGTGGCGACCCAGCGGTAGTCGCCGACGGCCGCGCTCGGGAACGACCCGGAGCTGGCGCCGCCCCCGCTCAGCGGGTTGGCGGAGGTGAAGACGGGCGGCCCCGCGCACGCGTCGTCGCCGGGTGCGAAGAGCGCGAACGTCACCGTGCCGGTGGGGCTGAAGCCGCCGCTCACCGTCGCCGTGTCGGACAGCGGGGTCCCGACCGGTCCGCCCTCCGACGGCACGGTGCTGATGACGGCCTGCGCCTGGCCGATCACGATCGGCTCGTCCTGGCACGAGGAGGCGGCCGGGAGGTTGTCGGCATCCCCGCCGTACGTGGCGACCCAGCGATAGGTGCCGGAGGCCGTGGTCGTGAACGACCCCGAGCCGGCGGCGCCGCCGCTCAGCGTGCTGGTCGACGTGAAGATCGGGCCGCCGGCGCAGGTGGCGTCGCCGGACGGATAGAGCCTGAACGTGACCGTGCCGCCGGGGTTGGCGCCGCCGCTGACCGTCGCGGTGTCGAAGACGGCGGTTCCGACCGGCCCGCTCGCCGACGGCACGGTGGTGATCGTCGGGCTGGCGCGCGTGGTGGTCACGGGCTCGTCCTGGCAGTCCGAGCTGACGATGGCGTTGCCGGCGTCGCCGCCGTAGGTGGCGACCCAGTGATAGGTGCCCGCCGCGGCGGTCGTGTAGGAGCCGGAGGTGGCGCCGCCCCCGCTCAGCGCGCCGGTGGAGACGAACGCGGGGGTCCCGGCGCAGGTGGGGTCGCCGGGCGGGTAGAGCCGGAACGTCACCGCGCCCGTGGGGTTGAACCCGCCGCTCAGCGCCGCCCGGTCGGAGATGACGGTCCCGGCCGGTCCGCCGGCCGAGGGCGTGGTGGCGATCGTGGGGACCGCGAGGGTGGTCGTCAGCGGCTCGGCCTGGCAGCCGGAGCTGGACGGGTTGTTGTTGGCGTCGCCGTTGTAGGTGGCGACCCAGCGGTAGGTGCCCACGGCCGTCGTCGTGTAGGAGCCCGAGACCGCGCTGGCTCCGATCATCGGGTTGGTGGCGCTGAAGACCGGGGTCCCGGTGCAGGTCAGGTCGCCGGGCGGGTGGAGCGCGAACGTCACCGTGCCGCCCGGGCCGAAGCCGCCGCTCACCGTCGCCGTGTCGGAGACGACGGTCCCGACGGGGCCGCCCGCCGACGGCGTGGTGGCGACCGCGGGCGTCGCCTTCGACCGCCGGTTGATGAACGTGCACACCAGGGGCTCGGCGGCCGCGGCGACGAAGGTCGCGGAGGCGCCGGCGCCCGTCGTCGAGACCGACAGGCCCGCGACCGAGCAGTGGGCGGCTACGAAGGCGTACCCGGACATCGCCGTCTCGGTCACGGTCACCGTGGGGGTGGAGCCGGCGGGGATGACCACCGCCGCCGAGGCGACGCCGTTGATGCCGTTGACCGGGCCCGAGGTCGTCGGAGAGCCGATCGTGCTGCCCGCCGAGATCGTGCTCGTGAACGTCCAGCCGTTGGCGTCCGCCGGGGCTGGATCGATGAGCGCGCCCGAGGGATCCTGGACCTGCTTGGTGATCGTGAGCTGCTCGCTGCACTCGCCGGTGGCGAGCTCCTTCAGCTGCTCACCGAAGTCGCTGCTGGAGCTGAGGAAGTAGTCCCGGTTCTGCACGGGCCCGGTGACCGCGCGGAGGTTGTCGGCTCCTCCGGTCTGCTGCAGACCGATGCCGACGCCGACGATCCTCGTCCCCGAGGCCTTGATCCGGTTGGCCGAGAAGGTGCCCTGCTCGGTGTCCGAGAACGAGGTGTGCGAACCGTCCCCGCCGAGTCTCGACAGCGTCGGCGCTCCGTCGGTCAGGAAGATGACCTCGTCGTACCCGCTCGCGACCTGGTCGAGCCCCCGGTCCCAGTTGGTGGAGCCCTGCGACGGGTTCGCGGGCAGGCCGTTGATGAAGTCGTGGAGCGGCTGGGCGCTGGCCGCGTCGATGGTGGACGTGCGGGCGACGCTCGGCCCGGGGCCGCTGCCGAACGTGTAGACCGCGACGGTGGACGGCGTCCCGGTCAGCGCCGTGATCGCCTCGTTGGCCGCCGACTTCAACGTCGCCTGCTTGCCGCTCTGGGCCATCGAGTTGGACTGGTCGAGCACGATGGCGATGTTCAGGCCGCACCGCGCGACGGGCGGCGGGTCGTCGAGCGACGCCGACAGCAGGCCGCTGAACGTCTGGGACGGACTGTGCTCGTCCTGGTAGAAGCTGTTCGGGTTGGTGCCGGGCACGTTGTCGACGGCGGTGCCGAACAGCGTGGCGGTGCGAAACGTGTACGGATTGGCGCTGACGAACGAGGCGCTGCCGGAGTCGAGATCCTGGCTCCGGTAGTACCCCGGCGGCGGGCTGGTCAGCGTCACGTCCCAGGCGCGGCCGGGCGGCACCGAGATGCTGCAAGTGCCCGTCCCGCCGCTCGTCGTGCACGTGGCCGTGTCAGGCGGGAACCCCACGGCCGTGGCGGTGTAGATCGCGCCGTTGGGCAGCGGAGCGACCGACCCGCTGGCGTTCCTGACGCCGCCGGCGTGCACGACGATGGTGGGATCGCTCGGGGCCGCCGGCGCCGGGACCGCCCGGACCGCCGACACGGCGTCGGCGGACGCCGCGAGCGCCACGGCCGCGGCGACTGCCGAGAGCATGGCCCATGCACCGTCCCGCCTGCCAAGTCGACGTGCCAACGATCAATGCATGTTCTGCGGGTGCGATGATCGATGTCCAATCGGCATCTCGGAACGGCGAGATTCGCGCAGGAGGATGAGCGCATGACGGCAGGCAACGGGACATCGGCGTTCGGTCTCGATGACGTCCTCGGGCTGCGCTTCGTGGCCGCGGCCGACCTCTCGCCGGACGGGCGTCGCGTCGTGTACGCGGTCACGCGGGCGGACGTCGAGGCGGAGCGGGACCGCGTCGCCCTGCACCTGCTCGACGTCGAGACCGGCGCGTCCCGCCAGCTCACCGCCGGCGCCGGCTCGGACAGCAGCCCCGCGTGGTCGCCGGACGGCTCGCTCATCGCCTTCGTCTCGGATCGCGCCGGCGCGCCCCAGGTCTTCCTGATCTCGCCGGACGGCGGCGAGGCCCGCCAGCTCACGGAGCTGGAGAAGGGCGTCGCGGGCACGCCGGCCTGGTCGCCGGACGGCACGAAGCTCGCGTTCTCCGCGCTCGGGCCCGGCGAGCGGCGGGACCCCGCGCGGCCCTATCGCGTCACCCGCAGGGCCTACCGCTTCGATCCGATGGGCTACATCGCGGACGGGCTGGTCGACATCCACGTCGTCGATGTCGCCGGCGGCGAGCCGAAGCGGCTGACGGACGACGACATGGTCAACGGCGAGCCGCGCTGGGCGCCCGACGGGAGCGCGATCGTCTACCTGGCCGGCGCCGGCGCGACCGGCCCGCTGCTCTCGAACCGGCTGCGGGTGGTCGACCTCGACGGCCGCGTCCGCGACGTCGATCTCCCGGAGTCGCTGATCTCGGGCGCGGCGTTCGCCCCCGACGGCCGGCTGGCCGTGCTGCTCGGCCTGCGCAACGACCGCCCGATCGGCACGCGCGCCGACCTGTTCGTCGTCGATCTGGCGACCGGGAGCGGCGAGCCGCGCACGACGGCGTTCGACCTCGGACTCGGCGGAGGGCTGCAGCCCGACTTCGTGGCGCCGGCCACGCTGCCGGCGCTCGGCGTGACCGCGGCCGGGGAGGCGCTGGCCACCGTCCAGGTCGGTGGCCGCGTGAGCGTCTGGGCGTTCTCGCTGAGCGGCCCCGAGCAGGCGCGCGAGGTGATCGCCGGCGACCGCCACGTGCGGCCGATGCGCCTGCGCGGCGACCGGCTGCTGTTCCACGCCAGCTCGATCGCTGAGCCGGGCGACCTCCACCTGGCCGAGCTGGGCGGCGCCGAGCGCCGGCTGACCGAGCTGAACGCGGACCTCCTCCGCGACCGCGCCCTGCCCATCGTCGAGCACCTCTCCTTCAGCGGGGCCGACGGCACCCCGGTGGAGGGCTGGTTCCTCCGGCCGGCCGGCCGCGAGGGGCGGGCCCCGACCGTCCTGTACATCCACGGCGGCCCCCACAGCGGCTTCGGCCACATCTGATCCAGCGACATGCAGCTGCTGTCGGGCGCGGGCTACGGCGTGCTGCTGGTGAACCACCGGGGCTCGACCGGGTACGGCGACGCGTTCGCGACGTCGCTGGCCGGCCACTGGGGCGAGCAGGACTATGGAGACCTGATGGCGGGCGTCGACCACGCCATCGCGCTGGGCCTGGCGGACCCCGACCGCCTCGGCGTGTGCGGGATCTCCGGCGGCGGCAACCTGACCTGCTGGATCGTGGGCCAGACGGACCGCTTCAAGGCGGCGGTGCCGGAGAACCCGGTCACGAACTTCCTGAGCTTCTACGGCGTCGCGGACATCGGGCCCTGGTTCGCGGTCTCGGAGATGGGCTGCCTGCCCTGGGAGAGCCCCGAGGCGTACCTGCGCCAGTCGCCGATCACGTACGCGCACCGCTGCACCACGCCGACGCTGCTCGTCCAGGGCGAGGCCGACCTGCGGTGCCCGGCCGAGCAGTCGGAGCAGTTCTTCGCCGTGCTCGCGGCGAACGGCTGCGTGGTCGAGATGCTGCGCATCCCGAACAGCGCCCACACCGGCACGATCGTGGGCGCGCTCCCGGGCCGCCGGGCGCAGAACGAGGCGCTGCTCGACTGGATGAACCGGTACGTCCTGGCGGCGGTGCCGGCCGAGGTTGCGGCCACGTAGGCCGCTCGCGGCCCCTCACGGGCAATGCTGTTGAGTGAGGGTTCGGAGGAATGGCGCCAAATGGCCCATCCGGAGGTGCCGCGAGCGGAGGTTTGGCGTCAGACCTCCCTCGCCCTGGCTACGATGGTCCACCTGTGCTGACCACGCTCCCCCCACCAATCGCCGCGGTCGCCCCCTTGCTCGCGGCGGTCTGTCCCGGGTGACGCACCCGGAGATCCTCCACGCGCTGCGTCGGGCGCGCGACCTGACCGACAGGGACTTCGCGCAGCCGCTGACGCTGGAGGCGATGGCGGCTGCGGCCAGGCTCTCCAAGTTCCACTTCGTTCGCGCCTTCACCAGGGCATACGGGGAGACGCCGCGCGCCTACCTCACCCGTCGCCGGGTCGAGCGGGCCAAGGACCTCCTGCGCGCCGCCAACCTGACCATCACCGAGATCTGCCTCTGCGTCGGCTTCGAGAGCGTCGGCTCCTTCAGCGCCCGGTTCAAGGAGCTGGTGGGGATGTCCCCCACGGAGTACCGCCGCTCGACCGGCGACGCGCCCCCGATCCCGGGCTGTTTCGTCCTGATGTGGACCCGGCCGCCGCCACCGTCGCGAATGCGCAATCCGGAAGAAGCACCGCCGGACGGCGCCAGGTAGCGTCTGGCCCATGATCAAGAAACTCTCGCACGTGAACGTGTTCGTCGAGGACCAGGACCGCGCCAAGGAGTTCTACACGGAGAAGCTCGGCTTCGAGGTGCGCAACGACGCGACCCTGGACGGCTTCCGCTGGCTCACGGTCGGCCCCAGGGACCAGCCCGACCTGAACATCCTGCTCGCCCGACCCCAGCCGCCGATGTTCAGCGAGGAGGACGCCGCGACCCTCCTCGGCCTGGTCGCCAAGGGCGTGATGGCCGCGGGGGTCATCGAGACCGATGACATCCAGGGCGCCTACGAGGACCTGAAGGGCAAGGGCGTCACCTTCCTGCAGGAGCCCGCCGAGCGACCGTACGGCATCGAGGCCCTGTTCCGCGACGACTCCGGCAACTGGTTCAGCCTCAACCAGCACAAGCGATTCGGCTGATTCGGCGGCCTTCGGGTCAGAAGACCTCGTCGCGGAGGCCGGAGCGGTACTCCTCGGCGCGGTGACTCAGCTCCTCGCCGTCCACCAGGCCCGTGTCCACCGCCAGCCGCTCCAGTGCCGCCAGCCAGTGCTCGTAGTAGCGCTCGGCGTCGTCGTCCGGGCCGGCGGCGCCGATCTCGCCCTCCAGCCGCTCCTGGAAGTCCCGCCACGCGAACCGGCCGCCCCGCCGGAGGGCGACCGCCATACCGAACGCCCGGCCCTGCCACGGCGCCGTGAACACGAGCTCGCCGTTCCGGCGGGGCAGCGCCGCCGCTCCCGTCCCCTGGGCGATCTCGGCGTCGACGTCCACGACGTCAGATCGCCCGCGCCGTGGGCCGGGCGACGCCGATCATGGAGTCGCGCGTGACCAGCGGCACCAGCTCGTCCTCCGTCCAGCCCTCGGTGCCCGGGGGCCGCTCGGGCAGGACCAGGTAGCGCTGCTCGGCGCTCGAGTCCCAGACCCTGACCCGCATCGCGTCGTCCAGCTCCAGGCCGAACTCGCGGAGGACCTCCCGCGGCTCGCGGACCATGCGCGAGCGGTACGGGGCCGACTTGTACCAGGTCGGCGGCAGCCCGATCACCGACCACGGGTAGCAGGAGCAGAGCGTGCAGACGACGGCGTTGTGGACGCCGGGCTCGTTCGCGACGACCACGATGTTCAGGCCCTCGTTCGAGATCCCGAGCTCGCGCATCACGGCATTCGCGTCCTGGAGCAGCCGGTCGCGGAACGCGGCGTCGACCCACGCGCGGGCGACCAGCCTGGCCCCCACCATGGGCCCGACGTCGTGCTCGTAGCAGGAGACCATCGCGTCCACGTCCCGGCTGTCGACCAGGCCCTTCTCCCGCAGCAGCGACTCCAGGGCGAGCGTCCTGGCCTCGAAGTCGGAGACGTGGCCATGGTGGCCGTGATGCTCATGGTGCTCGTGGTGTCCGTGCTGCTCGTGCTCGCCGACGGTCACGGTACCTCCTCCGCCCCCGGGGCCTCCAGGTAGCGCTCGAAGACGTCGAGCACGACCGCGTCGCCGCCGCGGCCGTCCTCGCCCCACAGCTCGCGGGACTCGAACCGGACGGCGTAGACCGGGTCCCAGTCGCGGCTGACGGGTCCGACGTTCGTGTCGGGCAGCAGCGCGGGCCGGTGGAGCCGCTCGACGACGCCGCGGCGGCCGCGGGCGTACTGCGGCAGACGCGTGTGACCCGCGGGGTGCATGCTGCGCGTGCGGACGGTGTCGCCCGGCCGGAAGCGCGGAAGCGGCGGGGTTTCGCACCTCGGGTTCCTGCCGCTCGGCCGGATCGGCCCGGCCCCGGCGACCCCCTTCTCGCGCGCCTGCGTCTCCAGCGAGGTCAGCCAGCGCTCGTAGTAGCTCGCGTCCAGGTACCGGGCGGGCGGCATCCGCTCGATCCCCCATCGCAGCTCGTCGGTGTTGAACAGGCCGCCACGCAGGCAGAGGCGGACCATCGCCCACACCCGGCCCTCCCAGCCGGCGTGGAACGCCGGCTCGTCCGGCTCGACGACCACCGGCCCGTGGCCATGGGCGCCCCCCATGTCGTGCACGCCGTTCACCAGACGATGATGCAGGATCGCCAGCCGGCCGGGGCGGGGCAGGTCGCGTCAGCGGCTCAGCCCGGCGACCAGGTTGATCACCGACGCGATGATGACCGTGCCGAACAGGTACGACAGCAGCGCCTGGCGGAGCGCGTTGGCGCGCATCTCGCGGGACGTGAGGGCGGTGTCGGAGACCTGGAACGTCATTCCGATCGTGAACGCCAGGTACGCGAAGTCCCGGTACGAGGGCGGCTCCTCCTCGTTCCAGTTGACCCCGCCCGGAGTTCCCGAGTAGTAGAGGCGCGCGTACCTCGCGGTGAACAGCGTGTGGACGGTCCCCCAGGCCAGCGCCACGCTGCCGACGCAGAGCGCGGCGTAGACGTCCTTCGTCGCCGGGCTGGCGGATGCCGAGCCGACGAGGAGCAGGCCGACCGCGCCCAGGCTCGCGACCGCCGCCACCAGCACCGCCAGGTCGGTGACGGTCCGGCCCGCGTCCTGCCCCAGCGCGTGGCCGGCGGTGGACTCGGCGTCCATCGGCCACATCGTGAACCACATCCACGCGCCGAACACCGCGGCCGCCGTCATCCAGCCCACGAGCAGCCCGACCTCCCAGGTGCCCAGGACCACCGTCAGCGCGCCCACCACCACGCCGATCACGGACGAGGTGATGAGCCGCGTCGTGGCGGACACGCCGACGATGGAGTCCAACATCCCTTCAATTCATAGCCGATCGCGCCGGATCTACGTCCCCGCGGGTTGGAACAGCTCGATCGGATTGCCGGACGGGTCGTCGAACACGATCTGCGAACCCCCCGGACCGGTGACGATGTCGCTCCGGAACCGGACGCCGGCGCCCCGCAGCCGCTCCACCTCGGCGCCGATGTCGCCGACGATCAGGTGGATCCGGTTCCAGCCGCCGGGGCCGGGTTTGACGCCGTCGGGCATCGGCCGCCCGGCGGAGCTCGCCGGTCCGCTGAGGAGCAGCCGGAGGCTCCCACGCACGACGTCGGCGAAGGCCGGCGCGAACTGCGTGCGGACGCTGAACCCGAGGTTCGAGGTGTAGAAGCCGACCGCCGCGTCGACGTCGTCGACCATGTAGCGGACGCTGACCAGATCCTCAGACATGCGCCGTGACCTCCTCGAGCAATTCCATTTGGATCATGCAACTCATTTTGTCATACTTTGTCAATGATCGCGACAGGCGCCGTCCGAACCCAGCCCATCCTCCGGGTCCTCGCCCACGACCTGCGCTGGGCGATCGTCCGCCTTCTCGCCGAGGGAGACCTGCGCGTGCGCGAGCTGGTCGCCGCCACCGGCGCGGCCCCGAACCTGGTCACGTACCACCTGGCGCAGCTGCGGACCGCCGGCCTCGTCTGGGCGCGGCGGAGCGCCGCGGACGGTCGCGACAGCTACTACGCCCTCGACCTGGACGCCGTCGCCGCCGGCATGCGCGAGGTCGCGCGGGACATCCATCCGGGGCTCGCGGACGGCCACGGGGACGGTCCCGCCGCCCCACCGCCCGCCCCGCCGCCCCGGGTGCTCTTCATCTGCACCGCCAACAGCTCACGTTCGCAGATGGCCGAGGGCTGGCTCAGGCACCTGGGCGGGTCGGGGGTCGTGGCCGCCAGCGCCGGGACGTCGCCCACCGCGCTGCATCCCCTGGCCGTCGCCGCCATGGCGGAGCACGGCGTGGACATCTCGGGCCACCGGGTCGACCACGTCGACGCCTTCGCCGGCCAGTCGTTCGACCGCCTGGTCACCCTGTGCGATCGCGCTCGCGAGGCGTGCCCGGAACCGCCGAGCGCGGGCGTCGTCACGCACTGGAGCGTCCCCAACCCGGCCGAGGCGCACCCGCCCGATCTCGACGCCTACCGCGCGACGGCCAGGGAGCTGCGCACGCGGGTGCGCTACCTCCTGCCGCTGCTCCGCTCGATGGTCGATTCCCGAGGGAGCGGTCCGACGACTCCGTAGGGCCGGCCCGTCGTCGTCGAATCGCCGCCGCGCTGCGTTATCGTGTGCGGCCAGAGGACGCCAGCGGCTCCGACGCCGGAGCCGCCGCGTCGACCGGGACGAGGAGTGGAGGTTTCGTGCGTACGGTGGGGCGGGCCGGCCTGGCGCTGCGCCTGACAGCGCTGGCGATGGCGGTGCTCGGAGGGGCCGCGGCGATGCTGGGCCCGGTGCCCGCGGTGGGACTGGCCGGCCGACCGGTCGCTTCGTCGCGCTCCGGGCCCGTGGAACGGAGACCGGCGCGCCAGGCGCCGGACGTGAACCCGGTTGCCGCCAGGAGGGTCGCGTTCCGGGCGCACAGTGCGCGCCCGCTGCCCGACGTGCGGCTGGCGGCGCCGAGCCCGGAGCACGCGCCGCCCGACGCGGCCGTGATCCTGGCCTTCTCCGTGCCCGTCGACACCGTCGCCACGCAGGAGTCGTTCCGGATCCAACCGGCCGTCCCCGGCGTCATCCAGTGGCCCGATCCCACGACGCTCGCGTTCCAGCCGCTGTCACCGCTGGCCTTCGGGACGACCTACGCGGTCAGCGTGAGCGCGATGCCGGCCGGGGGTTCCGGCCCGGACGGCGGCGGCACGTTCCGGTTCACCACGGCGCACCCGGCGCCCGCGCTCCCCGTGCCGTACACCCTGACCTTCGACGACTGCGGCACCGCCCAGGCCATTCACGGCATCCTCGACGCGCTCGCGGACCGCGGACTGCACGCCATCTTCTTCCCCACCGGGATGTGCCGCGACCAGTTCCCGTGGCTGGTCCCCACGCTGCTGGCGGCTGGCCACCGGGTCTGCAACCACACGTACTCCCACCCGGTGCTGCCGCGCCTGTCCAACGCCGCCATCGCCACCGAGATCCGGCGCGGCGTCTCGGTGAACTGCAACCTCTTCCGGCCGCCGTACGGCGCGCTCGACGCGAGCGGCCGTGTGGTCTCCGTGGCGGCGTCGCTCGGCTACCGGATCCAGCTCTGGGACGTCGACACCCGCGACTGGGCGGGCACGCCGGCCGACGTCATGGTCGCGATGATCCGGGCCAGGGGCGGGGTGGTGCTGTTCCACATGCACGGCCTGCACACGATCGAGGCGATCGGCCAGCTCTGACGCGCGGGCGCACCGCTACAGACCGGCTTCGAGGAGCTTCTGCAGGCCGCTGGCGCGATCGGCGCCGTAGTCCACGTTGGTGTACGGCTTGTGGTCGATGGTGAGGATGCCGCCCTCGAAGGAGAACCCGCTCGTGCTCGAGAACTGCTCGGTGTTCCGAACGACCACCTTCCTCAGCCCCTCGCGGAGCGCGCTCCTCCCCATGTCGTCGATCGTGATGGCGGCCAGAGCGTCCACCATCGGCTGGAAGTACACCATCGGAAAGAAGCTCGAATAGCTGTCCGCGTACTCGGCGGCCGCGAGCTCGTCCCAGACGACCTCCACCGCGACGTCGAACCCGGCGACCTCGTCGATCCTCGCCTTCCATGCCGGGTAGTCATCGTTCCTGAATCGCTCGACTGCACGACGTTCAGCAAGACCCATCCCATGCTCCTCGCAAAATCACAACAGCGCGTCGATCTGCCGGCCGAGCTCGCCAACGAGATCACGAGGCAGCGCCGCCGACAGGTCGGCCCGCACGAGCAGGCCGTCCGATGTCCGCAGGACCGACGGCCTCGCGCCACCGTGGTGCGCGACCTGCAGCGCCTGGACCCGCGCCCATGCCTCCCGGCCCATGCGGTCGGCGCACACGCTGCCGGCGACCTGCCGAAGCGCGCGCAGCAGCCGGTCCAGGTTGGCCAGCTCGTCGGCCGAGTCCGGCATGGCCGCCCAGTCCACTCGCACCGGGAACTCGTCCGAGGGGGCGAAGTCCCGCCGCAGCGCCAGCCGGGTGACCGGTTCGCCGGTGGCCGGCTGCGGCATCCGACCCTCCGTGAGGATGTCCCGGACGCGATCGGGCCGGTGCACCTCGACGGCGACCACGCTCGCCAGCAGGGCGAACGTGAGCCGCTCGCCGCGGGCCGTCTCCAGCAGGAGCACCTCCTCACCCCGTTCGGCGTCGACCCTCACGGGCCGGCCGTCCAGGACCTGGCCCCCGGAGAGGTGCACGGTCACCTCCGGCGCCTCGTCGACGCCGGCGTCGGCCAACCGGCGCAGGACGGTCGACGGAGCGAGCGCCGAGGCCAGGTGCGAGAGCTCCTGTGGCGGGATCACGGCGCCGGGAGTCTAGCAGGGCGGCCCCGCCCGCCGGGTCGCCAACCCCGGCCGGCGCCTCGGTCACATTCTTCGGTCGTGATCCGTCATCCCAGTGAGGCCCCCCGCGATGTGACTCGAAGCGGGGGGGATTCCAGGAGGAACACGTCATGGCGCAACGGATGACGAACCCGGCGATGCTCATCCCAGAGGCGATGGAGGCGGTCCAGGCGTTCCAGAAGGCCACCTACAAGGGCGGCGTCGCGCCGCGGACGCTCGATCTCGTCCACCTGCGGGCGAGCCAGATCAACGGCTGCAGCTTCTGCGTCGACCTCGGCTCCAAGCACGCCAAGCAGAAGGGCGAGACCGACGAGCGGCTGTTCGCGGTCGCGGCCTGGCGGGAGGCGCCCTACTTCGACGACGCCGAGCGCGCGGCGCTGGCGCTGGCCGAGGCCGTGACCAGGCTCGCCGACCGGCCCGACCCGGTGCCGGACGAGATCTGGAACGAGGCGGCCAGGCACTACGACGAGAAGCAGCTGGCGGCCCTGCTGCTGATGATCTCGCTGACCAATGTCTACAACCGGGTCAACGTCTCGATCAGGCAGCCGGTCGGGAACTGGGACTGACATCCTCGGGAACGGGGCGAGGCCGCTCGCCCCGTTCCCACCCCCATTCAGTGCCTCCGAGCTTCCTGAGAACCTTGTTATAAGATCTGAACTGGTGGAACGACGGAGGTGGACTGTCCGCGATCTGCGCCGGGACAATCGCTCGATGCTGCTGTGGTCGCTGTACTTCGACCAGCCGTGCAGCCGCCAGGATCTCAGTGAGGCGACCGGGCTGAGCCCGGCCTCCGTCAGCAATGTCACCCGTGAGCTGATCGACGAGGGAATCGTGGCGGAGGCGGGGTCGGTCGATTCCGACGGCGGGCGCCCGCGAACGCTGCTGCAGATCGACCCGAACTACGGGTACGTCATCGGGGTCGACGTCGGCGAGACCCGCATCCGGGTGGAGCTGTTCGACCTGACGATGACCGAACGGGCCAAGGCCGACTATCCGCTGGATCCCGGGAACCAGGGCGTCGACCTGATCGTCGAGCGAGTGCTGACCGGCATCGAGACGGTGCTGGCGAGCGCCGGCGTGCACGCCGGCGCCGTCCTGGGAATCGGCGTCGGAGTTCCCGGCGTGGTGGAGCAGGGACCTGAGGTGCTCGTGCACGGGCAGACGTACGGCTGGGAGGCGGTTCCCCTGGCCCGGCTGCTCCGGTCCGGCACCAGCCTGCCGCTCTCCATCGACAACGGCGCCAAGACGATGGGCCAGGCCGAGCTGTGGTTCGGCGCCGGGCGCGGCGCGCGGCACGCGGTCGTGTGCCTGATCGGATCGGGCGTCGGCGCCAGCATCATCGCCCACGGGTCCACGCACCGGGGCGCCACGTCGAGCGCGGCCGAGTGGGGGCACACCACGGTCATGGTCGGCGGCCGCGCCTGCCGGTGCGGGTCGCGCGGCTGCCTCGAGGCGTATGTCGGCGCCCAGGCGATCCTGGACCGCTACGGCCTCCCGCTGTCCGGCGACCAGGAGTCCGCGCTGGCGGCGCTCGCCGACCTGGCGGGCACCTCGTCGAGGGCGGCGGAGGTCCTGGACGAGACCGCGGTCTTCCTGGGCGTCGGCATCGCCAACCTGATCAACCTGCTGAACCCGGAGCAGATCATCCTCGGCGGATGGTCCGGGCTGCTGCTCGGCGAACGCCTGCTCCCCGCGATCCGCGACGCCGCCCGGCGGCACTCGCTGCGGCACCCGTTCGCGGACACGTCGATCGAGCTCGGCCGCCTCGGGCCCGAGGCGGTCGCCCTGGGCGCCGCGACCCTGCCCATCGAACGCTTCCTCAACGGCGCCGCCGCCGCGCCCATGGAGAGCAGCCGCTCCGCCAGCTGACGGGGCGAGAGCGGGGCCCCCGCCGGCGGCGGGGGCCCACGGTGGTGGTCGTGACTACGGGAACGTGGTGATGTCGACGGGAGTCGTGTTGGACGGCGTCGCGCCCCCCGTCGCGTTGACGACGTGCTCGATCACGCCGACGCCGCCCAGCGAGACGGTGAGGATGTCGTGGAAGTGGATCCCCGACCCGGTCGGGGTCTCGATCGCGCGGTCCGCGACCACCGAATTGTTGACCTCGAAGAAGCAGTACATGCCCAGCCCGAAGCCCGTGTGGCTGGTGACGTTCGGGCCCACCTGGTAGGCGGCGAACCCGTTGGACGAGCCGTTCATCCACGCGGCCTGGTTCGGCGGGTCGTACGGCATCTCGTTCTGGAAGAAGATGGTCTCGCCGCCGTTGCCGAACCACTGCACCTCGAAGCTCTGGTAGTGCTCGACGAACAGGCCCGTGGCCAGCACGTTGGTGCCGTTGACGACGAGGCCGTGGGCCGCGGTGTTGACGGTCCAGCCGGTCGTGCCCGAGTTGCCGTGGTCGGCGCGCCAGGCCCAGATCTCGTCGATCAGGGTGTTGTTGGCGTTGACGACCAGGCTGTTCGTGGCCTTGCCCGCGATGTCGCCGCCGATCCTGAAGAACGTGTCCTGGACCGAGATCGGGTTGCTCGCGTGGTTGGCCGCTGAGCCCGAGGGCCCGACCGTCAGCAGGCTGTTGGAGTTGGTGGTGCCGGCGTCGAACAGCAGTCCGTCGATGCGGACCCCGTCGACGTCGGCCACGTGCATGGTGTCCACGCCGTTGATCGGGATCAGCGTCGGCATGCCGACGCCGAGCACGATGGTGTTCGGGTTGTTGACGTTGATCGTCTGGTCGATGTTGTAGACGCCCGGGGTGAAGAACAGGTTGCAGCCCTGGGCCAGCGCCGCGTTGATCTGCGCCGCGCTGTTGGACGGCGTGGCGACGAAGAACCCGCTCATCGGCAGCGACGTGCCCGGCGTCGGTCCGCTGTTCCAGCTGGGCCCTGACGCGTTCGTCCGCAGCGACGGCGCGAACACGTGGTAGTTGCCGGAGGAGTCGATGAAGAGGTAGGGCACGTCGCGGGACACCGGGGTGGTGGCCAGCGTGGTCATCGGCGGGCTGGGGAAGCTCTGCGCCGGCGCCCCGTTCACGCCGGAGAACACCATGTTCCACACCGAGCCGTTCCAGCTGCCGATGTTGCTGTCCCGCGTGTACCACTGCTGCTGGGACACCGATGAGACCTGACCGGAGATCTTGCTGTCCGCGATGAAGCCGCCGCTGGCGAAGCCATTGCTCGCCGGGGCCAGGTTCATGCCCCCGTGCACGTCGATCCGACGGAACGGTCCGGCCTGGGCCACCGCCCAGCGATCGGTCCCGGCGGAGGGGTTGATGGCCAGATTCTCCGCGGACCGCCAGAAGTTCTGGGTGGCGTTGCCGGTGCCGTCGAACGCGTCCACGGTCACGTCGCCGTTGATCGTGACGTCATCCGGGTTCTGTCCCAGGCCCTGGATGGACGTGTAGTAGCCGATGTTCGCCTCGACGGCGTACGTGCCCGGCTTGAACAGCAGGGCGAAGCGCTGGGTGCCGAACTGGTTGACCTTCTGGGTATTGAAGACGTTGTCCAGCGTGGTCTGGATGCTCGAGTTGCCCTGGCTGGGGTCGAAGATGGAGACGTTCGGCCCGAAGTTGGGTGTGTTCGAACCGCTGGTGCAGCCGGTGCCCGCGTTGTTCACGGTCCAGCTGAACGTGGCCGAGCCAGACGCTCCGGTGGTGTCGGTTGCGGTCACCGTGACGCTGCCGCTGCTCGCGGTGGTCGGGGTGCCGGAGATCAGCCCGGTGGAGGAGCTGATGGACAGGCCCGCGGGCAGCCCGGTCGCTCCGTACGTCAGCGTCTGCCCCGATGCCGAGTCGCTGGCCCGGATCTGCAGGCTCACCGCGGTGCCCACGGTCGAGGTCTGGCTGCCCGGGTTGGTCACGGTGACCGTGTTTCCGGTGCCGGTCAGCGCGAAGACCTGGAACTCGAACAGCGAGTAGCCGAACTGGGTGCCGCGGGCGGTGCCGAACATGCGGATGAAGCGGCCGCTGCCGCTGACGTTGATCGTCTGGTTGCCCCCGGTCCCGGTCGTGGTGGAGAAGATCGACGTCCACGTGCTGTTGTCGTTGGAGGTCTGGATCTGGAATGCCTTCCCGAACGCC
>Ga0066903_100001013_pt1 | contig 19541 bp, 9 predicted proteins | sample PanSoiMetaGPlot1_FD_67491 | JGI IMG/M metagenome (GOLD analysis project Ga0066903, IMG submission 67491) | Tropical forest soil microbial communities from Panama analyzed to predict greenhouse gas emissions - Panama Soil - Plot 1 (version 2) | ecosystem: Environmental > Terrestrial > Soil >... | reverse complement strand
ACGAGCTCCAGCACCCGCCGGCCGATCACGCGCACCGGACCGTCGGGGCCGACGCGCGCGTAGACGCCCTGCCCGGTCACGTCGGCGCGTCCCAGCTGCAGCGCCATCGCGCCGCCCGGGGTCTCGATGTCCAGCTCCGCCTCGGCCGGATGCAGGCCCGCCGCCTCGGGCGACAGGTCCGCCGTCCGGTTGCTCTCGGCCAGATCCGCCGCGGCCACCAGGTCGTCGATCGCCGCGTCGTCGCCGGCCGGGGTGCCGGGGCCCTCGATCTGCCAGGCCGGCGCCGGGGCGGGCGCCGACGGCGACGGCAGATGCAGCATCGAGAACGCCTGGCCGGAGGCCAACCGGTGGATGGTGATGCGGCGGACCGCCTTGCGGTCGAACGGCGGCAGCATGCGCGCGCTCGCGGTCGGGCGCGTCTGCTCGCTTTCGCGCGACGAGCGGCGGCGGCCTTCCACGAAGATGAGCACGGCCATCCCCGCGGCGACGATCGCCAGCAGCGCGAGGCCTCGCCGTTTCATTCGCGGCGCCGCCACCAGGTCACGGCGCCCGCGATCAGCGTCAGCAACGGCAGGCCGACGACGAACAGCCACAGCGCGCGGCCGACCTCGGCGGCCGTCAGCCCGGGCGCGGTGCGGCCGATCGGCTTGGGACCGACGCCGGCGCGCTCCTCGCGCTCGGACAGCCATGCGATCGTCGAGATCACGAAGTCGGCATCATAGTCGCGCAGCGTGAGGCCGGCGAGGCGCACGTTCATCACCAGTCGCCCCGTCCCCAGAAAGACCAGCCGGGTCGGCTGCGGGCCGGCGCGCTCGGCGGCGACCGCGACGCTGACTGGACCGCGCTGGTCGCGGCCGGCATCGAACGCGAGATCGGCGTCGCCGCGGATGGTGGCCAGATCGGTTTCGCCCCACCCCTCGGGGCTGGTCTGCACGAGCGTCGTGACCGCGAGGCCGGGCGGCGCCGTTCCAGATGGCGCCACCTCGCGCGTGCGCGGCCAGTAAGTCAGGCGGCCGCCGAAGCGCTTGGTCAGCAGATGCGGGCGGTAGTTCCCGGGTCCCGCCGCCCAGACCGACGGCCCCTCGACGTCGCTGGCGCGCGACGGATCGACGACCAGGTTGTCGCCGAGGCGCATACCATATTGCGCGGCGAACGCTTCCAGGCCGACGTGCGCGAACGCGCTGCCGTCGCGGTTGAACACCGGTCCCGCCATCACCAGCAGCCGGCCGCCGCTCTCCACGAACTTGCGTAGCGCATCCGCTTCGGCCGCCGACAGCGCCTGCTGCGGTTCGGCCACCACCACCGCGCGGCAGCCCGCCGACGCGGCATCTCCCAGCCGCGCCAGGGCGCGCACCTCGTCGCCGTCACGCCGCAGCTGGTCCGCGAACGTCGCGTAGCCGCCGTCTTCGAGCGATTCGATGTCGGGCTCGCCATGCCCCGACGAGAAGCAGATGCGCAACGGCTCGTCAGACGTCACCGTCAGGATCGCCGAGACGAAGGCGTCCTCGCCGCGCCACGCGCGTAGCGCGGGCGTCGCGTCGCCCTCCTCGTCCAGCTCGGATTCCACCAGGTCCTCCCAGGTGACGACCTTCGAGCGCGCGCCCGACGCAAAGACGATCGCCCCCTGCCCCATCTCGTAGGCGCCGATGCCGTAACGCCGGCTGGCCGCCTCCGCGCGTTGCGGATCGCGGTCGGGGTCGACGAACTGCGCGGCAAAGCGATCGCCCGCGACGCGCCGGCAGCGCTCGACCAGCTCGCGCAGAAGGCCGGTGATCGCGCGCGATCGCTCCGAGTCGCGCAGCGGGTAAACGAAGATCGTCGCCTCGACAGGCCGGGGCAGCGACCGGAGAACGCTGGTCGTCCGCGGCGACAGGTCGTAAAGCGACGCGCGCGTCCAGTCGCCGCGCAGGTAATGCTGCCCGGCGAGGATCTGCGTCATCACCGCGATCGCGCCGATCAGCAGCGCGGCCAACCAGCCGGGCGCGAGGCGGCGGCGGGGCGCGTCCGCCGGGGCCGGCCCGCGCAGCCGCCCCAGGAGCGCGGTCGTCGCCAGCAGCGCCAGCACGGTGACCATCACCAGCTGCAGGACCGGGCGCGAATCGACGATGCCGTGCCCGAAGTCCTCCATCATCCGGAACAGGCTGGCCCCGTGCAGCGCCGCGGCCAGCGCGGGCGAGCGGACCTGCCCTTCCAGCGCGCCGACCAGCAGCGCCGCGAAGAACGCCACGAACGACAGCGTGGCGGCGACCAGCTGGTTGCGCGTGACCGCCGACGCGAGCAGCCCGACCGCCAGCGCCGCGCCGCCGATCAGCAGCGTTCCGAGGTAGCCCGCCACGATCGGCCCCGGATCCAGCGACGCGCCGACCGCGCGCAGATAGACGACGTAGAGCAGCGTCGGCGCCCAGCAGGCCGCGAAGAAGCCGAACGCGCCCAGCCACTTGCCCAGCACGACCTCGATCGGCGCGACGGGCGCGGTCAGCAGCGGCTCGATGGTGCCGCTGCGACGCTCCTCGGCGAGGAGGCGCATCGGCACGACCGTCACCAGCAGCGCCAGCGCGACCCAGTACAGCATCGTGCCGCCGAAGAAGAATTCCATGACGCCGCCCGGGGGCGCGTCGGGGCGGGCCAGAAACTGCACGAACATCCAGAACACCAGCCCCTGCAGCGCCAGGAACAACCCCAGCACGGCCCAGCCGACCGGCGTGCGGAAGTAGGCCGCCCACTCGCGCCGCACGATTGCCAGCGTGGCGCTCACGACGACGTCACCTTCGTTGTCACCTTGGCGAACACCTCGTCCAGCGTCGCCGCCTGCAGTTGCTCGCGCAGCGCCGCCGGCGTCCCGTCCGCGCGCACGCGTCCCCGGTCCAGGATGACGACCCGGCTGGCCAGCGCCTCGATGTCGGACAGGATGTGCGTCGACAGCAGCACGGCCCGCTCGCGCGCCAGCGTGCGGATGAGTGCGTGCGTCTCGCGGATCTGGTTGGGATCGAGGCCGACAGTCGGTTCGTCCAGGATCAAGATCGGCGGCTCGGCCAGCAGCGCGTCCGCCAGCCCGACCCGCTGCCGGTAACCGCGCGACAGCGTGCCGATGATCTGCGCGCGCCGTTCGCCCAGGCCCGCCGCGCCGATCGCGCCGTCGACCGCCGCGCGCCGCTTGCCGCGCGGGATCGCCTTCAGCGCGGCGCGGAACCCGAGGTACTCGCCCACGCGCATCTCGGGCGGCAGCGGCACGGCCTCCGGGAGGTACCCGAGCGCCCGCCGCACCGCGCGCGTATCCTCGGAAATTGAGCAGCCGTTCAGCACGGCCGTCCCGCGCGTCGGCGCCAGGAAGCACGACAGCACCCGCATCAGCGTCGTCTTGCCCGCGCCGTTCGGCCCCAGCAGGCCGACGATCTCCCCCCGCGCCACCTCGAACGAAACGCCGTCGAGCGCAGGCCGGACGTCACCCCCATGGCGGCCGCCGCCGTACTGCTTGGTCACACCCCGGACGCTGATCAATACCCGGGAAAGGTTACTCCAGACCGCGATCGCGCAATGATCCGTCGTCCTCGCCGCGCAGGTGGCCGACCTCGTGCAGCAGCGTCCGCGTGACGGCCTGGTCCAGCTCGGCGGCGTCGCGCACGGTCCGCAGCAGATTGCGGCGGTAGAGGACTATCGTTCGCTCGCCGGCGTCGCACTGCAGATCGCCCGACGGCGGAACCGACGACCGACCGCCGCCCGGATCCGCGCCGCCGCCCGCCGACACCGGCTGGGCGCGGCCCTTGCCGGCGCGCCCCGCCGGGCTCGGAACCATGCGATCGCTGTAGTCCAGCGGCAGACCGCGGAACAGGCCGAGGATGGTCGGGGACAGGGGCGGCTTCTCCGCGATCAGATCGTTGATGTCCGGCAGATCGGCCGCCTCGACCTTGATGCCGCCGAGGTCCCTGCGGATGTCGTCGGGCAACTCGGCGACGGCATGCTGAACGCGTGTCGAGAAGTCCCCCTGCGACATCTCGAGCGCCAGCGGGAACGACTTGTTGTCGGCCGCGCTGGCCGCCGCGAGATGGCGCGCCGCCGCCGCCTCGTTGCCCAGGCGCTCTTCGATCAGCCCCAGGTGATACAGGGCGTGGGCGTGGTCGGGCGTCGCCGCCAGCACCTTCTCGAATGTGCGGCGCGCATCCTCGAACCGGCACAGCTCGAACTGCGCGACGCCGCGCTCGTAGACCGCGGCGGCGAAGTGCGGCGCCGCCTTCAGCGCCACGTCGATGCGGCGCAGGGCCTCGCTCGCTCGTCCGAGATCGATCAGCGCCTGCCCTTCCAGCAGAGCCAGCCGCGCGACGCGCTCGCGATCGCTGCGCCCGACGTGCCGGCTGCCCCGGCGCGCGTACTCGAGGCCGAGCGCCGATCGATCGACCGACGGCGCCAGCTGGTTGATGTTCAGGTCGGCGGCCGCCTCCAGCGTCTCCGGATCGTCGGGCGCCAGAGCGAGCGCCAGCGCGATCGCGTCGCGCGCCTCGTCCAGGCGATCCAACCGCATCAGCGAGATGGCGCGGTTGTGGTGCGCCTCGACCGAGCGCGGGGCCTGGCGGGCTGCCTCCTCCGCGCACGCCAGCGCCCCGGCGTAATCGCCGTCGTCGAACAGCTCGGCGGCGCGGTCGAGCAGCGAGGCGACCGGCGCGTCCAGCCAGGCCGGACGATCGGAAAAGCAACGACGCAGCGGTCGCGGCGGCGGCTCGGTCGCATCCGACTGCGCCCCGCACGACGATCGCGCCGCGCTGGACGTCATCGCCGGCTGCGCCGTGGATCCGGACGCAGGCGCCGGCGTCGCCTCGCCCGCGCGCCCCGACCGACACCCACCCGCAGACGCCGCCGCAGCCATCGCAACGGCGATCACGGCGGAGGCGGCGGTCGGCTTCATGGGCGGCCCCCTATGATACCCGAGCCTGAGCCGTCCGTTGTTACCGGTCTGTCAATGCGCCTCGCCCCAGGTGGCGCCCTCCCCGACCTCGACCACGAGCGGAACGTCCAGCTTATGAACGCGTTCCATCTCGTTCTTAACCCATTGCTTGAACTCTGCGCTGCGGGCGGACGGCACCTCGAAGACCAGCTCGTCGTGGACGGTCAGCAGAAGGTCGGCCTCCGGGACCGGCGCGCTCCCCGCCTCGATCGCCCGATCGACGCGGATCATCGCGACCTTCAAGAGGTCGGCCGCCGACCCCTGAATCGGCGTGTTGCGCGCGATCCGCTCGGCGTAGGCGCGGTCCTGGGGGCGGGTGGCGCGGATCTCCGGCAGCGGCCGGCGCCGCCCGAGCAGCGTCACGACCTCGGCGTTGGCGCGCGCCTCGGCGATGCTGCGCTCCATGTACGCGCGGACGCCGGCGTAGCGTTCGAAGTAGTTCTGGATGTAGCTGCGCGCCTGGGCGCGCGGGATCCGCAGCACCTGTGCCAGCCCGAAGTCGCTCTGGCCGTACGACAGGCCGAAGTTGATCGCCTTGGCGATGCGCCGGTGCTCGGGCGTCACGGACGCGGGCGGGACGCCGAACACTTCGGCGGCCGTGCGCTGGTGAATGTCCTCACCCGAGCGGAACGCGTCGAGGAACGCGGGATCCTGCGAGAAGTGCGCGAGGATGCGCAACTCGATCTGCGAATAGTCGGCGGACACCAGCACGTGCGCGGGCTTGGCGACGAACGCTTGCCGGATGCGCCGGCCGACCTCGCTGCGGATCGGGATGTTCTGCAGGTTCGGGTTGCTCGACGACAGCCGCCCGGTGGCGGCGACCGCCTGGTTGAAGGACGTGTGCAGGCGGCCGGTGGCCGGGTTGACCAGGGCGGGCAGCGCGTCGATGTACGTCCCCTTCAGCTTCGACAGCACGCGGTAGTCGACGATCTTCGCCGGGACCGGGTGAAGCGCGGCCAGCTCCTCCAGCGTGTCGGCGTCGGTCGACGGACCGGTCTTGGTCTTGCGCACGACCGGCAGCGACAGCTTGCCGAACAGCACGTCGGCCAGCTGCTTGGGGGAATTGATGTTGAACGTCAGGCCGGCCAGCCCGTGGATCTCCGTCTCCAGCGCGGCGAGCTGCTTGCCGACCTCGAGGCCGATCTCGCGCAGCTTGTCGGTGTCCAGCTGGATGCCCCGCAGCTCGATGTGCGCGAGCACGTGCGCGAGCGGCAACTCCATGTCGCGGTAGAGCCCATTCAGGCCGGCCTTCTCGATCTTAGCGGCCTGCGGCGCCGCGAGGCCCAGCGACGCCGCCGCCTCGGCGCCCAGCCGCGCCCCCACCTCCTCGACTGAGATGTCCGCGCCCGGGATCTCCTTGGCGCCGGTCCCCATCCAGCTTCCCCGGCTGGCCGTCGGCAGGATGCCTTCCGTCCCGCTGATGACGTCCAGGTCGTAGCGCGTGCGTGACGCGTCCAGCAGGTACGCCGCCAGCATCGAATCCGACGCGACGCCGGCCAGCTTCAGCCCACGCCGCAGCAGCAGCACCTCCAGCGTCTTGGCGTCGTGCACGTGCTTCGCGATCTCCGGGGACGCCAGCAACGGCGCCAGCACCGCCAGCGCCTCGGCCTCGGGCAGGCAGGTGGGCGCGCCCAGGTAGCGGTGGCAGAGCGGCACGTAGGCGCGGCGGACACTGATCGCGGGACCCTCAGAGGGTCCCGCCCCCCCCGCGACGGGCTCGCGCGGGGAGACCCCGCGCTCCCCCACGCGATCCCACGCCAGGCCCAGGCCGACCAGATCGGAGCGCACGGCCGACGGACCGTCGTACAGCGCCGCCACGCCGAACGCGCCGGCGGTCCGGATCTCGGCGGCGACGGCCTCCAGATCGGCGCGCTTCGTGATCGGCGCGACCGGCGGTGGCGGCAGGACCGGCGCGATCGCCTCGGGCACGGCCGCCACCGGCAGCGGCGCCGGCGTCTTCTCCGCGTGGGGCGCGATCGCCGCCGCGCCCGAGGGCGACAGCTGGTCCGCCAGGCGCGAGAACTCCAGCTCCGTGAACAGCGCGCGCAGCCGCTGCTTGTCGGGATCGATCCGGTGCAACGCCTCCAGCGGCTTCGGCAGCGGCGCGTCGTCGCGCAGCCGCACCAGCTCGCGCGACACGCGGACGGATTCGCGCGCCTCGTTGATCGCGACGCCGCGCTTGCCCGGCACCCCGCCCGCGGCGGCCGCCGCCAGCAGCGCGTCCAGAGATCCGAACTTGTTGATCAGCTCGGCCGCGGTCTTGGGGCCGATGCCGGCGACGCCCGGCACGTTGTCGATGTGGTCGCCCATCAGCGCCAGGACGTCGCCCACGCGCTCCGGTCCGACGCCGAACTTCTCGCGCACCTCGGCCGGGCCGACGCGCCGGTTCTTCATGGTGTCCAGCACCGCGACGCTGCCGTCCTCCGTGCAGAGCTGGGTCAGGTCCTTGTCCGACGAGCAGATGACGACGTTCATGCCGGCCGCGCCCGCGACGCGCGTCAGCGACGCGATGATGTCGTCCGCCTCGAAGCCGGGCACCTCCAGCTGCGCCAGCCCGAACGCATCGATGACGTGCCTCACCATCCCGAGCTGATCGGCCAGCTCGGGCGGCATCGGCGGCCGGTGCGCCTTGTAGTCTGCGTAAAGCACGCGGCGAAAGTCGTCGCCTCCGCTGGCGTCGTAGACCACGCACAGGTGCGTCGGCTTCTGCTCGCGCTCGATCTTCAGGATCATCTGGCAGAGGCCGTAGATGGCGCCCGTCTGCGTCCCCTTCGTCGTCTTGAGCGGAGGCAGCGCGTGGAATGCCCGGAACAAAAAGTTCAGAGCGTCGATGATGTAGAGGCTGGGCTTGGCGCCCCCCGTGCCTTCAGCGGTGAACATTGGCGTGGGCCGCGGCGTCGCAGATCGCAATCCGGACGACACAGCCCGCCGCTCGTATAGCACGCAACCTCACATGTACCGCCGGGTACCCGTCACCCATTCGGCACCGCCGGCAGCGACCCGACCCCCATGACTTCGTGCCACAATGATGGTCCTTTGGCGCGATCCCGTCTCGTCCGGGTGACTCGGATCACCGGCCTCGGCCTCGTGGGGACGATTGCGCTCGCGGTCTTCGCGGCATCGATCATCTTGCAGGGGTCGCGGCTGGGGCGGTTGATCGAAAACTCGCTGCCCGAGAACAAGGGGAAGATGCACATCGGCGGCGTCAACTGGCGGCTGCGCGCGCTGGTCGACCTGGCCACGGACGAGCCGTCGCCGATCTCCGTCGACGGCCTGCAGATCGTCGATCCGGAGGGGACGGTCGTGCTGGACGTCCCCCACCTGGACTGCAAGGTGAAGCTGCGGACGCTGGTCGCCCGCGGCAGCTTCTCGATCCACGACCTGCGCGTTCCGGTGGCACTGTGGCGCTTCGCGGCGATGAAGAACAGCGAGGGGATCGGCTTCCTCGCCGCGCTGGCGCCCAAGAAGGAGCCGCCCCCGCCGCCGCCCGGGACGAAGCCGAAAGGGCCGGGGTCGTTCTTCGAGATCGTCGGGGCCGAGCTGGGCGACCTGAATGCGATCTTCGATTTCCCGGGATCGTGGGGGCTAGAGCTGCGGCACGCCCACGCGCGCGCCTCGCTGAAGCAGGACGGCACCGATCCCGAGCACCCGACGTTCGGTTTCGATGCCGGGCCGGTGCTGGCGACGGGCGGCGGCTGGCTGCGCATCATGGACGACTTCGTGCTGCCGTTCGATCGCGTCGACATCGCCCGCGTCGCCACGACGCCCGAGTGGTCCGACGACATCTTCCTGGACCTGACCGAGGCCGACACGGGCCGGACCAAGCTGGTCGGCAAGGGTTCCTTCACCGGCATCTACGGCGAAAAGTCGGTCCCGGGCATCAAGCTGCACGCGGGGTTCACCCAGGCGGGCGACGCGCTGACCGCCGTCGTCGCCGGCGGCGGCCTGAAGATCGACGGCCTGACGATCTCGGGAGACGGCGCCGCGATCACCGCCGATCTGAACGACACGTTCGCCGCGCTGAAGGTGAAGGCGTCGTTCAAGGGCCTGGACGCCAAGTACGACACCTACCGCGCGCTCGGCGTCGGCTTCGACCTCGGCTTCGACGCCGGTGCCGGCAAGGTCGACGTCAAGGACTTCGGGCTGGGCGCGCCGGGCGGCGGCAGCCTGGCGCTCGGGGCGAAGCTGGACACGACCACGCTGTCGCTCGACGCCAACCTGGCGTTCACCGATTTCCACACCGAGAGCTACGTGCCGCCCGAGCTGCGCGCGATGGCGGCCGGGCGGCTGCAGGGGCGGATCGACGCGCGGGCCGATCTCGCGCACAAGTCGGCGCGCCTGCCGCGCGTCGACCTGAAGTTCACGCGCGCCAAGCCTGGGGGCGGCCTGCCGCGCGAGGTGCGGATCGCCGGCAACGCCCAGCTGGGGGCGGATCGCGTGAAGACGGACGGCCTGACGGTATCGGTCACGGGCGCGAGCGCGACCGCCAAGGGGTCGGTGAACCTGGACAAGCAGCTGCTGGATCTGGGGCTGGCCGTCGTGGCGGCGGACCTGGCCAAGCTGCTCGACGAGATGGGCCTGCCGCCCATCGCCAAGAGCGCACGCATCGACGCGAAGGCGGACGGCACCTTCGACGATCCGCGCCTGACGGGCAACGCCGACGTGGTGGGCCTGAGCGCGGCCGGCCGCAAGCTGCCCGAGCTGGTCGCCAAGTTCGGCCTCGAGCGCGGCACGCTGCGGCTCGACAAGCTGTCCGGGCCGGTGATGGGCGGCCGCGTCGACGGGCACGGGACCGTGAAGCTGTGGGAGAAGCGGGCCAGCAAGCCGCTCCCCTCGCCCATCGTCGACGCCAAGCTGGATCTGCACGACATCGATCTCGGGATGCTGGCGGGGCGGCCTGACATCGCCGGCCGCCTGTCGCTGCACGCGGACGCCACCGGCCCGCTCGACGCGCTGGCGGCGCAGCTGACCATTCCGGCGGGCACGCCGATCACCGTGCTGGGCGACGACTACGCGCTGGGCCCGGTCGAGATCGCGCTCGAGACCGACAAGAAGGCGGGACAGACCGCGACCGTGAAGACGCTGCAGATCCGGCGCAAGGCGGGCGGCGCCGTCGACATCCACGGCAAGGTTGCCCTCGCCCACCAGGATCTCGACCTGGACGTCGTGCTGGACAAGCTGCCGCTGGCGGGACTGCCCGGCATCGCTGACGCCGGCATCCCGGTCAGCGGCCTGGCCAGCGCCAAGCTGCACGTGGGCGGGCGCCCCGACCGCCCCGAGCTGACCGGCGACGTCAACGTCGAGCAGGTCGTGGTGCGCGGCGTGAAGCTCGGATCCGGTCACCTCGCGCTGACGTCGGCGCGCGTCGGCCCGGCGCGCCTGCCCGGCGTCGCCATCCACGGGCGGATGTTCGATCGCTTCGACATCGACACGCAGGCGGCGCTGGCGCCGAAGGGGGGCGTGCTGGCGCACGCCGAGCTGGACTTCCGCCGCGTCGAGATCGAGACGCTGGCGCCCGAGCTGGTGGCGTTCGGTGACGCGCGCGGCATCGTCAGCGGTCGGGTCAGCGTCGACGTCGATCCGGCGCGCCCGCTGGTGATGGATCTGCTGCTGCCGGAGCTCTGGCTGTCGGTGGCGCGCGCGGTCGAGGGCACGAACGGCGAGACCACCATGCAGCGCGTCCGCGTCGAGGCGGCCCGCCCGCTGCACGTCAGCGTCAACGGTGATCGTGTCCTGCTCGACGAGGCGCACTTCAAGACCGACGGCGGCGATCTGGTCGTCGCGGGCCGGCTGGACGGCCGCGCGATGGCCGGCAACCTGTCCGGGCACCTCGACCTCGAGCTGCTGCAGCCGTTCCTCGGGGCGGCCAGCCCCCTCGAGCGGATGACCGGCGATCTGCGGGTCGAGCTGGCGGCGCGCGGGACGCTGGACAAGCCCGACCTGCACGGCGAGATGGCGATCGCCAACGCCGTCCGCCTGCGGCCGAAGGACTTCGACCGCGACGTCGTGATCGGATCGGGCAAGTTCGCCCTGGACCAGGGCGGGGTCGCGGTCCAGGACCTCGCCATCACCGTCGACGGCGCCACGATGCGCCTCGGGGGCCGCGCCACGCTGGGGCCGGGGTTCGCGCCCGAGAACATCCAGGCCGACGTCGACGGCGACGTCAGCGCGCGCCTGCTGGCGTTCGCCGCGCCCGACGCGGTGCTGGAGCCGCAAGGCAAGGCGCACGTGCGGGCCCGGGTGCGCGGCACCCTGCGCCAGCCGGAGATTCGCGGGCGACTCGACCTGGGCGCCATCGATTTCCGCCTGCGCGACCTCGGGACCGAGGTGCAGGTGCAGAGCGGCATCGTCGAGATCAGCAACGACGGCGTCATCCTGCACAACGTGCGGGTGGTGCTGGACGACCAGGGCGTGCTGGTGATCGGCGCGTCGGGCGTGCGCGCGGGGCGGGTCGAGTTCACCAACCTGATCCCGTTCAAGCCCGGCGAGTTCGACCTGCCGCTGCACGGCGAGCGGCTCCAGTATCGCAGCGCCGGCACCTTCGAGGTCGACGACCTGACGTTCGACCTCGATCTCGGCGGCAACGTCGACGACGGGTTCGAGCTGGGCGGCGAGGTCCGCCTGGTGTCGGGGCGCTACCTGCAGAACTTCAAGATCAAGGACCTGGTGATCAGCCCGCGCGTCGACGAATCGACGGTGCGGCCGTTCTACGAAGGCAAGCCGCTGCTCGAGGATCTGACCCTGGATCTCAGCGTCCGAACGGTCGGCGAAGGATTCATCGTCTCGAACAACATCGCGCCGGAGATCCGGGTCGACATCTTGCTGCACGTCGGGGGCACGCTTTCCGCGCCGCAGCTGGCCGGCGACGTGCGCCCGATGGACGGCCGCTTCAACATCCCGTTCATGCGGGGCGACTTCGAGCTGGTGCCCAACGTCAACCACGTGACGTTCATCGCGACCAAGTCGATCGCCGACGGCGAGACGCCCGACCTGCACCTCGAGGCGACGAACCTGGTGACGGACGCCAACGCCATCGACCACAACGTCCGCATGATCATCGACGGGCCGATGCGCGAGGCGCGCATCGACCTGACCAGCGACGACGGTCTGGATCGCAACCAGGCGGCGATGCTGCTGATCACCGGGCGCACCGCCTCGGATTCGCAGCGCGTGTCCACGCAGAATCCGACGGTCGGCGCCAACGCCGCGACCGCGGCGGACGTCGGCGGGCAGTTCACCCGCGACGCGGTCGACAACCTGATGCAGCCGTACATCGACGACACGTTCTATCGCCTGACCGGTCTCAACCTGCGCCTGACCGTCGGGTCCGACGGATTTCAGGGCCGCGTGCGCAAGCGGATCAGCCGCCGCCTGAACCTGCAGGCCGATTACCTGCAGGGGTTCTACGGCAACAGCCGCTGGAGCACGCAGGGCGACGTCTGGCTGGGCGACTACCTGACGCTCGGCGGCCGGCTGGAACAGATCCGCACGTCGGCGCAGCTGGGCGTCCCGGAGACGCAGCCGATCAACGGCCTCCTCGAGTTTCGCCTCGACTACGCGATCCGGCCGCAGTGAATTTCGAACTTCTTCGGCTGCATTAAGAAGGTGAACCGGGCGTCCTGACCGGTTACCGTGGACGCCATCCGTTTGCCCGTGAGCCGCTCCCGTCTCATTCTGCTGGCGCTCCTGCTCTCGAGCCCGGCTGCCGCGCAGGTCCCGGCCCCGGCCCCGGCGCCCCTGCCGGCAGACCAGGACACGGCCGACACGGACACCGACGAAGACGAGGAGACACCGGCGCCCGCGGCCGCCCCGGAGCCGGTCACCCCGGCGGCGCGGATCCCGATCGCGGGCTACGAGCTCGGCGGCCAGCGCATCGATCCGGACGACAAGCTGACGGCGCTGCTGCAGTCGATCGCGCCGCTCGGTGAGCCGTTCGTCGAGGCGGGCCCGAGCGACCGGATCGGGAAGCCGCTCGGCACGATCCCGCGGCTCACCGAGGCGCTGGACAGCATCGGGTACCGCGCCGCCGTTACGAAGCGGGCCGCCGGCGGCGGCGTCACGCTGGTCGTCGCGCTGGTGCCGTACGACCGCGTGCGCTACGTCTTCGTCGACGGCAACTGGCCGATCCGACAGGACGAGATCCAGCGCCGCATCACGATCCGGCCGGGCCGGCCGCTGCCGCCCGCCGGCGCGGAACGGACCGCCGCGCTGGAGCAGGAACGTGCGCGCGTGCTCGACTTCCTGCGCAGCGAGGGCTACTTCGACGCCAGCGTCCGCCTGGACGCGCAGCCGGGCAGGAAGAACCCGCGCGCCGTCGACCTCTACATCAAGGTCGACAAGGGGGACGGCTATCCGATCGGCCCGATCACGTTCACGGGCAACCACGCCCTGCAGACCGAAGAGATCGACCAGATCTTTCGCCATCCCGCCTGGTACTACCTGTGGCTGCGGCCGCTCCCGTTCACCCAGAAGCAGCTGCGCGTCGACATCGAGACGCTGGAGAAGAAGTTTCGCGAGCTCGGCTTCTTCGGCGTCCGCGTCACCTCCGACTTCTCGATGCAGCGAAGCGTCGACCGCGTCGCCAAGAACGTCCACCTCGAGATTCACGTCAACGAGCGCAAGAAGATCACCGTCGCGTTCGAGGGCAACGAGAAGATGTCGTCCGGCACGCTGCGCGACGAGCTGACCCTGCTGTCCCGCGGCTCGTACGACGACTTCGAGGTCGGGGCCAGCGCCGACGCGATCCAGCGCTACTACCAGGCGGACGGGTATTTCTTCGCGCGCGTCGACTGGCGGCGGGAACGGCTGTCGGCGGACGAGGAGCGCGTCGTCTTCACGATCGACGAGGGGCCGCAGCTGCGGGTGCGCGGCATCGACTTCGCCGGCAACAAGGCGCTGCGCGCCGGCGAGCTGGCCGACGTCGTGTCGGTGCGCAAGTACCCGCCGCTCGGCCTCGGGTCGGGCGGGTACGTGACCGGCAAGCAGATGGAGCAGGACGTCGAGCGCCTGGTCGAGCACTACCAGGGCAAGGGATTCCTCGAGGTCAAGGCGCACGCCGAGGCCGCCACGTCGCGCGCGGCGCTGGGCCAGCTGGGCGCCGTCGCCGCCGGGGCCGAGACTGTGTCGCGCGACGCGAAGGAGATCTTCGTTCGCTACACGATCGAGGAAGGCCCGCGCCTGACCCTCGCGAGCGAGGACTTCCGGACGGACAAGGGCGAGCCGCTGCCGTACGGCAAGAAGTTCCTCCTCGAAAGCGTCACGACCCGCGCCGGCGATGCCTACACGGTCCAGGCCGTGCGCGACGACGGACGCCGCCTGGAACGGCTGCTGGGCGACGCCGGCTATCCGTCCGCCAGCGTCGACCCCGACGTGGCGCGCACGGGCGATCGCGTCGCCTTGACCTGGGTCCTGAAGCTCGGGCCGCGCGTCCGCGTCGGGCCGATCTTCGTGCGCGGCAACTTCAAGACCACGCCCGACACCATCCTGGAGCAGATCCCGCTGAAGTCCGGCGACTACCTGACCACCACCTCCGTCGAGCGCGGCCAGCGCAACCTCGGCTTCATGCAGCTGTTCAACAACGCGACGCCGATCTCGTTTCCGGGCAAGGAGGAGAAGCGCGAGGTGGTGCCGATGGTGGTCGAGGTGGAGGAACGGTACGAGCAGTACAGCGTCCTGCACGCGGGCGCCGGCCTGTCGACCGAACAGGCGCCGCCGGACGGGACGCGCATTCCGCTCATCGGCGTCCGCCTCCCCATCGGTTTTTATCTGCGCGGCGGGTACGAGAACCGCAACTTCTGGGGTCACGGCTGGAACGCCGCCGCCAACCTGACCTACGGCACGTCGCTGCTGCGCGGGGATCTGAGCTTTCTCGATCGGCGGTTCTTCGGGACGCTGTTCCGGTTCGACATCGGCCTCAACTACCTGCAGCAGGCGACCGTCCGCCTCGGCGATGTTCGATCGGGCGCCGGCTCGATCGGCTTTTCGCGCGAGATGTACCCGGGCGTCGACGCGGGCCTGCACTACAACCTGCGCAACACCACCCACACGGAACCCCTGATTCGGCTGGGGGGCGCGGACGAGTTCACGACCAGCGTCCGTCTCGGAACGACGGTCGGCAGCGTATCGGCGAACGTCGAGTGGCTGCGGATGGACAACCGATTGGTCCCGACGCGGGGCTTTCGCATCAACGCGCTGGCCGAGCTGGCGCTGCCGGTGCTGTCGGTCCCGCTGCGCCCGTTCCCGATCGACGTCGGCGACGACACGTTCCTGAAGATCGGCCTGCGCTCACTGTCCGTGATCCCGATTGGCCGCTTCTTCTTCCTGCGCCACGGCTTTCGCTTCGAGCAGGGGTTCCCGCTGGGGGGCGCGTCGCTGCTGCCGAAGGTCGAGCGCTACTTCGCGGGCGGCGACACCACCATCCGCGGCTTCCAGCTGGACCGGGCCCGCGTCGAGGTGATCAGCGCGCCCGTGATCGGCAGCAACGTCAATCACGTCGAATATCAGCCGATCGGCGGCAATCTGCGGATCCTGCAGAACATCGATCTCTTGTTTCCGATCAGCCCGCCCTGGTTCGGATCGGTGTTCATCGACAACGGCGTCGTCGCCGATTCGCTGGACGGCTTGTCGGCGTCGGCCTTCCGGCACGGCGTGGGCGTCTCGCCGCTGCTGATCCGGCTGCCGATCGGTGACATCAGCCTGGCCTGGGCCTGGCCGCTCGATCCCGGTCCGGGCGACACCCGGATCGGCGTCTTCCACGTCAACGTCGGCTTGCTCTTCTAATCGGGACCCTCAGAGGGTCCCGAACCCCCCGCGATGAGCTCCGCGCGGCACAGCCGCGCTACGCTCGACGCGATCTAGCCTCCCGCGCCGACTACTTGGTCTTGGCGCGCTTGGAGAGCTTGTCGATGCGCTTCGAGATCAGGTCGTGGTCGGCCGCGTTGGGCGCCAGCTTGAGGTAGCGCCGCAGCGCCTTGATCGCCTGCGCCGGCTCGCCCTGCTGCTCGTAGGCGAGACCGAGCCCGCGGAACCCGATCGGGTCGTTCGGCGCCGACCGGACGGCCTCCCGGTAGGCGGCGATGGCGCCCTTGCCGTCGCCGGCGAACAAGAGCGCGTTGCCGTGCTCGTACGGGGGCCGCGGGTCGGCGTGCTCCGCCGGGGCGGCCGTCGCGCTGCTGCGCTTGGGGGCGATCTCGCGAGCCGCGACGGTCCGGGCGTGCGCCGCGCGCCGTTCCTTGCGCGCCTGGGCCTTCTCCGCCGCGTGCTGACGGCGGCGCGACGCCGCGGCGGCGCGTTTTTCGGCCAGCCGTTCGGCCGCCGCGCGGCGGGCCGACTGCCGCGCCGTCGGCGCGGGTGTCGCCTTGGCCTTGGTCTTGGCCTTCGGCGCGGGCGCGGCCTTCGCAGGCGGGGCCGTCTCCTCGGGCGCGGCCGGCGCAACAGCTTCCACCACCGGGGCGGGCGGCGCGGCCGCCGTGGGGGCCGGCGCGGCGACCTTCCGGCTGCTGCCGCTGACCAGCTTGAACCCGACGATGGCGATGACGACGATCGCCAGCCCCATCCCGACGCCCACGAACGCCAGGCCTCGGCGCGGGGCCGGCGGCGCCAGGATTGGCACCGCGGGTGCGGGCCGCCGTTCGGGCTCCGGTGCGACCGTCACCGAATCGATGACCGGCTCGGAATCGGGGAACTTCAGCAGCGGCTCGGCCGCCGCCGGCTGGGGCGCCGTCGGCTGGGCCACGTTGGTCGGACCGGACTCCGAGTCCGCGACCAGCGGCCTGACAGCCTCGGGCGGGAGCCCCGGGAGGTGCGAGACGCGCGTCGGTCCGGTATCGGAACCGATCATCTGCGCCCCGACGCTCGCGAGGTGGGGCGAGATCGAGGCGATCGGGGACGGCGTGTTCAGCACCGGCGCCGGCGTCGGCGGCGGCAGGTCGAGCGCCTGCGCGGGCGTGAGCGTCCGGTGCGGTTTGCCGGCGGCCGGCGCCACCGACGGCCGGGCGCCCGGCGTGCGCATGGGCGCGGGCGCCGCGATGGTCCGCGCGAGCGCCGCCGCGGCGCCGCTGCGGACCGGCGGCGTGGAAGCGGGCGCCGGCGCCGGGGCCGGGACGGGCGGCGAAAGGGAGATCGGCGCCGGAGCGGGCGTCCCCTCGAACGGCAGGCTTCGCGCAGCGACCGCCGTCCCGCCGACCATCGTCGCGCGGAAGCTCTTGGGTGACGAGGCGGTGGTGGCGGGAGCGGCCTTCGCGGGGGCCGGCGAAGGCGCGGGCGGCGGCGCGGCGCTCATCTCGAACGACGCGTAGCCGTCGTCGTCGGCAGGCGCCGCGGCGGGGGCACGCTTCGGCGTCCGCTTGAGCGGCGCCGCGCAGTACGGGCAGGTCGTCCCCTGCGTCAGCGCCCGCAGCGTTCTCTCGGGGAGCGCCTTCATGCAGCGCGGGCAGCTGTTCGCGCTCACGGCGATCGGCTCCCGCCGCTCGCGGCGTGATCGACCAGCTCGGCGACCCCGGCGCGTGCCGCCGGCACACCGTCGTAGGTGCCGACGCGCCGGGAGGCGTTGCCCGACTGGACGTCGAACAGCACGACGGTGATTCGAATCTTGTCGGCCGGCGCCGCCGGATCGACCTCCGCCCACATCAGCTGGTCCGCGCCCAGCGAGTGACCGACCGCCCGGTAACAGATGGTCGTCGGCTGGATGCATTCGATCGCCAGCTGGGCGACCTCCATGCTGACCGCCGCCTTGACGTGCTCCTTCGTGCCAGCGACCTTCACGCGGCTCATCTGCTCGTTCACGGCCTTCGCGATGGATGGCGCATCGAGAGGATCGACCGGCATCCAGGCCAGCTTCTGATCCTGCGGCAGGGGCTTGACCGCACGCACCGCCGGCGGCTTCTTGCTCGCGCAGGCGCCCAGCGAAGCAAACAGGACCAGGAGGGGACTGACCAGCCGGAGACGCCGGTCGGGCCGCGCACACCGCTCCATCCAGTCAGACATCCTTACAGCAATCCCATCGGGAGGCCCCGGGGCTGCTTGAGTCGCAAAATGCGCGCCGTGTACGGTCACAGCGCGCCGGGTCAATTACTTGACCCTCCCGGTGACGGCCGGCGAGGCGGTTATCGCGCCGCGACGAGCGCGATCAGGTTGTGCTGCTTCTCGAAGCTGTCCTTGGCGCTGGTCGCGTCCTTGTAGGTCGGGAAGTTGCCGTATCGGACCCGGTAGGCCACGCCGCGCCCCGGAACCTCGCCGCCGATGACGAACGCCCCCGGATAACGTTGCGCGAACGCGTTCGCTTCCTGGGCGGAGGCGAACGTCGAGAGCTGAAGGGTGTACTTGCCCTTCGCCTTGGCCGTCGGCGCCGGATCGGCGGCGGCCGCCGGCGCGGTCGGCCTGGACGGCGCGGCCGCCGGAGCGACCGACCTGGGCGGTGCGGCTGGCGGGACGGCCGGCCTGGGCGCGGCGACCGGCGCGGCCGGCTTCGCCGGGGCGGCGACGGCCGGCTTCGGCGCGGGCGGCGCGGCGGGCTTGGCGGCCTTCGCCTTGGTGGCGGGCGCGATCAGCGTGTTCGGAAACGTCAGCTCCGGCGCGGGCGCGTCCGCGCCGGACGCCGGCTTGTGGGCGCGATCCAGCGCGGCCAGGGGGTCCTGCATCTCGGGCGCGGCCGCCTGCCCGCGCGACTCGATGCGCTTGCCGACCATCACGCCCAGCACGAACAGCATGCAGGCGACGACGGCGCTGCCGAAGAACAGGAAGAAGACCTGGCGGTTGTCGAGCCGCAGCTCGATCTTGTCGCGCCACCGCTCGGCGTTTCGATCGAGGTCCCGGAGGGCGGGATCGTCCATGCCTTCGACCGCAGTGTATCGCACCGTCATGAATCGTCCTCTTTCGTCACTTGTCCTCGGTCTCGGAATCAGTCGCCTCTTCCGGCGCACGGGCCATCCGGTCGGGGGCGGACACCCCCAGGAGGGCCAGCGCGTTGCGCGTCACCTGGGCGATGGCGTCGACCCAGTACAGCCGGGCCGCCGTCTTGCGCCAGTTCCACTGCCCCCGCCAGTCGCCGGTGCGGTGGCGCTCCTGGGGCAGCACGGTGTCGCCGTGCACCTTCTGCAGGCGGGTGTAGTAGCTCTGGAACTCGCCCGCCAGCTCGGTCAGCCAGGTCGTCAGCCGGTGCACCTCGCGGGCGGCGGCCGCGTCGGCCACGAAGTCGGGAAAGTCGGCCAGCCGGCGCAGGATCCCGATCTCCTCGGGCAGCGCCAGCTCGGCGGCCAGCGCCGGATCCAGCGGCACCCGCGGGGCCTCCAGCTCGACGGCGCGACGCTGGATCGCCTTGCAGCGCGCGTGGGCGTACTGGACGTAGTAGACGGGGTTGTCCATCGACTGCCGCTTGGCGACCGCCAGGTCGAACTCCAGCGGCGTGTCGTGGCGGCGCATCAGGTAGAAGTAGCGGGTCGCGTCGCGCCCGGCCTCCTCGATGACGTCGTCGAGCGTGACGAACTCTCCCGCCCGCTTCCCCATCTTCACCTCGACCCCGTCGCGCAGCAGGCTGACGTTCTGGATCAGGATCACCCGCAGCACGGCCGGGTCGAAGCCGAACGCCTTCAGCGCCGCCTGCATGCGC
>Ga0066903_100001012_pt1 | contig 19559 bp, 15 predicted proteins | sample PanSoiMetaGPlot1_FD_67491 | JGI IMG/M metagenome (GOLD analysis project Ga0066903, IMG submission 67491) | Tropical forest soil microbial communities from Panama analyzed to predict greenhouse gas emissions - Panama Soil - Plot 1 (version 2) | ecosystem: Environmental > Terrestrial > Soil >... | reverse complement strand
CGGATCAGCTGATCCGGTTCGGCCCGGATCACGTGACCCGCCCCGTCGAGCTCCCCGTCGAGCAAGAGTCCCCCGACGTCGCCCGCGCGGCGCAGGAACGAGACGAACGCCTCACGGGTGAGCCGTTGGGGCACATACCCCCGCCCGTGCACGAGGTCGCCCCAGACAGGGCCCACCGCGCCGTCGTGCGTCCACACGAAGAGCGTCCAGCCCCAGTCCCAGCGTCCACCCAGGTACTCACCCGTGGTCCGTCGAGCCGGTGGTCGCCAGAAGACGAGGAAGCCAGCCGATCGGCCGAGCGCCTGCAGCGCGGCCAGGGGCCGCGACCGGAGCGCGGCCGCGCGGTAGCCCGCGAGCACCTTGGCGCGCCGGCGGGCGGCGAAGTCGACCCGGATAACCTTGGCACGCGGCTCCAACAAGGCGCACGAAAACTAGCAGCGGGATCGCACAAGGTCAACGAAAAGTGAGAAATTTTGGGCGGCGCGAACCGCTCAGTGACCGTAGCGGGTGTCCGCCTGCGCCGCGAGCTGCTCCAGCAGTCGCTGTTCCGCCTGCCGGTAGGCCACTGCGCGCAGCATCTGCTGTGTCTGCTGGGCGAGCGGCACGGAGGCGATCACCCCCGCCAGCTCCGCCGCCGAGAGGTGCTCGATGCCGTTCACCATCTCCGTGATCACGGCTTCCGGCAGCTCCGGAACCTCGATCCGCTCGGCCATCGCCAGCGGCGACTCGAAGTGGCGCGCGAACTGCTCCTTGGCTTCCGCGCGCTCCTCGGGTGTGCAGACGACGTTCAGCTTCTGCGCCGCGGCATCGAAGAGCCGGTCGAAGGCCTGCAGCAACGCTTCCCGTGCCGTCATGACCACCCACTGTAGTCACAGAGAACCGCCCTGTCACCCCCGGCTTCTCGAATTTGACACGAGTGGTCCCCCCCTCCTACGCTCCACGCATGCGCCGCGCGATGGCCGTCGGCCTCTTCGCGCTTGCCGCGGCAGCCCCGCTCTCGGGGTCTGCCGAGGATGCGTCCGACCAAGCCGCGGCCCGCGCGGAGGTGGCCGCCAAGCGGGCCGAGGAAGCCGCCGCTCGCAGCGAGGCCGCGGCGACGCGGGTCGAGGAGGCTGCCCAGCGCCTCGAGCGGCTGCTCGAAGCGCTCGATCGCGAGACTGCCGGGCGCCGCGCACCATAAGAACCGGCCGTCACCCGATCGCGCTTGCGGCGGGCCGCCAGAGATTGCTACAGCGCGACCCCATGGACGGGACGCGTTCCATGGGCGAGTCGATCGCACGGAGGGCAGCGGATGCACACGACGCGCGGGTCGACGGCGGTGCGATCGTCGGCGAGGTGCTGCGCGAGCAGGGAGTCCGTCATCTCTTCGCGCTGAACGGGGGCCACACCTGGCCCATCCTTGCCCGCCTGCGAGAGAACGGCGTGCAGATGATTCACATGCGCCACGAGCAGTCGTGCGCGTACGCCGCCGACGGCTATGCCCGCACCTGCGCCCGACCCGGAGTGCTTTCCGTCACCGCCGGCTGCGGACTCACGAACGCGGTCACGGGGCTCTGTGTCGCCGGGCTCACGGGCAGCGCGGTCGTCTGTCTCGCCGGACAGCACCCCACGTCGGAGGATCAGCTGGGCTCGTTCCAGGAAGCCTACGGCTCGGAGATCTGCCGCACGTTCTCCAAGTTTACCAAGCGCGTCCTTGACTGGACCACGATCGGGCTCGACGTCCGGATGGCGTTCCGCGAGGCCATGAGCCCACCCCAGGGGCCGACGCTGGTCGAGATTCCGACCAACATCCTCTACCAGCAGGACGAGGTGACGCGGCAGCGCCGCGGCGCGCGAGTCTACTCGCCCGGCGAGCTGCGCAGCGCCGGTGATCCGGCGGCGATCGATCGCGCGCTCGAGGCGCTGGCGCGGGCCGAGCGGCCGCTCATCGTCGCGGGCGACGGTATCTTCTGGTCCGACGCTGCCGCCGAGCTGCGCGCCTTTGCCAGAGCGATGCAGGTTCCGGTGTACACCCGCCGTGCCGGCCAGGGGGCCCTGTCGGAGGATGACGAGCTCGCCGTGCGGGGGGCATGGAAGAAGCCCTTCACGGGACGTGCCGACGTGATACTCGCCATCGGTTTCAAGTTCTGGAGCGGCGAGCACTTCGGCAGCCCGCCGACGTGGAACGCGCACGCGACCTACATCCAGATCGATCCGGTCCCCTCCCGCATCGGATGGCACGTCGAAGCCGAGATCCCCATCGTGGGAGACCCCAAGCTCGTACTCGCCCAGCTGGTCACGCGGGCGGCCGCGCTCGGACTCGACGGCGAGCGACGGCGAGGAGGTGCGTGGCTCCGCGAGGTGTCGGAGGTCCGTGACACCTTCGAGCAGGCGCTCCGGACGCAGGAAGCCGAGGTGCACGACGCCGTCCCCATCCATCCCGCGCGCCTGACGCGCGAGCTGCTCGGGTTGATGGACGACGACGCCACGCTGGTCATCGACAGCTTCACGCTCTCGGGCTGGCTCTCGCAGTGGTTCGGGGCCCGCTTCCCGGGCCAGATCGTCGACGCGGGACCGCTCGCCCCGGTGGGTCACGGGCCCGCGATGGCGATCGGCGCGCAGCTCGCGCGACCCGGCAAGCAGGTCATCGTGGTGATCGGCGACGGGGGGCTCGGCATCGGTGGCATGGAGCTCGAGACCGCCCTCAAGCACAAGCTGCCGATCGTCACGCTGCTCTGGAACAACAGCTCCTGGGGTCCGCGCTTCGAGCAGATGCCGATGCTGCGCGGCCGCACCGATCCCTTCGACATGCTCCCGGACCTCCGCTACGATCGCATGTTCGAGGCGATCGGCTGCCACGGTGAGTTCGTGACCCGGCCGGACGAGATCCGCGCCGCGCTGGAGCGCGCCTTCAACGCCGGCAAGACGTCCCTCGTCAACGTGATCGGTGATCCGCGCATCGGCCACGCGCGGCTCGGCGGGAACCTGCTCGGATCCACGCAGATCTAAACCGTGCGCGGGGGCGAGGGCGCCGGCTCCGCTCCAGGTCCTCGCGCCAACGCGCGCCCCGTAGATGCAACGTAGCCCCCGCATCTGCAGGCGCGCGCGGGCGCTGCGGGTCGCTCCGCCGGCGCCCTCGCCCCCGCGCAGGCCGGTAACTAGCGCACCTTGACGAACGGGTACTGCTCGCGGAGCGCGCGCGTGATGACGGCGACGCCGGCCTGGTCACCCAGTGTCTCCACGACGAGGACGGCGTCCGGATCCTGGAAGGCGACTCGGGGCATGTGCCCGCGGGCCTCGAGCGCGCGCCAGATGCGATCGGCGAGATCCCGCTCGAGCGTTGGGGAGTGCAGGCGGCCCTTCAGGCCGCGACGTTCGCAGCGCACGAAGAAGGTGCCGCCGGCGAGTCGATCGAGCAGCGGCTCGACGGCCTCGACGAGCATAGGGAGCGGATCCGCCGGCTCGAAGCGCAGCGTCGCGTCGACGGGGACGATCTTGGCGAGCGCCGTGGGAAGTAGCAGATCCGCGGCCAGCGCATCGCGCACGCGCGAGAGGAACGCGACGCGGTCCTCCACGACACCGGCCACGACGTTCCGGTAGCCTGCGGGACGAAACTGGCCGAGTCGGCGCAGGCTCACCAGGAGTGCATCTCGCCGGCCTTCGAGCGAGGTGGCGAGGACGTTCCACGCTCCCACGGCGCGCTCAGCGTCCCGTGAAGCGGGGCGGGCGGCGTTCGGCCAGTGCGGCGACCCCTTCGCCGACGTCCTCGCTGCGCAGCAGGATGCTCTGGGCGAACAGCTCGAGCTGCTGGAAGGTGTGCTTGTCGAGCCCGTGCCCGAGATCGACCAGCTTCTTCGCCAGCCCGACGGCCAGCGGGGCGTTCGCGGCGATCGCGCCGGCGAGCCGGGCGGCCGCGGCCAGGTGTTCTCCGGGTGCCACCACCTCGTTCACGAGTCCGATCGCGAGGGCTTCCTCCGCCCGCATCATGCGCCCGGTCATGATGAGCTCCTTGGCGCGCGCGTAGCCGACGGTGCGCACCAGCCGCGTCGTCCCGCCCACGTCCGGGATCAGCCCGAGCCGTACCTCGGGGAGACCGAGCTCGCAGTCGGTCGTCGCCACCCGCAGGTCGCAGGCAAGGGCGAGCTCGAGCGCCAGACCTGCCGCGTATCGGTGCAACGCGCCGATCACCGGCTTCTCGACCGCCTCGAGCCGGGAGAGCGCGGCCTGCATGTCACCGACCTGCGCCCGGAACGGCCGCGGCGGGGTGTCGCCAGCGATGTCTCCGCGTAGCATGGTGACGTCGACACCGGCGGAGAAGACGGGGCCCTCGCCGTAGAGGATGATCGCGCGGACGTCGCGCTCCGCTTCCGCGCGGTCGATCACGTCGACCAGCGCGAGCAAGAGACCGCGGTGGATCGCGTTCCGTTTCTCGGGGCGATTGAGCGCCACGTAGAGGATTGCGTCGTCGCGCCGCGTGGTGATCAGTTCAGCCATGCGGCATTATGCGCCGGCGACTACGTAACCGGCAATCGTCTTCACGGAGGCGGAGCCGGTTGCTATAAGTCCGGACCTGCATGCGTTTTGCTGTGTATACCCTGGCCGTCGGGCTGGCCACGCTCGCTGTCGTCCCGGCTCGCGCCGGAACCATCCTCTATGCCACCGCGGCTAGCCAGGACCGTGTCGATGGTTTCTGTGTAAACGACAAAGTCGGTAGCCCCGCGTACGGTAGCCTCGCACCCACGCCCGCCGTCAAGCGTTGTGTCGGAACCCCCTCGCGCTGCACGCCCGGGGGAGGAACCGACGACAACGCGCCCCACCACGCCGAGCCCCGCCGCCTCGTAGTCGCGAACGGCGTGCTCTACGTCGCCGAGCTCGACCGCGTGGAAGCCTTCACGATTGGCCCTCACGGCGGCCTCGACAAGCAGGGCAGCACGGAGGTGCTCACCAAGGGGAAGACCGGCAACAACATGGAGGCCGTCGATATCACCACCAGTCCCGACGGTTCGCTGCTCTACGTGGCCGAACGCGGGCCCGATCAGGTGGTGGCGTACTCCATCCCCCTCGCCTCGGACGCGCAGCTGACGAGCTGCATCCAGGGGGAGAGCAACGCGGACTATCTCGCCCTCACGGTTCACGCAGGCATGCTCTACGTGAGCGGTGCGGGGCAGGTACGCGGCGTCAACGTCTACTCCATCAACGCCGACGGGAGCCTGCCCGCCCCCCCGGCGAACTGCGTGCGGAGCGCCTCCAAGCAGACTCGCTCGGAACCCACCGTGCCGCTCTCCTGCCGCAAGCGCCTCGACAAGCCGCGGGGAATGGTGATCGACGAGACGACCAACATCCTCTATGTCGAGGACAAGACCCAGGCCCGGGTTTTCGCCTTCGTGCTCCAGCCGGACGGCACCTTCTCACCCGCACCCGCCACCTGCCTGCAGGGCTCGCGCAAGAAGAAGGAGCAGCAGAAGCCGCTGAACAAGACCGACATGGTTTTGCCCTACCAGTCATTGCTGCTCGCGCCTTCGGCTGGTGCGTCGTCCAGCCAAACGACCCTGTTCGGCATTCAGTTCGAGCAGGGGCGAGTCGACGCCTATCGCCTCCAGTCCGACGGGAAGCTGTCCCTGAAACCGACGCTCGACTTCGCAGACGTCCGCATGACTCCCGTGCGCGGGACCATCAATGGCACTGGCAACGTGCTCTACCTCGGCGGCGGCGAGCTCGATGGGGTGCGGGCCTTCCGCCTCAATAGCGACGGGATGCTGGCGCAGACCGATTTTTTCAGCCAGACGGACTCCCAGCCAGGCTCCTTCCCAAACGACGTGGCAGTCGCAATGTTGTCCGACACCTGTCCGTAGATTTTCGTTGCCAGAAAACGCGAGGTTTCGTAGCTTCGTCCCATGAATCGTGTTCCGCTTCTCGGCCTGTTCCTCATCGCGGCGCTCGCGGAGCCCGCCGTCGCCGCCAAGGTCGACCGGAAGAATCTCCTCCAGGTCCTCTCGCCGTCGGTGCGCGGTGGCGCTTCCGCACATCCCTTCATCAACGTGATCGTGAGTCTCGGCCACATGAGCAACGGCGCCGCCTCCGACCCGACCACTTTTCGCGCCCGCCTGAACGGCCGGAACATCTCGAAGCTCTTCGAGGACGTCAGCGACGGGACCACCGTCACCGGCAAGCGAGCAGCGGTCGAGCCGCCGCTCTTCCACGAGGGGAAGAACCTCCTGCGCATCGACGTGCGCTCGCTGCCCTTCAAGAGCGGACACCACACGCGCGCGGTGCGCGATGTCGACCAGCTGCGCTTCAAGGCGTTCGCGGGGACGAACCAGCCCCCGCACGCGCAGGCCACCGCTTCGAGCGATATCGCGCTGCCGGGCATCCCGGTCCAGTTCGACGGGTCGAAGAGCACGGATCCCGACCTCGACCAGCTCACCTACCACTGGGACTTCGGCGACGGGACAACCTCGGACGAGGCGAGTCCCAGTCACGTCTTCGCCGACCAGGCGGGCGACATCACCGTGCAGCTCACGGTGAGCGACGGCCAGGCGACCGCCACGGATCAGATACAGATCCTCGAGAAGCCTGCGTGTGGCATTCCCGGCGGCACCCCCGGCATCCTCCACGTCGAGGCGGCCGGGCCGCTCGAGTTCCATGCGGTTGCGCCCGGGACGACGGCGACGCTGGCGCTCACGGTGCGGAACCCCGACTCGACGCCGACCAGCTGTCTCCACACGCGCCTCGGCACCGACGAGGGCCATTTCACCCTCGCGCCGGACGACTTCACGCTCGGCCCGGGTGAGCAGAAAACCGTGAACGTCACCTTCGCCCCCACCGCGACGGGACACCAGTCCGCGTTCCTGACCGTCGTCGCCTCGTCCTCCAACCGGAGCTCCGTCCGCCTGCTCGCGCACGGCTTCGGCGGCACCGCGCCGGGAAGCGGCCCGACTCTCGCCGCCGACCCGCTCTTCTACCTCGACGCACAGGGTAACCCCGCCGGCATCCTGCCGAGCGGCCTCTCGTTCTCCGCCGACAACCGGCTCCACACCTGCGTCACCTCGGACGGGGTGGCGACGGGCGACGTCTGCGTCAGCGACAGCGACTGCATCGGGACGGAGACCTGTCCGGCCACCTCCACCTGCCGCGGGGGAGACAACGCGGGACAGACGTGCTCGTTCAGCACCGACTGCCCGCGTGGCTTCTGCCCGGCGCAGAACATCTTCACCCCCGACGATATGTGTGGCGACGGTAGCGGCGCCCTCTACATGATCGCCGAGGACACCTCGACGGACCGGACGACTGGGGACAGCGTCGGGACGGTGGTGCGTCTCCAGTTCGACCCGACGACCGGCGCACGGACCGACGCGGCCGTCCTCGACAACCCGCAGAGCTCCACCATCCTCATCGCCTGCGATCGGATCCCGCTCCGCTCCCGGGGCCGGGTCTACATCCCGGAGTACCACCAGACCCTGAACCCGGTGCCTCCGTGCGCGCGCGACGAGCGCGAAGCCCTCACCTCAATCGCGAAGGCCAACGGCAACACGAGCGTCCTCCTGCCGGACATCGACGCCCAGGTCGGATACACGCAGTGCGGCGACTCCTTCACCATGAGCGACGACCTGCACGTGACGAGTGACGGCTCGGGGGTCTTCGTCGCGTTGGCGGGTCCGAGCGAGACCGGGGTCCCACAGGGCATCTACCGGCTGCTCCCCACGCCGCTGCTCGTCCTGAACGGCGTCGACGATTTCTTCCAGGTTCATCCCGACGGCGACGTGCTCTATGCCACCGCCACCGACAATGCCTCGACCGGGCTCGTGCAGATCTACAAGGTCTCACCCGACCAGGCCGTGCACGGCGCCCCGCGCCTGGCCGACCTGACCCCGTGCGCGACGTTCGAGGTGCCGAACAACGGCTGCCGGACGGCGGTCATGCTCGCCGCCGGACACGCGCAGGCGAACTCCTCCGACGGGGTCCTGGTCGCAACGGTCTTCCCGGCCCTGTGCCCCGCCGACCTGAACCCGGTCATCCCGGCCAGTCTCCGACCGCATGGCGCCATCGCCTTCGCCTCGCCGGCGGGCTCCTCGAGCTGCAGCGTCCTCGGCGTCCTGAGCGCCGAGCTCACCGCGACCGACGAGCTGACCTTCTGATCCAATGCATCGCCGGTCGGGGCGCGCGCCTTGCACGCGCCCGCCGGCGCCGCCATGGTGCGGTCGTGCCGCACCGCCGTCCGCCGGTCGCGATCAACCGTCTACCTGCCGCGCTCGCGCGCCTCGGCATCTCCTGGAGTGAGCTCGGACGTCGGACGCTTCTCCCACCACGCCTCCTCGCACGGCTGCGCTCACCAGCGGCCAACCCGCGTCTCGCGGTCGCGGAACGCGTGGCCGACGCCCTCGCCCTGCAGATCGAGGATCTCTGGATCCTCCCGGCGCCGCACGGATCGCTCAGGCGTCGGAAGACCTCATGACGTGGAACGCGGTGGCACGTCTCGTGGGTGAGAGAGGCTGGACCGACGCCTCGCTCGCCGCGAGTGCCGGGCTCGATCGCGCGCACGTCAACCAGGTGAAGAATGGACGGGCGCTGCCCACGGTGGCGACGGCCCTCGCCATCGCACGGGCGCTCGGGGTCTCGGTCGCCGTTGCCTTCCCGCGCGGCTCGAGTACGTTCCGCCGCCCGCGGCACCGCGGCGATCGACGGCGCCCCACCCCGACACCCTGAGCCGACTCCCGCTATTTGCCGGGCGCCGGCGGTGGCTCGGGCGTGACGAGGAGGAGGCCCTTCGGCCGGGCGGGTCCCGTTTCGCCATGCGGCCAGCGCGTGCGGTTGAAGTTGACGCCTACCTCGCCGGTCAGCTCGTCGACGAACGCCCCGTCGATGCGCAGCCGCCCGGTCGCCGGGTCAAGGCGCATCATGTAGACCCGGTGATCACCGTCCTGGAAGAATCCAGGCACGTCCACCGTGTAGTCCGAGACAGCGATGCGCGTCCCGTCCGCGCTCATGGTGAGCGTGTCGGGTCCGCCGCGTCGGCTGCGCGACGAGTCCATGGGATCACGATCGAAGCGCACCGAGGAGATCGGCCGTGGCTTCCACGGATCGGCCACGTCGAGCGATGCCACGCGGTTCTTGCCGGGGAGCGCCACGACGTAGTAGCGATCGTCGGGCGTGAGGGCGGCTCCGCCGCCGTGCACGCCAGCCCCGAAATCGTAGACCAGTCGGAAGCTGGGCACCTCCGTCTGGATCGAATCGGACGCGTAGACTCCTCCGCCCTCGGTGTTGACGTACACGATGGGCTTCTGCCGCATCGCCCGTGCGGTGAGCGGGCCCAGGTTCTCCTCCCCGCGGGGCCCCGCCTCGAGTCCGATGGTCTTGACCAGGGTGAGGTCCTCGACCTTCCAGATCTGCACGCCGATGCCCGGCATGCGCTCGCCCTGCGTGCTGGCGGCATAGCCGTGGGCCGTGCTCGCGGTGACGATCCGCGCACCTCCCGCCACGAGCGCCGCGCCGCACGGCGCGAACAGGAACCCGTGCGCGGTCGGGTCGGCGGCAGAGGTCTCACGGACCCGGCGACCGTCAGAATTGAGCTCGAGGAGCCCACCCGCGGCGGTCACCACCTCGCGCGGGTCGCCCCGGTACCCCGCCGGGTCGCTGCAGGCGATCGCCACGTACCCATTGGGCAACGACACCGGCTCCTGGGGTGCCCACAGGCGGCGTCGGGCATCCGGCTCGTCGACGTGCAGGAGGCGTCCGGCCAGTGGCTGGCGGAGATCGAACACGAAGGTCCGGCTGGTGAGGAGGGCGGTGGCAAAGACGAGGCGATCCGGGCGGGGGACCGCGGTGAGCAGGTTCGGCTCGTTGCCGCGTGAGCGCACCGGGTAGGTGCGCAGGACCTTGCCGTAGGAGGCCGAGGTCGGATCGGCATCGAGCACGGCAAGGAAGTCGGAGTTCTGACGATCCGCGTCGCCCGCCCAGACGACGAGAAACGGCTCGCCCGTGAAGAGCGGCGCTTCGTGCCGCGCGCAGCCCCCGACCCAGAGCACGAGCCCGAGGACCGCCACCACCACCCTCCCCCGCATGACACCCTCCTCAGGTATGGAACGCGACGTCAGGTATGGAACCCGCCGTTTGGGCTCACCACCTGGCCGGTCACGAAGCTCGCATCGTCCGAGACCAGGAAGAGCGCAACCCCGGCGATCTCCTCCGGCGTGCCAGGTCGGCCGAGCGGGGTCCGGAGGACCGTCATCTGGCGCAGCATGGGCTGCAGGTTGGCCGTCATCGGCGTGTCGATCAGACCCGGCGCGATCGCATTCACCCTGATGTTGGCGGTGCCGACCTCGAGCGCCACCGACTTGGTGAAGCCGATGATGCCGGCCTTGGCGGCCCCGTAGTGCGCGAGGCCGGGAATGCCCGCCAGGCCCGCCACCGAAGCCATGTTGACGATCGCGCCGCTGCCCGCCTGCTCCATCAGGCGGAGCGCCGCCCGGGTGCAGTAGAAGGTCCCGAAGAGGTGGATGTCGATCATCCGGCGCCACTCGGCGTCGTCGAGGCGGCTGGTCACGCCGAGCGAGCGACGCGGACCGCCGCTCAGCATGTCGGCGACCACCTCGTCGACGTGGCTCTGCAGCGCCGGGCTGAGATCGGCCACTCCCGCATTGTTGGAAAGGATGTCGACGCGGCCCCACGTCTCCACGACGCGTGCGAAGAGGCGATCGACCTGGGCGCTGTCGGCCACGTCGGTCGCAACGGCGAGCGCCGCTCCCCCCGCCGCCTTGATCTCGGCCGCGACCTGCTCCGTGCCGCCGGCATTCACGTCCGCGACCGCCACCCGCGCGCCCTCCGCCGCGAAGCTCCGCGCGATGGCCCGTCCGATCCCCGAGCCACCGCCGGTCACCACTGCCACGCGTCCCGCGAGTTTCGCCATCGCCGCTCCGAACGGCGCCGCTACGCCGACAGCTCGACCCGGACGCCCTCGGCCGTGACGATGCCCGCGCCCAGATAGTGGGCACGCGCCTCCTCGTCGGTCACCACGGCGCGCCGCGCGCCCGGCGCCACCCTGCGCTGCCAGAGGCCGCCCAGCATAGGGTGGCGGCCAGCGCTGTGGCTGTAGAAGTAGTAGAGCCGCTGGCGAAGCATGGCGTCGCGCGCCAGCGGGGACAGGTCCCGCCGCCGCGGATAGCTGAGGAGCGCCTGCAACGTGCGCCGCGGTGAGTAGAAGGTGCGCACCGCGTCGCGGTAGGCCGCGACGACCTGCTGGGTGGTCATGCGCGGGTGATGCGACACCATGTGCTGCGAGTCGTAGTTGTTGAAGTCCCAGTCGGCGATCGTCCCCTCGCGCACCGCCTTGTCGTGATCCTCGGTGCCCGGCAGCGGCGTCACGATGAAGAACGACGCCAGGTCGACGCCCACGTCGAGGAGCCACTCGGCCGACTGCCGCCCGCACTCGGGCCCGTCGAACGGGAAGCCGATCATGTAGCCGCAGTGCACCGCGACGCCGTGGCGGTGCCAGTTCCGGCACACGCGGCGGTACTTCTCCTTCACTGCCTCGAGCGCCGCAGCGGCCGCGACCCCGTCCTTCCGCTGCCGATCGGCCTTGTCGAGATTCTGCACCTTGGTGACGGCCAGGAGGTTCTGCGGGTTGAAGGTCTCGAAGCCAACGAAGGCGGCATAGCACCCCGCGTCGGCTGCGAGCCGCAGGAACCGCTCGCACTTTTGACGCTGGCTGGAGGGCTTCTCGCCCGGCGCCAGCTCCCCGAAGGCCGCGGCCTCCGCATCGACCTGCATCATGAAGGAGAGCTCGTGGCCATCGCGGCGGTAAGCCGCCATGCCCTCGAGGATCGGCTCCCAAGCGGGGCTGCGGAAGAAATCGTCGTCGACGATGAAGAGCGACCTGATGCCGTGCCGCTCGCCCGCATCCCGGATCCAGCGCACCACGGCCTCCGGATCGCGCGAGCGCATCGTCCGCCCCATCACGTTCTTCACGCTGCAGTACGAGCAGGTGAAGGGACAGCCACGCGAGGTGTCGAGGGTGGTCATGGTCGCGGAGGCGAAGCGCCGCAGGTACGGGTCGCTGATGGTGGGGAGCTGCGCCTCGGTGATGAGCGGTACGGTGATGTCCGCACCGCCGGTCTTGGCACGGATGCCATCGGTCACGCTGTAGGTCTGGCGGAGCTCGCCGCGGAGGTAGTCGTCGAGCAGATCCCCCCACGTTGTCTCCGCCTCCCCCACCACCGTCGTGACGCCGCAGTCCTCCAGGAACCGGCGCGATTCGGGATAGCCGCTCACGTGAAATCCGCCGAACAGCACCGGGAAGCCGGCCCGCCGGAACTGGCACGCGAGGTCCCGGCCACGCGGGTACTGATTCGTCTGCACGCCGGCCAGCCCGATCAGCACCTCGACGCCGTCCTCGAGCGCCTTCTCCTGGATGGCGCTGATGGTGGCGCCCAGGATCGGCCCGTCCACCTGCTCGTCCCAGATGACGGTCTCGATGTAGACCGCCTCGTCCGCACGCAGCCGGTTGTAGGCGTCGTTCAGGGCGGCCAGCACGGTGAGCGTGTTGTTGGGCAGCACGCCCTTCCAGAAGTGCTGCACGCGGCCGCGGTCGTCGTACTTCGAGGGCTTGATGAAGTAGACGCGCACCGTCCGGCAGATGCGCATCGGGACCGCAACCGCGGGGCGAGCCGGCGCCAGGACCTGCGCGATGGGGACGACGTCGGTCGCTCCCCGCCGAGCGCGCCGGACGAGGAGGAGGAACGAGGGGAGCAGGATGGCCAGCAGGACGAGCGCGGCAAGGATCATGCGACCTCCTTGTCTAGTGGTACATCTCCATCAACTCGATGATCCCGAGACTCTTGATCCCGTCGAAGAGGAACCCCTTCACTTCCTTCACCGTCGCCATGCCGAGCACGTCGCGCGCCATCGCCCGCGCCGCCCCGTAGGGGACAGATCGGATGATGCGCTTGATCACCGGGACGAAGAAGGGCCCCATCGAGAGGTCGTCCAGCCCGAGGCCGAGCAGCACCAAGGTGGACATCGGGTCGGCGGCCATCTCGCCGCACATCCCCACCCATTTCCCCGCCCCCTTGGCCGCCAGCACGGTCTCGTGCACGGCGTTCAGCACCGCGGGATGGAGCGGCTCGTAGAGCGGCGCGACCTTGGCGTTGTCGCGATCGACGGCGAGCAGGTACTGGATCAGGTCATTGGTGCCGATCGAGAAGAAGTCGACCTCGCGGATCAGATGGTGCGCGAGCGACACCGCGGACGGCACCTCGACCATGATCCCGATCTGCACGCCCGGGTCGAAGTTGCTGCCCTCGTGGCGGAGCTCCGCCTTAGTCTCCTCGAGCAGCTCCTTGACGCGCCGGATGTCCTCCACGCTGGAGATCATCGGGAAGAGCACCCGCACCCGGCCGAGGGTCGCGGCGCGCAGGATCGCCCGCAGCTGGACTTTGAAGAAATCCGGCATCTCGAGGGAGATCCTGATCGACCGCCAGCCGAGGAAGGGGTTGTCCTCGCGCGGCAGGCGCATGTAGCCCGGGTACTTGTCCGCGCCGACGTCGAGCGTCCGGATGGTGACCGGCCGCCCCTCCATGCCGCGCACGACGCGGGCATAGAGCTGGAACTGCTCCTCCTCGTCGGGGAACTCGCGATAGGTGAGGAACGGGAACTCGGTGCGGTAGAGGCCGATGCCCTCCGCCCCGTGCCGGTGCGCGAAGTGGAGATCGGCGACCAGTCCGATGTTGGCGTAGAGAGCGACGCGCCGGCCGTCGATCGTCTCCGCGGGCAGGCTGCGCAGCGTCTCGAGCTCGCGGTTGAAGGCCCGGTAGTCGCGCTCGAGGCGCTCGTACTCCTTCGCGACATCCGGTCCCGGATTCACGTAGATGACGCCCGAGTTGCCGTCGATCAGCACCTCGTCGTGCTCGTGCACGGTCTCCGTCAGGTGCTCGACCCCGACCACGGTCGGGATCTCGAACGACTTGGCCAGGATCGACGCGTGCGAGGTGACCCCGCCGGTGGCCAGCACGATCCCCTGCAGGTGCTGGTGCTCGATGAGCACGAGATCGGAGAGGGTCAGCTCGTCCGCCACCAGCACGCTGTCCTTGGCGAGCGGCCGCTCGGGCTCTTCGATCCCCACCAGGTTGCGGAGAATGCGGAGCCCCACGTCCTTCAGGTCGACGGCCCGGTCGCGCAGGTAGCCGTCGGACATGCGCGCGAACTCCGCCAGGTACTCGTCGACGACGCGCTTGAGCGCCGCCTCGGCACCCAGTCCGTGGTCGATGGCCGTTTCGACCTTGCCGATGAAGCCCTGGTCCTCGAGCATCAGGCGATGGGTCTCGATGACGCCGGGGTCGAACTCGGGGAGCCGGGCGGACAGTCGCTGCCGCAGCCGTCCGAGCTCGACATCCGACTCGGCGAGCGCCTTCCGGAAGCGCCTCCGCTCCTCGGCGGGATCCTCGGCCCGGGTCTCGTCGACCAGCGAGAAGCTGACGGCCGGTTGCATCAGGTGAGCGGTGCCTCTCCCGAAGCCCGGCGCGGCCGCGAGCCCGTTCAGCCGGGCCCGCACCCGCCCCCGCGGCGCGCCGGTGGGCCGCGCGCTCGTCTTCTCGTACGCCTGCAGGCGCTTGATCGCGGCCACCATCCGGCGCCGGTACTCGCGGCGCTCCTTCTCCTTGGTCTTCAGATCCTCGAGGAGGCGCGCCTGCATGATGATGCCGCCCACCTGGGCGGCGATCGCCCGCAGGAGGCGGATCTCGTGCGGCGAGAAGCGCCGCCGGCGGAGGGTCTGCACCACGAGCACGCCGATGGGGGTGCCGCGCTCGACGATCGGTACGCCGAGGAAGGAGTGGTACCGCTCCTCACCCGTCTCGGGGAAGAACTTGTAGCGAGGGTGCATTGCCGCGTCGACGGCCATCACCGGCTCGAGCTTCTCGATCGCCATGCCGGTGAGGCCTTCCTCGACGCTCATGGTGACCTTGCCGACCGAACTCCGCTCGAGACCGGTCGTCGCCCACAGGGTCAGCCGCTGAGCGCGCGGATCGAGAATGTAGAGCGAGCAGACGTCGGTGCTGGCGCGCTCAGCCACCACCTCCACGACACGCTGAAGCGTCTCCTGGAGATCCTCCGAACGCGCCGTGAGCGCGCCGATGTCCTCGAGAACGGTGAAGCCGTGGCTACGGCGCCCCGCTCTCGACGCACGACGCCCCGTGGTGCCGGCAGGCTTGCGGGTCTCCGCATCCATCCCCGTCGCGGCGATCTTAGCGGGTGTCTTCTGCCGCCACAATGCACGCCGTGCCGCACCGGCGAGCACGGACTTCCGCGCTCGTCAGGCAACCGGCGCGCTCAAAGCAACCGCGGCGTAGCTCACGGAGTGCTCGTAGTCTCCCGTGAGCTCGAGGGACGTCGTGTACGCCAGCTGCTGGCCCCGCACGCCCGATGGCAGCGCGCGCAGCAGGACCTCGATCGGATTCCGGCCACACACCGTGGCGCCGGTCTCCTCGACGTAGCGGGAGAAGCCATCGGCGTCGCCGGCGACCAGACGATCGAGGACGCCCTGATCGAGTCGCCGGATCGCCGCCGTGACCGTCGCTGCGTCGGTGGCCGGAACGGGAAGGTAGCCGAAGCGCCGACCGTAGTGGACCAGGTCGGAGCTCGCGACGAGGAGCGTGTCGGGATCCAGCAACGGGCGGAGGGCCGCGGCCAGCGCAGCGGCATCGCCGACCTCGAGGGTCCCGACCAGCACGGGCACGATCGGACGCCCGGGCGCCAGCGCTTGCCAGAGAGGGAGCTCGACCTCGAGCGCGTGCTCGCGCATGAAGAGCGCCGGGTTGGCCCGCACCAGCGATGCCCCGGCCAGCGTCGCGACCGCCTCATCGTCGATGGGGACGAGACCGAGGGGCGTGCGGTAGGCGGTCATCGACAGGACGCTGGCCCCCCGGAAGTTCGCGAAGTGGCTGGGAGCGAGGATGACGGCGCGCCGCCAGGTCCCACCCGCCGCCGCGAAGCCGGCTGCCGCGGTGCGTCCCGAGTACTGGAACGCCGCGTGCGGAACGACGATCGCCCGCACACCCCCGCGCGGCGGGCCGCCGGCGTCGAGCAGACGGCGGGTGAGCTCGGCCAGCTCATCGGGGCTGGCCGGGTACCACCGCCCGGCGAGGTGCGGCTCCTTCACGCGGGGTACCGGATCGCCCACGTCAGAAGCCGCCCGCAGCCCCGCCGAAGGCGGCCCACGACCGCTGGACCTCGGGCTCGCCGAAGCAGCGTGGGCAGCTCACGACCTCCACCACGTCGAGGAGCCGGAGATAGCTCGTGGGCGCCTCGTCATCACCCCGCCGGACGGTCGCCTCGGCGATCGGCCCCGTGTGGAGGAGGTAGTACCCAACGACGTAGTCCGTGCGGGTGTGGCGGGTCTCCTCGACTGCCGCGCCGCAGCGACTGCAGCGCCGCGCGGGCGCCTCGTCGATCTCGATCCGCCCGACCGGAAGGGACATCGTGCTCTTGCTGTAGGGAGAAAGCCTCTTGCGAGTCAACCATCTGACAGGCGCGACGCCCTCGGCTTTTGACCGACCTCCGACGAGCGGGTAACGTGCTGCAGCGCACCATGGCGCGGAAACGCCGAACCACCGGCGGACTCGCCCGCATCGTCTTCTGGACGGCGGTCGCGAGCGTCCTCGCCGCCGCCCTCACCGGTCTCGTTCTCTATCGCGAGATCACTGCCGAGCTGCCGCCCGTCGACCAGCTGCTGCGCTACAAGCCGCCGGTGGCCACCCGCATCTACGCCGAGGACGGGTCGCTCATCGGGGAGTTCTTCGTCGAGCGGCGCTATCTCGTCCCGCTCGCGCACATCCCGGAGCACGTCCGGCTCGCCTTCCTGGCCGCCGAGGACGCCGACTTCTACCGCCACCGTGGGGTCGACCCGGTGGGCATCGCCCGCGCGTTGGTGATGGACGTCATGCATCATCAGGTGGTGCAGGGCGGCAGCACGATCACACAGCAGGTCGTGAAGGCGCTCCTGCTCACGCCCGAGCGGAGCTTCGAGCGGAAGCTGAAGGAGCTCGTGCTGGCGCTCCGGCTCGAGTCGAAGCTCAGCAAGGACGACATCCTCTACCTCTACCTGAACCAGATCTACTTCGGTGCGGGCGCCTACGGAGTGGCGGCGGCGGCGCGCGAGTTCTTCGACGCCGACGTGGCCGACCTGACGATCGCGCAGGCAGCGGTGCTGGCCGGCCTGCCCCAGGCTCCCAGCCGCTACGACCCGCAGCGGCGGCCCTCGCAGGCGATCGCGCGCCAGCACTACGTCCTCGAGCGGATGCGGATCGAGAACTTCATCACCGAGGCGCAGTACCAGGCGGCGCGCGCCGAGCCGATCACCTTCGCCCGGCGACGGCCCGGCACCTATCTCGCAGCCCCTTGGTACGTCGAGCACGTCCGTCGTCTGCTCGAGGACCGTTACGGCGAGACGGCGCCCTACCAGCTGGGGCTCCAGGTCACGACCGCCGTGGATCTGGAGATGGAGCGCGCGGCCGAGGAGGCGGTGCGCGCCGGACTCCGCGAGCTCGACCACCGTCAGGGCTTCCGCGGCCCCATCCGCCACCTCGACCCGCGCCAGCGGGAGAAGATGGAAAGCTTCTTCACGCGGGAGCAAGGGAACAAGCCCCCCGAGGACGGCCGGGCCCGAGCCGTCGTCCTCGACGTCCGTCCCCAGGGACTGGCGGTGAGCACCGCATGGGAGCGCGGCACGCTCCCCGCCGACGCGCTGGCGTGGGGCAGCACGCGCGTCCCGCCCAGCGCCTTCAAGCCGGGCGACGTGGTGGCCGTGCGCGTCACCGGACAGGGTCCCGATCAAACGGCGCGCTTCGCACTCGACCAGGAGCCGCAGGTGGAGGGCGCGCTGATCGCCATCGACCCGTACACCGGCGAGGTGCGCGCGATGGTCGGCGGCTATGATTTCCGGCGGAGTCAGTTCAACCGCGCCGTCCAGGCGCGCCGCCAGCCGGGGTCGGGCTTCAAGCCGCTCATCTATGCAGCGGCGATCGACCACGGCTACACCCCGGCGTCGATCGTGCTCGACGCGCCGATCGCCCTCGAGAACGGCAACCAGCCGCCCTGGATGCCGCGCAACTACGAGAACCGCTACTACGGCCCGACGCCGCTCCGCTATGCGCTCGCGCGCTCGCTCAACACCGTCACGGTCCGCCTGGTCGACCAGATGGGCATCAAGGAAGTCCTCGACTACCTCCCCCGGTTCGGCCTGCATGGCCCCCTGCCGCGGAACCTCTCGATCGCGCTCGGCAGCGCCGAGGTGACCCCGATCGAGCTGGTGCGCGCCTACGGCGTGTTCGCGACCCTGGGCAAGCGCTTCGAGCCCATCTTCATCACGCGCGTGACCGACGCCGACGGCAACCCGCTCGAGTTCGGCAACACCCGTCCGCACTTCGAGCCCGCCATGAAGCCCGCGACCGCGTACGTCGTGACCAGCATGATGGAAACGGTCGTGCAGCACGGCACGGGGCGGGCCGCGCTCGAGCTCGGCCGGCCGGTCGCGGGCAAGACCGGCACGACCAACGACACGCACGACGCCTGGTTCATCGGCTTCACGCCCGACCTGCTCGCCGGGGTGTGGGTGGGCTTCGACTCCGAGCGCTCGCTCGGCGCCAAGGAGACGGGAGGTCACGCCGCCGCACCCATCTGGACGGCCTTCATGAAGCAGGCGCTCGCCGGCCGGCCGGTCGTCGACTTCCCGGTTCCCGACGGCATCGGATTCGCCCAGATCGACCGTGCCACGGGCCTGCGCGCCATCCCGGGCGGCGAATCGGAGCTCGAGGTCTTCGTGAAGGGCTCCGAGCCGAAGGAGACGGCACGACCGCCCGAAGTCGCAGCCAACCCCGAGCCGACCGAGGACGGGAACGGCCCGGCAGAGGGATCGCCGGCCGAGACCGAGATCGTACCCGACGACGCGGACTGAACCCTCGCCCGTGGGCTCTTCGACGGCGGGTGGCGGTGGGGACTGCCGTTGCCGCTCCGGTCCTCGGCCGCCTCGCGGGTGGCCTCCTGCGTGGGGCGCGTTCGGCCTGCGGGTCGCGGCAACGGCAGTCCCCACCGCCACCCGGCACCTCGCAGCCCGATGAGGCAGGCTACAGCCGCCAGTACGGTGCCTGGGCGGCACGGACGCGGGCTAGCACGGTCTCCGCGCGGCGGGCATCGCCTGTCGCGACGGGGGGTACGGCCTCGGCGCCCTGCATGGCGGCGAGCGTCGCGTCGACTCCCTCGACGATGGCGTCGAGATCGTAGCCACCCTCGAGAACGGCAGCGATCCGTCCGCCGGCCGTCTCGGCCGCCAGGTCCACGCAGGCGCGGCCCATCGCGGCGAAGCCGGCGGGCGTCACCTGCATACCGCCCAGCGGGTCGCGGTGGTCGCAGTCGAAGCCGGCGGAGACGAGGATGAAGTCGGGAGCGAACTGCCGGCAGACCGGCAGCACCACCTCGCTGAAGGCTCGCGTGTACTCCCCGTCACCGAACCCGGCGGGGAACGGCAGGTTGACCGTCCGGCCGGCGGCCGCCTCCCGACCCACCTCCTCTGCGGCGCCCGTGCCCGGATAGTACGG
>Ga0066903_100001011_pt1 | contig 19566 bp, 17 predicted proteins | sample PanSoiMetaGPlot1_FD_67491 | JGI IMG/M metagenome (GOLD analysis project Ga0066903, IMG submission 67491) | Tropical forest soil microbial communities from Panama analyzed to predict greenhouse gas emissions - Panama Soil - Plot 1 (version 2) | ecosystem: Environmental > Terrestrial > Soil >... | reverse complement strand
AAGGAAAAATGGATTAGGAAAACAGGGAGGTGGATCGGCTTGTCCCCAAGCCGATGGTTCGGGCCAGGTGACAACGCGTTGGGGACAACGCGTTCCACCCTTTTCCTTTTTTCCTGCTTTTCGCACTCATTCGTTATCCCTCACTTTACATTCGGAAAGTAAACGTCTGCGGCCATTCCGGCACGCAAACGGTCGTCGTCGCTTGGCAAACGGACCTTTATGCCGAACACCTGTTTGATTCGGTCGGCGACAGTTTGCACGTTGCGTGGAGTAAATTCGGCTTGCCGATTGATCTGCTCGACGACGCCATCGAAATCCGTGTGCGGAAACGAATCGACTCGGACGCGAACGTGCTCGCCAAGTTTAATCAAACCAAGCCAGGATTCGGGCACATAAACGCGCACCCAGAGATGCCCGGTCAGAAGCAGCGTGGCCACTTCCTGATTGAATGGCGGCACCAAGATGTCACCAGGCTTTACGCTCAGCACTTCCAGCACCGAATCCGCCGGTGCGACCACCTGCATCTCCTTTAACTGCGCGTCAATATCGGCAAGTTGCGCACGCGCCTGAGCAACGCGCATCTTCGCCGCGGCAACGTTTTTCTCCTGTGATTTCGCCGCGCTGTCGGCGCGCTCCGCGTCGGTGGACGAGACAACTCTTCGCTTGAGCAACTCCTGCTGGCGCCCAGCCTCATCGCGCAGGAACACCAATTGCGCTTCTTGTGCGTCTGCATCGTGGACCGCGGTATCGATTTGCGCGGCGGCAAGATCGCGACGGGCTCGCAGCTCTGACGCATCCAGTTGCACGATCACCTGTCCTTCGTGTAACCGCTCCCCTTCCCGCGCGAAAATTTTCTCCACGCGCCCGCTGAAGCGCGGGCCCACATGCGCTTCGTCTACTTCGATGGTTCCTGAAACGGCGTTCTTTCGACCGCTGCAACCGGCGAGCAAGAGAAGCAACGTCAAAGCTCCCGCTGCGCGCATCAACTCCGAATGAATTCGCGAGCTCCGATTATTTCGGGGTTGTCGATCTCGCCTTACAAATGACGTATTCACGCTTTCCGGCCCTTCGATGTCAGCGTGCCTTCGAGAACAATCTTAAGGATCCCCGTGTACCCTTCCTTCGGCATCATCCCAAGCTCCTCCATCTTCGGCGGATTCATGATTGACTGAACCACCGCCAGCAAAATTTCGATGATTAGTTTGGCTGGAACATCCTTGCGCACCATGCCCGCCCGTTGGCCCTGGACGAAAAATCTCCCGATGTAGCGCTGGATTAGTGCGGCCCGACGGCGCTCGACTAGTTTGAAGACTTCTGGCGCTTTCTGGCGCATATCGCGCACGAACGGCGGCTTGATCTCATCCAATTCGCGCCGCGTACCGGCCAACAACTCGCGCAAAGTCGCTGAGAAATCGTTCGGGTGGGCGCGTGTAACTTGCTTGAGCGTCACTTCGACGCCCGTTAATTTGTCGGCCAGCACAGCCTCAAGCAAATCGAACTTGCCCGGAAAATGCGCGTAGATCGTTTTCTTGCTAATGCCAAGCTCGTCCGCCAGATCATCCATGGTCACACTGCGAAACCCGCGACTGAAAAAGTGGGCCCGCGCAGCGTCGACGATTCGCTGCCGGTTCGGATCGCGCTTTCGGCGCGGCCGCGGTTTGCGTGCCCGTTTCATATCCACCTAGCTTACCACAACGAGGAAACTAATCCAGTATATTTAGTTTCCACGGGGATCCATTGCCGATATTTTGAGGTGTCTACGTGTTACCCGAGCTGCCGTAAAGCTGTGAAAATCCTTCGACACACCCATGCTGAATCGGTTACGCATGAACAATGGCCGTTTACTCAGGAACGCCACTGCCACAAAAGCTGGGAATCAAACCGGGGCTCACTGTCGTCACCATCAATGCGCCCACAAACTATCGTCGATTGCTCGGTCCTATTCCCGGAGACGTAACTTTTTCCGGTCGCTTGAGGCCCGGTTCGAGTTTTGTTCTCGTTTTTATCAAGACGCGGAGCGAACTGGAAAGAAGGTTGGCCATCCTGCGCGAGAAAGTCGCGGACACGGGAACAGTCTGGGTCTGCTGGCCAAAGCGCTCGTCCGGCGTGCCTACTGATGTCACGGAGGACATTGTCCGCGCTGTCGCATTGCCGCTCGGATTCGTCGATGTAAAGGTGTGCGCGATTGATGAAACCTGGTCCGGATTGAAACTGATGATTCGACAGGAAAATCGAAAACGAGCAGTGAAATGAGGTCGCGCATGTTTTTCTACAGCTACTAACTACGGTAGCTCCTGAAAAAAATTTTGACCCCTACCACAGCTATATCGAAGCAGTCAGCAAGTCTCTTGAGATTCGTGAGTAAAATCTAATGATGCGCTGCCGCCATTGCCTAGCTGGAGCGCTTCAAACCCAAAAGTTCGAGCGAAAACCCGATAAACAGTAGCAGCGTGGCGAAAAATGTATTGCCGTAGAGCTGGGCGCCGCGCGGTTGTACCAAACCGAGAGCGAGCAAACCGAACCCGGGCAAACTCCACCAGAAAATGACAGAGCCTTTTCCGGCGAGCACTCGCTGCGTGATTACCGCGAATGGAAGCATGAGCCAGGAATAGAAATAGCCGAATGAAAGCGGTGTGATCATGAGGATCAGCAGTAGGAGCAAAGCGAACTCAGTCGCGTCGCTCTGAGCAGTTCGCTGGTCGCACCCAGGCATTACCGCGATAAACCAGATGCCCAACAACAGTCCGACCCCGACGACGATGGCGTTCACAACGAAAAAGTTCAGCTCCGCAAAGTTCACGTAAATGGGCGTATGCGATGCGGACGCAGCATCCGCATCGACGTGGCGAAGCAGGCGATTGGTAACGCCGATGAGCGACTGGTTTTTCCATGTGTAGCTGCGCATCGGGCGCTGTCCCACTTTGGCTTCACTGTAGATCAACATTCCAGCGCTCCATTTGTGGAGATCGCGCCACGCTCGTTCAAATCCGCGGAACGGCGCGGGTAGAATGAGAAGCAAAAATAGCAGTGTCACAACGAGACTCGCTGCCGCGGTCCAGTAACGCCGGTAAATCAGGTAGACAATTGCAACCACCGGAAAAGCTTTGATGGCCGCAGCAACTGCAATCAGACTGCCTGCGAGCATCTCACGATTGGCGTGCAGCGCAACGAAACCGCCAAGCATCAGTGCGAGCAACACAAGGTTGGGCTGACCAAGGTGGTAACTGGACCAGATGTAAACGATCACTAGCAGATTCGGAACCAGATAGAGCCACACATTTCTCGCGCCGCTCTCGCCGCCGGCCAGAATGGCACTCAGCCGGGCGCTATAAAACCAAGCCGCGGAGTTGATCGCGACCAGGAGAAGAATCAATCCTGCCTGGCCAAGTAAACTCACACCTCCGAGAAAAAGCGCGCACGGCGGGGGATACATGAAATCGTACTTTCCGGACCGAAAGAAATAAATTTCATGGCCTGCAAGCACATGTTGTCCCGTCTCGTACCAAAGCTTGTAATCGAAGATGGTGCGGTCGCGGAAGTAGCGCAGAAGCGGGAGGGCAGAAAAGACAAGCGCCGTTACGACAAAGATCACGAACAATGTGCCAAGCGCGGCCGCCCCGTTGAACCGGCGATTCAGCGTCCCAAAGGCCTTCGGGCCTGCGACTAAATCTTTCACGCTTCACGCCTACCCGCTGCGATGGGCGGACGCGCTTTGTGCCAATCTGTGCTCTGCTCGTACGCGTGCGCAATTTGCAAGATGCGTGCTTCATCCAGCGCTTTGCCTAACAATTGCAATCCTATTGGCAGACGATGTCCAGCTACTTCGGCGAAACCGCATGGCACGCTGATTCCGCAAATTCCCGCGAGGTTAGCCGCGATGGTGAAAATATCGGCCAGATACATTTGCAACGGATCGGCGACGCGTTCGCCTAATTTGAATGCTGGCACTGGCGAGGTCGGCGAAACCAGTGCATCGACTTTCTCGAAAGCCTTCGCGAAATCCCGGCGGATCAACTCACGTACTTTTTGGGCGCGCAAATAATAGGCATCGTAATAGCCTGAGCTCAAAACATACGTGCCGAGAATAATGCGCCGTTTCACTTCCGGGCCGAAACCTTCCTCACGGGTGCGGCCATAAAGATCGAGGATGTCTTTTGGATTTTCTGTCCGATATCCATAACGGACGCCATCAAAGCGGGCGAGATTGGCTGAAGCCTCGGCCGTGGCTACGATGTAATAGACCGCAATCGCGTAATCAGTAGTTGGCAACGAGACCTCAACAATCTCCGCCCCCAACGAATTCATCTGTTCGACCGCGGAATAGATCGCGTTTTTCACCTGTGGATCGATCCCCTCGATCATGTATTCCTTCGGCAGGCCCAACCGGACCCCGCGCAAATCGTGTCCGAGCCTCGCGGTATAATCGGGCACAGGCTCTTCGAGACAGGTACTGTCTTGCGGATCATGACCTGCAATCGCGTTCATTATCAGGGCAGCGTCGCGGACGGTTTTCGTGAGCGGTCCGATTTGATCGAGCGACGAAGCAAACGCAACGAGGCCGAACCGCGAGACCCGGCCATAGGTGGGTTTAAGACCGACGACGCCCGAAAGCGCTGCGGGCTGTCGAATTGAGCCGCCTGTGTCGCTGCCTAGCGCGCCGAAGGCTACGTCCGCGGCGACTGCTGCGGCCGAACCGCCACTAGACCCACCCGGCACGCGCGACGCGTCCCACGGATTACGCGTCAATTTCATCGCGGAATTTTCCGTGGATGAGCCCATGGCGAACTCGTCCAGGTTTGTTTTGCCAAAGGGAATCGCACCCGCTGTGCGTAACTTTCGGATTACGGTAGCGTCGTAGGTCGCGCGATAACCTTGCAAAATCCTCGATGCGCAGGTGCACGGCTGACCCATGACGTTGATGATGTCTTTAATTGCGAGCGGCACGCCACCCAGCGGAAGATCAACATTCCCTTGCTCCGCCTCTTTGGTGGCAGCCTCCATATCGAGCGACAGATAAGCGCCGATTTTTGGATCGACTGCTTCGATACGACCCCGCAAAGCATCGATCACTTCCCGCGCTGAAACTTCGCCGCGACGCAACAGCGGCTGCAGATCGGCGATGCATAGCGCCGGCAGATCTTTCTCCGTCATTGTACGACTTTCGGGACGATAAACAGGCCCTTCGCCTGTCGAGGAGCGTTGCCCAGCGCTTGCTCCGCTGTGAACCAATCATGCGGCTCGTCCTCGCGAAACAGGTTAAAAATTGGAAGGGCGTGCGCAGCCGGTTCCACATGGGCCACGTCCGCTAGACGAAGTTTTTCGACGTACTTCAGCACGTCGTCCAGCTGCTTCTGAAAAACTTTCGCCTCGGCTTCGGTCAGATTTATCCGGGCCAGCCTGGCAACGTACGCGACATCGAGCTCCGAAGGTCTAGGCATGGCTGTCGCTCAAGAATGCAAATGGCTGATAAGCCACATGACAGCGGCCGCAAGCGCCATCAAAAGAAAAAGAAAAATGATCCGGCCCTCGCGTCGCGCTTTGCGCAGCGAACGAGGCTTTCGCCTGCTTCGGCTCGCATCCAGCGAATGTCCGCCTTGCAGCGGTACGGAGACTTGGAATCGCTTCTCCTCGGGGTCGTCTCTTATGCCCAGCTCCTCGCCTTGCGCAGAAGATTTGTTCTGCGCGGTCGGCCGCTCTTTTGCGACCATGCGCTCGAGCTTATCGAGCTTTTCACGCAGTTCGGCTTCTTGCTGTGCTATCTCTTGTTGCCTGCGGCGAAACGGCGTGGTCGATCTACGCGAACGACGAAACATCCCCATCAGCGGCTGGCCATCCAAAAGAAAAGCACAAGTGCAACGGCGCCGAAAATAATCAGCGGCAAGGAGAGAGCGACGCCGATCTCCAACCACTGAAGAAACGAACGCCCATTGCCGCTTTCGTAAGCGTTTGGCGCCGCGTCAGGCAAGGACGCCTCGCTGCCGGCTGCGTCAGCTGCCTGCAACCGACTGCGTTGCTCGCCGTACTCCGTGCGCGCGTCGTCTACCGTGCTCAAAGCGCGGCTCAGTTCCTTGTGCAAATCTGAAGGACTCCAAGTTCTGGGATCGATTGCCTCAACCAACTCCATATGCTGTGCCAAACTTTCGCGAGCCGCCCGGATTTGCTCCAGCCGATTTTGCGCGCTGTACGCTTCGCGCTCGAGCACAACCAAGGCGCGTGTCAGCTTGTCGATCATTTCCGTCCGGCCATTCTCCAGTTCCTCCTGGCGCCGGCTTAGTTCTTCCAGTTCGCGTTTCTGTTTCTCGATTTGCTCCTGCTGGCGCTTGAGCTGGAGCAGTTGCTCCTGGGCTTTTTGCACCTGTGAATCCAGATGCTCGGAAGAAATTGCTTCGTCTCCGCTCAGCTCGAGCATTTGTTCAACTGGTCGAACTTTTTCTGCCATGATTAATCCACGCCGTTCTCGTCAGTCCTAGCGGATATTAAGTAGCTGACTCGAGAATTCCAGATATTTCCGTCAAGAATGCGTTAAAATTTTAGCAAACGATTTGGAAAGCGCCAAATCCCGACATCAAACCTTCAGGGAGACGCGCCACTCATTAAACGGCAAATCGAAAAGCTGTAGCGTCCGCTGTTCTCAGCGGACCCACGCAAGTTTCAAAATCCCACTGCGCTGAGGACAGCGCACGCGACGGCGAGACCTCGCATCAGCGTCCCCGCATCATCTCGAGCAGAAAACCCTTGAAGTATTCTGTTTCAGGAATTGTCGGGAGAACTGGATGATCAGGTGCCTGCTCGAACCGGAGCACGCGTCGCGCGGAACGCCGGACCTCCACAAGTGCACCACTGATTGTGCCCGAGAATGCCAGATCGCTCACATGATGCGAGCATGAAAATGTCGCCAGCAAGCCGTCTTTCGATAAGAGCTTGAACGCGCGCATGTGCAGTTCCCGATAACCACGCAACGCATCGCGCAGTCCACGCTTCGTCCTCGTAAACGAGGGCGGATCAAGAACAATCAGGTCATACTCTGTCCCCGCTTTTTCAGCGGCACGCAGGAATTGAAAGACATCCTGCTGGATCCAGTGCGCTTTCAGTTCATTGCGCGCCGCGTTTCGTTTCGCAGTGGCGATGTTCTCGGAACTCTCTTCGACGCCGGTAACATCCGTTGCGCCTGCCCGCGCGCACGCCAACGCAAATGCCCCTTGGTTTGCAAAGCAATCCAGAACGCGCCGGTCGGGGGCGTATCGCGCGACGACTCCATAGTTATGTCTTTGGTCGAGATAGAGACCGGTCTTTTGACCATGCAACAGATCGACTTCCAATTTTACACCTTCGATTTCGATCGCGATTTGCGAAGGAGTTCCGCGTAAAACACCTCTACGTAGTTCCAATCCCTCAGCCATACGAACCGGCGCATCGTTTCGTTCGACGATGACGACGACGCCGAACAGATCGACTAGCGCCGTCGCGATCAAATCTTTTCGCGTATCCATCGCGAGGGTGAGCGTTTGCAAAACGAAATGATCGCCGTAGCGATCGATGATCACACCAGGCAGACCGTCGCTTTCACTCCAAACAACCCGGCGCAGACTAGGATCCACTTTGCGCCAGTCGCGATACTCGGAAGCTTGCGCAATGCGGCGTCGGAAGAAATCAAGATCGAGATCCTGTCTGCGGCGCGAGAAACGGCGCGCGACGATTTGCGATTTCGAATTGTAAATGGCGCTGCCAATCAAACGGTCCTTGCCGTCCTTCAGTGAGATCACATCCCCATCAGCTGGATTCCCAAAAACCTTGAGGACTTCAGTGGTAAACACCCAATCGTGTCCGTGTAGAATTCTCGCGCGCGGTTTAATAACAATTCCAGCCATATGCAACTCAACGCCAAACACCCCAATTACTCTGTCGTTCCGAGCGGAGTCGAGGAATCTCTCGAAATAAATCCAGACATCCCTCGACGGAGCCTGCCCTAAGCAAAGTCGAAGGGCTTGACATGACAAAACAGCAGGCGAGTTGAAAATTAGGCGCTGAACATTCAGCATTTGCGCATGCAAATCGCCACCGAATCCTCAATCGATCTTCCTGGAATTAAAAAGCTGCGCAGCGGCAAGGTGCGCGAAGTCTTCGACCTTGGGGAGAGGCTGCTCTTTGTTGTTACCGACCGCATCTCGGCTTTTGACGTCATCCTGCCCGACCCGATTCCATACAAGGGCGCGGTGCTCAACCAGATTTCCGCGTTCTGGTTCAAGCGTTTTGATGATATCGACAATCACCTCGTCAGTGCTGCTTTCGAGGAGTTTCCGAAGAATTTGCTGCCGTTTCGCGAACAGCTTGCTGGACGTTCGATGATCGTCAGGAAAACGAAGCCGCTGCCGGTGGAATGCGTGGTGCGTGGCTATCTCGCCGGCTCCGGGTGGAAGGAATATCAGGAGTTGCAGAGCGTTTGCGGAATCAAACTTCCATCCGGACTGAAGCAGGCGTCGCAATTGCCCGAGCCAATCTTCACGCCGGCGACAAAAGCAGAGAGGGGTCATGACGAAAACATCGACATGGAACGATGCGCTGAGATCCTTGGTGTAGAAATCGCTGATCGCGTGAAAGCGCTAAGTCTGGAAATCTATTCGCGCGGCCGGGATCACGCTGCGCATAGGGGAATCATCGTCGCAGACACGAAATTCGAGTTTGGTATTGTGGACGGCAACTTGCTTTTGATCGATGAATGTCTCACGCCGGATTCTTCACGGTTCTGGCCGAAGGACCAATACGGCGTCGGACAGAGCCCACCTAGTTTCGACAAACAATTCGTGCGCGATTATCTGGAGACACTCGACTGGGGCAAGACTCCGCCGGCTCCATGCCTGCCGGCGGATGTTATCGAAAGAACTTCCGCGAAATATCTCGAGGCATTTCGCCGCCTAACTGGGCACGAAATCGCGAACACCTAGGCCCGATTCCATAAAATGGCGCTGTCACGTTTGAGCGAAGCGAAACATCTCTGTTTTATGCGATCGGGCATGGTTTTATGAATGATCAGAGATTGTTCGCTTCGCTCAGAATGACATTTGTGGGACGCCTTGTAGACTAATCCCACCGGTACTCCAGTCCTGGGCGGGGACTTCCAAGAAAATGCCACTGACTCGGCCAGACATATTGTTCATCATGACCGACCAGCAGCGATTCGATACCATCGCTGCGCTCGGTAATTCGCACATTTACACACCGAACCTCGACCGACTCGTACGAAGAGGAATCACCTTTTCAAATGCATACGCTACGTGTCCGGTTTGCGTCGCTGCCCGCTACACGATTCGAACTGGATGTGAGCCCGCGACGACGCGCGTTTTCAGCAATGCGAAGGCAAACCCGGTCGCCGGGCAGGCCTCGGAGATGGAAGCGCGTTGTGGATCGTACCTTGGGCGGACGATGTCGCGCCTCGGATACCGGACTTTTGCGATTGGAAAATTTCACACCCAGCCGTGGAACGAGGACCTCGGATACGAAAGGCTCTGGCGGAGTGAAGAGAATTACCGTCCGCTGAGCCGCGAAGGTGACGACTACGCTACGTGGCTGGCTCGCGAGCAGCCGGCATTCGACTTCCTCGAACAACCAATGGGGGAACGCAGCGAGATGTATTACCTTCCGCAGCGCAGTCCCCTGCCAGCCGCGTTAGGCGCGGAATGGTGGGCGGCCGATCGCGCTGTGGAGGAGATTGGAAAGTCAGATGATTCGCGCGCATTTTTCGGATTTGTGTCCTTTCTAGGGCCACATCCGCCGCTAGCTCCGCCGATTCCTTTCAACCGAATGTACAATCCCGATCGAATGTCAGAGCTGGTCCTCGGCAACATCGAGGAAGATCACCTGGACGAAGAGATTCCTTACATGCGGTACGCCGTGTGGGGAGACGCAATTAACCCGGCGCTGGCCAAAATTGTGAAGGCCCGATATTACGGCGAGATTAGCTATCTGGATCATTGTCTTGGCCGAATCCTTGATGCAATCGAAGCGCGGCCGAACGCGGACAATGTTCTAATCTGTTTTTTTTCAGACCACGGCGATCTTCTGGGAGATCACCATGGCTGGCAGAAACAAAATTTCTTTGAAGCGGCGTGCCGTTTCCCCTTGCTTCTCAGCTGGCCGGCAACGCTTCCGGCCGGAAGCGTCCGGACTGAATTGATCAGCCTAGCAGACCTTTTCGGAATTGCGACGCAGGCAGGTGACGGATGCGAGCTGCGCCAGGGAATGGACGTTCTTAGAATGCTGCGAGGCGAATGTGCGCCGCGCGAATATCTGATTGGAATGGTCGAAATTCCCGGCTCGCAGGATTTCAAAATCATGGTTCTGACCAGCGAGTGGAAATATATTTTCATGGCCAACGGCGGCCGGGAACAACTCTTCAATCGCACACGCGATCCCAATGAGTTGTCGAACTGCATCAGTTCCTCATCCCGCATCAGAGGGGATCTTTTTGCCCTGGCTGTACAAGCATGCCACGTCCCGGGCGCAATGGATGCGCTCGATGGCAATAAGCTTCGAGCATTTCCTTTCCGTAAACGGAAGCCGACGCGCATCTATCAATTCGACCGGTCACGCGGCGTGCTCGGATTTCCCGATAAACCAGAAGACGTGCTGAAGGATTTCGATCGCGCCACGTTGAAACGAGTGAAATGACATGAAAGCGCCTTCAAATGATCGGGATAATCTTGGCTTAGGACTGAGGCCGGGCGATCCGCATTACCGCGCGTACGTCGGTCCTCCGGGGGATTACGATTTGATCGCGGCGATGACGTTCAATCTTCTAACCACGCTCGGTCTGCGCCAGCATCATTCATTGCTCGATGTGGGGTGCGGCTCGCTCCGGATCGGACGCTTATTAATTCCCTACCTGAACCGGGGAAAATATTTCGGCCTAGAACCTGCCGAATGGCTCGTGGCAGAGGGAATCAAGCATGAACTCGGCGAAGCAGTTGTTCGAATTAAACGGCCGACTTTTTTCTTTACCGATGCTCCCGAGACCGTTGTCCGGGCGAAAGTTTCATTCGATTTCGCGCTGGCTCAATCAATCTTTAGTCATTGCGGACTGGATCTGATCAAGGGTTGGCTGTCCGCAGTTTCGCGCTCATTGGCCCAGGATGGCGCTTTGATTGCCACGTTCCTCCCGAGTGAGGAGGACTCACAACGTGCCGGCTGGGTCTATCCCGAATGTGTAAATTACCGGGCGGCAACATTGGCACGTGCAGCCGCAGACGTGAGTTTACGATTCGAAATCCTGGACTGGAAACATCCTCGGCAGACATGGGCGCTTTTTGCTGCGCCAAAGTTTGATTCCGGATGGTTCAAAAACAAGCCGCTCACCTGGAACGCAGGACTCGAAAACGCGCTGAGGCAAAAGACACGAGGAAATGTCATTCCTGCGGCCGGAACTGATTGAGCGATGGAAGTTGCAAGCGACGACAAGATTTTTGCCGCCCCACTGAAGGTGGAAGATGTGGCTGACTGTTATTTTTACCACACCATGGAACTCCCCGGTCATGGAGTGATAAAGGGACGAGATTGGGATTTGCGTGGCCGAGTCGATGAGTACCTCGGCAAAGTCGCTTTTGCCGGTCAACGCGTTTTGGAAATTGGTCCTGCCAGCGGTTTTCTTACTTTCGAGATGGAAAAGCGCGGCGCGGAAGTGGTCTCGGTCGAAGTAACAGCTCAGCACGGTTGGGATTTTGTTCCCTATCCCGCGGCAAAGTTGGAGGAGGTTTTCGCCCCCCGTCGAATCGTGATGCAACAATTAAAGAACTCCTATTGGTTCAGTTACGCTGCTCTATGTTCCAAAGCCAAGGTGTACTATGGTGATGTTTACAATTTGCCGCCTTCGCTCGGAGAATTCGACGTCGCAGTAATGGGGTCGGTGTTGCTACACTGTCGTGATCCGCTCCGAATCGTCGAGCAATGCGGAAAAATCGCCAGGACTCTTATCATTGTCGACATGTTTCATACGGACTTGGAAGGAGCGCCTGTCTGCCGTCTGGCGCCCACTCCACAGAATTTTCTCTGGCACACCTGGTGGCATTTCAGCACACAATTCTTCACTCAATTTCTCGCCGTAATGGGATTTACAATGACACAAACTTCAACGCATCAGCAGTATCACCGCGGAAAAGCTTACACTCTGCTTACCATCGTCGGGCGGCGATAGCCAGGCCAGCTTAGCGCTGAGCAACATGTCAGATCGGAATCACGTTGGCACGAGGCTTTTTGATTCACGAAATCAACTTACCCAGACCTGAAATTTCCCTTGTCGAAGGAAATTTTGGTGGAGAAGAGAAGATTTACGCCCTGTACGAAGTTATTCGCCGGCAGGAATATTCCAAAAAGCCGAAACGCGATCGCCAGAAAATCCGACATGTCAAGATTAACCCGGAGGAGGACCACGAATAAGCTTCGCCTGGAATTCATCGAACGAAATGATGTAATTCATTTTTGCGGTCTGCTCCTCGGTGAGTTGATGATGCTGATCCTCGATGTGTATTCGCAGCGAACGGTCCCCCCAGGCGAGTGAAGCGACGCAACCCCAATAGCGGGCCGAATGTTCCATTATTAGCTCTCGCAGGGGGTCAGTCGGGGCGAGTGAAGCAAAGGATGCGAGGTAGTAGCCATTTTGCTGGAAGTGTTCTTCTGGCCTCAGCAAAATCAGGCTGCCTGGCACTGGACGTAGGTTCAATGAATCCAACGCTTGGATAACGTGGAGGTTTTTCTGTCCTGAATTGAGCAGGGCGCGAATACGACCGAAACGTTGATTTTCCCACTGGGTGAAGGCTGCGAGCGCAAAAGCCACTAGGACCATTGCGAATGCTCGAAACATCACGGGGGACCTCTTACCCACCATGGCACCAGCGGCCGCTCTGATCGCTGCAGATCGGACACGACTAGTGGCCGCGCCAACGACGATTGCTCGGTTTGCCGCGCCAACCGCTTCACCTTGGCCCAGCAATGTAGAGGATTTGGAGATTAGCGTGATCACGTCCATCGCAAGCTTGGCAAAAATCATCGCCCACCCAAATAGCAGAATGTAGAGGCGACCGCCGCCGCGAGGAGAAATGAAGACAAGCGGAAGGGGCGTGATGACAACCCAAAATGCCATCAATTGAAGCATGCGATCTCGGCGCAAAAAAGCGTAGGCGAATAGGAATGCCCATATTGCAAGAAGCATCCCTCCCGTAAGGACATGATTTGGAACTAGGTAAAAAAGTTCGCTAACAAAGTGCGCATTCGACTCGATAAAACGGCTCCAGGAATAATGAGGCGAATATAGTTCGCGGGCGGCGATGACCCACGAGGGGAGCTGGGCCGGCTCCAGCCGGTGCTCAACGAACTCCGGGGTGAAATTTCCGGCAAAGCCTGACCCGTAGATTTTGTTGTAACAGTAAATTGCCGTAATCGCACCCGCAACCACAGCAGGTAAAGCATCATTCAATATCCAACGAAAGAACCTTGGCCGTTCTAATTCGTGAGAATATTTTAGGAGCTCATAAATCAAAATGACGACCGGAAGCGTGACCGCCATCTCCTTGACGTTCAGGGCGCAGATATACAGAACCAGAAATCCCACGAACTGCGTAGGTCGCAGAAGGAGTCCCTTCTCACGAATATGAACATAGTAGGTCAGTGCCCCAAAGTAGAAGAAACCGCAGAGAGCGTCGTAAGTGAACGAGCCGCTAAACACTAACCTGGCCAGTTGGACGTGATAACAGAAAGCAAGAACTGCAAGGAATGCCACCGAGCGCGAAGATGCAAGAAGCCGGGCAAGGTGATAGACGATCGGGATTGATGCGGCGAGAACGCTAATTTGAGCGATCCGATATGGCTGAGGATTTAGCCGAAAAAAGTGATAGAGCGGCAGATAATAGAGGGCGCCACCCGGGCGACCAATGCCCTTCCAGAAGCATACATTTTCCCAGAGTGATTTTAACGGGCCGGTAAACCAGTGAATATACACGCTCATCACTTCGTCCTCACTGAAGGCTCCGCCCAATGCTGGGAGAGCAAAGTGAAGGAAATACGCGACAAGGATAATGACACAAAGCACGTCAATCGCGGTGGATCGATTCACCCCGTCTGGCCGGGACTTGCTGTCCGAGTTGGTCATGCTAATCGTCGGAGCGATAATATCCGAAGCGGCGCACGTGAAAAGCGTCCGGCGCCACGCTGTCAAAAGCCGCTCCTTCTATCACGCTAAGATCCCGGATCATGTGGAGGCCTGCCGGTCTCTAGGCTGTCGCCGACTCGTGAGAATCTCCTCTGCCACACCCAGTGGCATTTCAGCACACGATTTTTTACGCAATTCTTGGCGGTAAACTGCTGGATCGTGATGGTATCGCTACGCGGGTTTGTCGGATAAAGGCTATTTCTCGGATTGCGCTGATCAGAGGATGTCTTTGTCCGTTTTTGTCTCCCGGCAATTCGCCGGTGCAGAACTTAGCTAATAGCGAGTGACTTTGAATTTGTCCTTATGTAGCCAAAAGACTTAACGCAAGGTCGGTCGAGGCGCGATATGCGATCAGGCTGTGTTGCTAACCGTGCTGTTCACTGCACGATCAGAAGAGGGGGCCATCGATCGTCACGGATTGTCCTGCGATAAGATGAGGACGGAGTAAGGTCCTATACCTACGTTGGCCTGAAAGGGCATTCCGTCCCGCGAGCCGTCGCCAGCAGATGTGTCGTAGCCGAGATGATTTCCAAAATCTGAGCTGTAACCTTGCCAGTCACTATTGAAACGAACCCGCCAGCTACCCGCACGCGGGAATCCCAGCGTGTAGCTGTCGTAGCTGCAGTTGGCAAAGTTTGCTACGATCAGCACATCGTCACCAGGTCCGCCGTTTTCCCAACGATGAAATGCAATCATCTTATCAGTGTTATTGACGTGATGGACATTCATAAATTGGCCTCGTAGGCCGCGCGTTTGGTTGAACCAGTTCCGGCGCAGCCGAATCAGGTCGCGATAGAGAGTATTGATACCCGAGTAGGTATTAAGCTTCGCCCAATCGAGCGGGGCCATGTCGCGAAAATATTTATCTTCAAGGAACTCCTGGCCTTGAAAGATCATGGGAATTCCAGGTGCGGTAAAGACAAGCGCGGCACCAAGAGTGGAACGCTTCCGGGAAAACCAACTTCCGGCATTGCCGGGCCAGATCTCTTCTGGCACTCGAGCATGACCATTTGCCACCTCATCGTGTGATTCGGTGTAAATCACCCGGTGCTCCGCATTGGCATTGTAACCATGATAGAGCGCGTCGCGAACGGCATCGAGATCCCGGTCCCCATCGTTTGGTACGATGACTGCGTCCCGGATGGGATGCACAAAGCCGGCGTCCCATTGCGAGCTGAACCCGGCCCCTCCTTCATTCGTGCTCTTTGTTATCCACTCATTATTCTGCAAATCCTCGGCGATCGTAATCTTCCACGGCTGCGTGGATCCGATTTCATTGTGGATCCATTGGAGAAGGCTCCAGCCGTCGGATAAATCGCGGCCATCGACACTGCGGATGTTGCTCACTGAATCGCAACGCAGACCGTCTATTCGGTATTTATTCAGCCAAAAGAGGGCGTTATCTCGAATGTATTGGCGCACCTCCGGCCGGCCGTAGTCCGGACGAGTATCGCCCCAGGGGGTATGCGAACGATCGTTATCATAGAAATAGATGCCCCCATTGTGATTCGCATCGCTCCAGCCGTCGAAGCGCCACAGATCGAGATCGCCGGGACCGAAGTGATTGTAAACGACGTCCATGATCACTGCGATGCCCTGCGCGTGCGCGGCTTTCACAAACCGCTGGAGACCCTGGGGTCCGCCCAGAGCCGATTCCACCGCAAACGGATCGGCGGGATTGTAACCCCACGAGAAGCTCATCGGAAACTCCAAGACGGGCATGATCTCGATGGCATTAATGCCAAGATCGTGCAGATAGCCCAGCTTGGGCACAACTTCGTCGAACGTGCCAGGTCCGGTGCCGGGCGAATCGTTGAAGGTGCCAATGTGCATTTCGTAAATCACCAGTTCATTACGCGGCGGCATGACGAAGTCTTCACCCGTCCAGTCAAAGTCGGGATCGTGGATAATGGCGTTGCCAGACGAATTCACCACTTCGCTCGCGTACGGGTTCTTGTGCCACAGCACTTGATCGGCGTTGTGGATTACGAATTGGTATTCATCACCAACCGCCGCTCCAGAAACCTCTACCGACCAGTAGCCGTTTCCCTCACTCGCAAACGGATTTGCGGTGGCGCTCCACTGGTTGAAAGTTCCAGCAGCAAAGATGCTTGAAGCAAACGGCGCCCAGACTCGAAATGCCGCGCCGCCTGGATAAAGGATTGTACCCATGCCGGGGCGCGCAGAGGGCGTTGCCGGTGTCGGCGCAACTCGCGTAATGGCAGCCACGGTACAAATATGGTTGAATCAATCTGTTCGTCGCTCAAGCGCTTTCTGGTAATTTCGAGTGGTTGCAGATCGGCAAGGTTATTGCTCTAAGGAGTCTTTGTCCGTCGCGGCTAATGACGCTCCCGTAGCTAAGTCACCCGTAAGTACACGTTCTGTACAAGGATTTGTACAAGACCGAAGGGATTTTAGCTGGTCTGATCCGCCTCTTCTAGTCTGGCTAAGTACCTGAGAAATGGAGCGACTCTTTAGTTTTCGGCACTCGGAGTGGGCTTGTTTTCATCGCGCATACCGGCCTAGATCTTTCTCGGGTCATAACATGTCGACCGATTTGTAAAGAAACAGAGCGACGGTGGAAGGCGTTCTTGTCTTACGATGAATGGCCAGCCGTAAGATCTGAGTATTAAATCAAATCGCTGACGAGCGATTTTTCTTCCTTCAACTCTGCTACTGACGCGTCAATTTTCGCGCGGCTAAAATCATTTATCGGAAGTCCTTGTACGATTTCCCATTTTCCCGCATGGACACGGACTGGGAATGACGAGATCAACCCTTTCTCGACGTCATAACTTCCATCGGAACAAACGGCCACACTGTGCCAGTCGTTGCCCGGCGTATCGTTCGTCAAGAAACCGACGGTATCGATAATCGCATTGGAAGCCGAGCCGGCTGAGGAAAGTCCGCGCGCCTTAAGCACAGCAGCGCCGCGCTGTTGCACTGTGGCAATGAAATCTTCTTTCAGCCATTTCTCGTCTCCGATCACTTCGTTCGCCGGACGGCCGTCGATCCTGGCATTGTAGAAATCCGGATATTGAGTTGAGGAATGATTTCCCCAGATGGCCATGTTCGTGACTGAGCCAATCCCTACACTGGCCTTGTGCGCCAGCTGTGCGCGGGCGCGGTTTTCATCCAATCGCGTCATGGCAAACCAGCGGTCACCCGGAATCTCTTTCGCATTGTTCATCGCAATCAGACAATTCGTGTTGCATGGATTTCCGACGACGAGCACGCGCACATCCGCCGCCGCGTTCTTTTGAATCGCTTGACCTTGCCCGACGAAAATCTTGCCGTTAACCCCGAGTAACTCTTTCCGTTCCATGCCGGCCTTGCGCGGCACACTTCCGACCAGCAAGGCCCAATTGATGTCCCGAAAGCCTTCATCAAGGTCCGCAGTTGGTATCACAGATTCGAGCAGCGGAAATGCGCAATCGTCCAATTCCATCACCACGCCATCCAGAGCGCCGAGTATGGCAGGAATCTCGATCAAATGGAGTTTGAGCGGCTGATCGAGCCCGAACATTTGTCCGGAGGCGATACGAAACAGAAGCGTATAACCAATCTGCCCCGCCGCGCCGGTGATGGCGACTTTAATCGGAGTTTTCATAATGCAATTAGCCACAAACGCCCTGCTGAGCAAAGCCGAAGCGTTGGGCAAAAAGCGGCGGAACACCGCCGCACTCCAAAACGCAAGCGCATGAGGCGGGCAAAATTCGCGGCCACGTTTTGAAGTGCAGCGCCGCTGCGCCGCTTTCAGTCTGGCTGGATCACGCCCGGCTTTCGAAGTCGCCGCTGCGGGTTGTTTACGGTGTGATAGATTAAATTCGCAATGTATCCGACGAAGCTAAACAAGATCATCAACCTTTTTGAATCGCTGCCGGAAGATGAGCGGCGCGAGACGCTCGTCTCCTACGCAGACAACGCAGAGAAGCAGGAGCCGCGCGGAAGCGAGAGGTTCGATCTGGTCGATGTGCGAAAAGACGAGGAATGCACGGACACCGTGGGTGTTTACCTACACGTGGACGAAAATGGGAGGGCGCACATCCGCATGACGCTCGGCCCCGAAGTTCAGACGCTTACCCGGTCGATGACTGCGATTCTTTGCAAAGGCCTCGAAGGATCGACTCCGCAGGAGATTCTCGATCTACCGGGCGATTTCGTGACCCGCATCGTCGGCACGGAACTGGTGCGCATCCGAAGCCAGACAATCTATTACGTACTCACGCGCATCAAAAGCATCTGCAAGGTGTGGCTGGACCGGCAGCGCATGGCGCAAGTGGCTTAGTCAACGCGTTGTCATTCCGAAGCACGCGGACCGCGACGAATCTCACACTCGCAGGTTCGATTTCACAAATTTTCGATTCCGTGAATTTCAGGGCTTGTGCCAGATCCCTCGCTTCGCTCGGGATGACATTGGTTGGAGTTTCCGACGTGACGTTCGCGTGATTTGGTTTACTGTCCGCGCTGGCGCAGATGCCGCGAAATTACGACCTCAACAAAATCCTGCTGATCGGCTCCGGACCAATCATCATCGGGCAAGGTTGCGAATTTGACTACTCCGGCGTGCAAGCCTGCAAGGCACTCCGCGAAGAAGGTTATCAGGTCGTGCTGGTGAATTCTAACCCAGCCACGATCATGACTGATCCGGAATTCGCCGATCGCACCTATGTCGAACCGATCACGCCGGAAGTGATCGAGGCGATCATGGAACGCGAAAAACCGGATGCGATCTTGCCGACTCTTGGCGGACAAACGGCGCTCAATGCCGCGATGGAGTTGAATCGCAACGGCGCGCTGGCGCGGCACGGCGTGAAATTAATAGGGGCAAACGCTCAGGCCATTGCCAAAGGCGAAGACCGGCAGTTGTTCAAGGAAGCCATGTTGCGCATCGGGCTCGACGTGCCGCGCTCGGGCGTAGCGCGTTCCCTCAGGGACCTTGATCACATCATCGGCGAAATCGGCACATTTCCGCTGATCATTCGGCCCGCGTTTACTCTGGGCGGAACGGGCGGCGGCATCGCTTACAATCGCGAGGAACTCGACTTGATCGCCGCGCGCGGTCTGGATCTCTCCCCGGTTCGCGAGGTGTTGATCGAAGAATCATTGGTCGGCTGGAAAGAATTCGAAATGGAAGTGATGCGCGACCGGATGGACAACTGCGTAGTCGTCTGTTCCATCGAGAATTTCGATCCGATGGGCGTGCACACCGGCGACTCCATCACGGTCGCACCTGTTCAGACGCTGACTGACAAGGAATACCAAATGATGCGCGACGGTGCGTTCGCTGTGATTCGCGAGATCGGCGTCGAGACCGGTGGATCGAACATTCAGTTCGCTGTCCATCCAGACAACGGCCGCATGGTCGTGAT
>Ga0066903_100001010_pt1 | contig 19567 bp, 22 predicted proteins | sample PanSoiMetaGPlot1_FD_67491 | JGI IMG/M metagenome (GOLD analysis project Ga0066903, IMG submission 67491) | Tropical forest soil microbial communities from Panama analyzed to predict greenhouse gas emissions - Panama Soil - Plot 1 (version 2) | ecosystem: Environmental > Terrestrial > Soil >... | reverse complement strand
ATTGAGACTTGCCGTCCGCACCTGTGGGTGCCAGATACCGCGATGCAACATCGGTCGCAAAATCGACAAAAAGCCCCTTGCGCCGGGATTTCGGATCGTGAAGATGGCCATCCTTTCGTGCGGTGCAAACGGGACGCGCCCGCGGGGAGCTCAATGATCGGCCTCGTTCTCGTCACGCACGGGCGGCTTGCCGTTGAATTCCGCTTGGCGCTTGAACATGTGGTCGGACCGCAGCAGCAGATCGAGGCAGTGACGATCGGCCCCGACGACGACGTCGAGCAGCGCCGAAAGGACATTGTCGAGGCGGTCAAGCGCGTCGACAGTGGTCAAGGCGTGGCCATCCTCACCGACATGTTCGGTGGGACTCCCTCGAATCTTGCGATCTCGGTGATGAGCCGGCCGCAGGTCGAGGTGCTCGCCGGCATAAACCTGCCAATGCTGGTCAAGCTCGCCAAAGTCCGCGACGAATGCCCGTTGCAAGAGGCGGTTCTGGCGGCGCAGGAAGCCGGCCGCAAATACGTAACCATCGCGAGCCGCGTGCTCACCGGGACATGACCGAACCGGCCGGCATCCCCAACGAAAAGCGGCCTCCTCCCGACGTCACGCGCGTGCTCGAGATCTGCAACAGGCGCGGGCTGCATGCTCGGGCCTCGGCCAAGTTCGTGATGACGGTCGAGCAGTACGACGCCGAGGTGTGGGTCTCGCGCGGCAGCGAGCGCGTGGGCGGCACCTCGATCATGGGCCTGATGATGCTCGCAGCCGGTCCCGGCACGACCATCACGGTCGAAGCCAGCGGCCCACAGGCCGCCGAGGTTGTGGCCGCGCTAGAGACGCTGGTCGCCAGCCGGTTCACCGAAGGCGAATAAGTCAGTTGGCCCGGCGATATAAAGAAATCTTTATATCTTTATTGCACTTGCTGACGGGCCCTGCTATAGCCACCCCGCAGGCCATCTCACCAAGCAGGGACCGTCATGACCGCTTTTCCACGGGGCGCCGCCGCCGACTACGTCGTCAAGGACATCGAACTCGCTGAGTGGGGTCGCAAGGAAATCGCCATCGCCGAAACCGAGATGCCCGGCCTGATGGCGACGCGGGGGGAATTTGGCCCCAAGCAGGCGCTCAAGGGGGCGAGGATCGCGGGCTCCCTGCACATGACGATCCAGACCGCGGTGCTGATCGAGACCCTCAAGGCGCTCGGCGCCGACGTGCGCTGGGCCTCCTGCAACATCTATTCGACCCAGGACCACGCCGCCGCCGCGGTCGCCGCCGCTGGCACGCCGGTGTTCGCGGTCAAGGGCGAAAGCCTCAAGGACTACTGGGATTACACCCACCGCATCTTCGAGTGGGCCGATGGCGGTACCCCCAACATGATCCTCGACGACGGCGGCGACGCGACGCTGCTCATCCATCTCGGGGTGCGCGCCGAGAACGGCGACACGAAGTTTCTCGACGGCGCCACCAATGAAGAGGAGGAGGTGCTGTTCGCCGCGATCAAGAAGCGGCTCAAGGAGAAGCCGGGCTGGTACGGCGCGAACGGCAAGAATATCCGCGGCGTGACCGAAGAAACCACCACCGGCGTACACCGCCTCTACGAGATGCAGAAGAGGGGCACACTGTTGTGGCCGGCGATCAACGTCAACGACAGCGTGACCAAGTCGAAATTCGACAACCTTTACGGCTGCCGCGAGTCGCTGGTCGACGGCATCCGCCGCGGCACCGACGTGATGATGGCGGGCAAGGTTGCGATGGTTGCGGGCTTCGGCGACGTCGGCAAGGGCTCGGCCGCCTCACTGCGCCAGGCCGGCTGCCGCGTCATGGTGTCGGAGGTCGACCCGATCTGCGCGTTGCAGGCGGCGATGGAGGGCTACGAGGTCACCACCATGGAAGACGCCGCCCAGCGCGCCGATATCTTCGTCACCGCCACCGGCAACGTCGACGTCATCACCATCGAGCACATGCGCAAGATGAAGGACCGCGCCATCGTCGCCAACATCGGGCACTTCGATTCGGAGATCCAGGTCGCCGCGCTGCGCAACTACAAATGGGTGAACGTCAAGCCGCAGGTCGACGAGATCGAATTTCCCGGCGGCAAACGCATCATCCTGCTGTCCGAGGGGCGGCTGGTCAATCTCGGCAACGCCATGGGCCATCCGAGCTTCGTGATGTCGTCGTCGTTCACCAACCAGACGCTGGCGCAGATCGAACTGTGGACCAACCCCGGCAAGTACGAGAAAAAGGTCTACGTGCTCCCCAAGCAGCTCGACGAGAAGGTTGCGCGCCTGCACCTCGACAAGATCGGGGTCAAGCTGAGCAAGCTCTCGGACAAGCAGTCGAACTATATCGGGGTGTCGGCCGACGGCCCGTTCAAGCCCGACACCTATCGGTACTAGGACCAAATCGCCGGCGCGGCGGCCCGCGGCAATTCCCGACCCCATCAATGTGCGCTAGGCTTTCACGCGCGCATCGATGAGCGCGCGGGAGCAAGCCTTGCGACGAATTCTTCTGGCCGCCGTCCTGGTTGCAATTGCGGTCCTCTTTGTTCGCGTCGTCGTGGTCGCCCGCGACTTTTCCGCCGCCGTTACCGCCGTGCGCTTCGAGGCGCTGCGTTCCGATCACACGGCGCTGCGCGCGTTCCTGCGCCGCATGCCGAAGGGCGGCGACCTCCACGTGCACCTGTCGGGCGCGGTCTATGCCGAGCGCGTCATCGGCTTTGCCGTGCTCGACGGGCTCTGCGTGCGGCTCTCCGACCTGAGTATCGTCGAGCCGCCGTGCGAGCGTGAACGCGGCTTGCTGCCGGCCAGCGAGACGCAGCGCGACCAGGCGCTTTTCGACCGATTGGTCAACGCGCTGTCGATGCGGTTCTTCATGCCATCGGTAGCGGCGCCGTCCGGCCATGACCAGTTCTTCGCCACCTTCGGACGTCTCACGACCACCCCGCCGCGCGCCGCCGACGTGGTCGTCGGCCAGCTCGCGCAGTACCAGGCGGAGGCGGCGCAATACGTCGAGTTCATGATCACCTTTCTGCCGGCGCGCGAACGCCAGGCCCTGGTCAAGTCGATCGAAGGGCAGACCGACTTCGACGCGATGCTGAGCACGCTCACGAGCAACGGACTCGACAAGGCGGTCGAGGACATGCGCCGCCGCGTCGCCGAGCTCAGCAGCCGCATCGACGCGGCGCTCGATTGCGGCGCCGAGCGCGCCAAGGCGGGCTGCCAGGTCAGCTACCGCTTCATCGCGCAGGTCGGCCGCAACAATCCGCCCGAGGATGTGTTCGTGCAGACCGCGGCCGCCGCCGCGCTCGTTCGCGCCGAGCCGCAGGTCGTCGCGCTCAATTTCGTGCAGGCGGAAGATCACCAGATCGCGCGCCGCGATTACCGCACGCATATGCGGATGATCGAGTTCCTGGCCAAGGATATTCCGGTCGCGCTGCACGCCGGCGAACTCTGGCTCGGGCTGGTGCCGCCGGAGGATCTCACCTTTCACATCACCGACGCGGTGGCGGCGGGCGCCCGCCGCATCGGCCATGGCACCGCGCTCGCTTTCGAGCACGACGTCAAGGGCCTGCTTGCCACCATGCGGCGGCAGCCGGTGGCGATCGAGATTGCGCTCAGCAGCAGCGACCTCATTCTCGGCGTGCGCGGCAAGGACCATCCGCTGCCCGCCTATCTCGCGGCCGGCGTGCCGGTCGTGATCGCAACCGACGATGCCGGCGTGGCGCGGAGCGATCTCACCAACGAATATGTCCGCGCCGCGCGCGACCACGGTCTCGGCTATCGGACGCTGAAGGCGATCGCCCGCAACGCCCTGGTGCATTCCTTCCTGCGGCCGGACGACAAGCGCCGCGAGCTCGAGCGCTTCGACCGGGCGAGCGCCGAATTCGAACAATCCATCGCCGGCCGCCATTGGCAGCTGCAACACCTGGTGGAGCTGGTGCGGGCCGCAGTCATGCCACTGCCCTAAAAGACGGTGCAGCACCAGACGCTTATGCGCGCCGGGGATATCTCGGCTGCCATCGCTTTGCCGCATGCGCCTGCGATGCTAAATTGAGGGCACGGGGATTGGGCTAAGCTGGAGTTCGGAGTGCCCGATGTGCCGCTGGATTGCCTATCGCGGAGAGACGATCCCGCTCGAACAATACGTGACGGCGCCGGCCCATTCGCTGGTCGTGCAGAGCCTCAAGGCGCTCGAATCGACGGCGAGCACCAACGGCGACGGCTTCGGCATGGGCTGGTACGGCGAGCACCCCGAGCCGGGCCTCTACCGCGAAGTGCGGCCCGCCTGGTCGGATGAGAACCTGCGCTACCTGTCGCGCCACATCAAATCGCATCTCTATTTCGCGCATGTGCGCGCCTCGACCGGCACCCCGATCACCCGGCCGAACTGCCACCCATTCGCCTGCGGGCGCTGGATGTTCATGCACAACGGACTGATCGGGAACTGGTCGCGGCTGCGCCGGCGGGTCGAGGAGCTGATCCCCGACGAGTACTACGGCTCGCGCATCGGCACGACCGACTCCGAGGCGGTGTTCCTCGCGATCCTCGGCGCCGGCGGCGACAAGGACCCGATCGCGGCGACCGGGCGCGTCCTCGCGATCCTGACCGACATGGTGAGCAGCGACGGCCACAAGGAACCGCTGCGCTTCACTGCCGCGCTCGCCAACGGCCGCGACCTCTACGCGTTCCGTTATTCCGCCAACGACACCGCCAACACGCTCTACTACCGGGAATCGGGCGACAACATCGTCATCGTCTCCGAGCCGCTCGACGCCGAGCGCTCGCACTGGAAGCCGGTGCCGCCGGGCCACCTGATTGCCGCCGTCGGCGGCAAGCCGGTCAAGCTCGAACCCTTCCTCACCCCACAGCGCGTCGCGGCGGAGTAGCCGGTTCGCTTTGATCACTTCTCCTACTCCGTCCTCTTGACCGTTCGTTCCCGCGCAAGCGGGAACCCAGGGCCACGCTCGCTGACGGAGAGACTGGGTCCCCGCTTGCGCGGGGACGAACGGAGAAGGGGCAGTGCCCAGGAACAGGGGGCACTCATCCATCCTATTCAGTTGTCAAAGAGCCAAGCTTCATCGCCCCCAGCTTTGGTCGGGCTTGGGGTTTGCCCGTCTCTTTTCCGTCCCCTCAAATGGGGGGCATGGCGCGCCGAGAAGGCGCATTGTCCGGATTTCGCCGGACGGCCCGAATTCGTCTTTCGGGCGGGCCCGGATCGCCGGACCCTGACGCACATGACGCGTGCGTCCGCGCTCTCTCGGCGCGCCACGCGGCATCTCCGGCTTTACGCCTTCAACGGTTCGGTCGGACCGGCCCGCAGTCTTAGTGCCGCGGGAGGGCTCCCCGCCGCCGCCCGGGGACATGGTTATGTTGACCACGCTCGCGGGTGCCGCATCTCGCCCCACCTTCACGACATCTCGCGACGATGCCCCTCAGTGGACGGGACGATGCCTAACCTATGGTGATATTCACTTGAGGTCAAGCGACCAATGACGATGTGAACATTAAATCGTAATTCTCAAGGGCAGGCGAAAGGTTAGCGACAATTTCGGCGCCCAGGCCCGGCCTATCGCGACTCCTTGGGCGACGCGGCTGACGTGGATCATCAACGGAACATTCCTGCGATCCAGTTTTCGAAAGCGCGATTGGCTGGTGCGACCTCGGTGGGCAAAACCGATTCATAGAAGACTGGTTGGAGCGGCCTGAAGGTCCGATAATCGCTATCGGTCTCGATCTCGTTCGGTTGCGATGTGGATGTCTGCGAGAACGTCGACACCGGAGCGCGAACGGGCGGATCATCCGATCCACAAGGCGGATGCAAATGGCGCGAGCGTCCCGCTGCGTGCGTTGGGCCTCCAATCGCGAGACAATCAAGCATAGTGGCGAGCGTATCGAAGGCGAGAGCATGCGTGCGCGGTCTAAACGTCGGTAGGCTAGGCATGTCGAACGAGCGGGCCGTGTCGACACTGCGGGACCAATCAGGTGACGAAGCCTTCCTCGTGACAGCAGGGCGCGTCAACGATAGGAACGGCGCCACCGAAACCTCCGCCGCGGTTTCCCCGGGGGGCGCGCCGGACGGGTTATTCGCGTGCAACCTGCCTGGCGCCTGGTCCGGCACGAGCGAAATCTCTATCACCGCAAGGGGCGGAGCCGAGTGCAGCACGGGCTTGAGCATGAGCAGCGTTCCAAGTGCAACCGCGTGGGCCACGACGGATACACTGACGGCCGCGGACAGAGCGCGACTCTCCTCCTGTGCGCTTCTGTGACTTGACGTCGACCTCTGCGGCATCGAGCGTTTCCCACAAGCTGGTTGATATTGTGCATTCATTTTTTATCGTATTACGATAATAAATAATAGTCAAACTGTGGGACCATCAGATGCCCACCATCACGTGGCCGCAGCTGCGAACCACGCCCGCGGGTGCCGGCCCCGTCCCGCCTTTGACGCCTCACGAGAGCGCCCCTCGATGGACCGGACGCTGGACAAATCAGTTAAACCTTGACCTCATGTGAATGTTACCTGCGGTTAAGCCAGGCCACCGCCGCCTGCCGCACACCTACGACCGCGCTGCAGACGTGAATTACCGTATGCTCCAGCTATTGCAGCTGGGTCTACGTGGGCCGCTGTGGGCGCCAGCGCTGAACGTGGCGAACAGAACCGGGCGTCCGTCCTTAGATTACGAACTCGCCGCGCCAGAAAGCGAACGGCCGCCCCACACCCACGCGCAACATGCGGCGCCGGCGACGGCAGTCGGTTTTTCTGCCGCCACGGTCTGTGGCGAGGCCCGAGACCGCCAATGAACCAAACCCCGCCACGGGGGGGACCTGGCGGGGCTTGGCGAGGCCGCAATCAGATCGATTGCTGAGGGGGGCGTTGGGGGTGCAATCGTCCGAACGCGCCTGCTGTAACAAGAACTGTCGAGGACCCGACATAGTTTCCAACTGAAGAGAAAATTAGACTGTGGGCAAATCGCGATAAACGTTTGACTTTTGCAAAACCAGGGCGGCGCACGAATCGTCCTGGCCATCGTCGCGAGCGGCCCGACCATGAACCGGCACATCGCTGCTTTCCTTCTCGCCCCGCTCATCGTGCCGCTGCTCATGGGCGCCATCTCCCTTCCGCTCTTGCGCGACGTGCCGTGCTTGTACGCGCTTGGTCTGTTGATGGCCGCCGCGGTTTCGTACGTTGGAGCGGCTCTGGCGGGCGCCCCCGCGTACGCCGCTCTTCGATCAGTCGGCTGGACGGCCTTCTGGATCGCTCCTGTCGTCGGTTTCGTGTTTGGCGTCATCGCGGCGATCGGGCTTAGCGCGGTCCTTCCCGCCGTACTGCAGAGCGGTACCCTGAGCTACATTCTGACGAAGTTGCCCGACATCGGTGACGTCGTCATAAACTGCAACGTCCAAATCGGGTCGACCATCATCGAGGGCCCCCCGTTCGAATTGATAGGCCCGGGTATCCTCGGTGCGCTCGTCGGCACGGTCCTCTGGCTGATCGGCCGGCCAGACCGCGCCTAGGGTGCGTGCTTATTAACGCGTCGAGCGATCAAGAAGATGTTGGTCACCGTGGAGGGCGTTCAGAGATGGTCCACGACAGGCGAAAACCAGAGCACCTTATCAACACCTTGATGATTTGCGACGAGTTCATTGCCACGTGTCGTTGCGGCTGGAAGCATTCCTGCAAAAGCATGAAGGAGCATATCGCGGCAGTGAGGGAGCATCTGGAGCCGAAGCCTTCGAAAGGGAAGGCAGGTGAATAGAGCAAGAGTACATTATCGTTGGGGCTCACATTTATGAGTACACGGCTGAGGTCGTCACAGCTTTGTCGCGCTCGATTGTTATTTTCGTACCTCCCGCACCTGTGGATAGCGTGTTGCGGATGTCACCTTGCGCGCGCACGATGCTCGCGTGATCCGAGGCGTACCATGGCCACCATGGAATTCATTGGCGACGGGCGATCTGAGCTCGACACGATCCAACAGCAATGGTTGCAAGGCGACGGCACAATAGAGGTTTTGGCGGTGTCCGACGAGGTCCTGATGCATGGGCGTCAGGTTGGCGAAAAAATGGTGCAGCCCGCCGGTCTGATCCGGCGTCGGATCGTATACGAGAGGCTGGGCTCGCAGACTTGAACGCGGACGTGACCTCATCCTGAAGCTGCGACGTCTCTCCGACCGATCCCGTTGACACGATCCGCGCGTCCGATGGCAAGCGCGAGCTCGTCTCGATGCGCCGGGGATTTGGCGTGTCGCAGTCGAGTGATCGCCCCTTGTCCCAGTCGCTGCGTAGGACACAAAATAAGCTACAGCTGCCACGTAGAACGAACGCAGGGGAATTCCATCTGAGACGCGTACCGGCATGCCAGATTGAAGGTCGACATGTTCTGTTTGCATCTTGCGGGATCGACCGTCAGCGGCCGCCAATGATCATTGGCAGTTCGGACAGGGATTTCACCTCAAAATCGGGCGCGCCCGGCAAGCGTTCCCGGCGCTGACCATAGCGGTTGCACCAGACGACCTTCATCCCGAACGCCGAGGCCGCATGGGCATCCCAGGCGTTTGATGATTGGAACGAAATCGCCGAAGCGGGCATCGAGAGTCGGTCGACAGCCAATTGGTAGACTTTCGGATGAGGCTTGTAGACGCCGACATCTTCGACCGAAAGAACGGAATCGAGTAGACTTTCCAACTTTGCCGACTCTACGGCCGCCTTGAGCATCTTTGGCGTGCCGTTGGACAGTATCGCGGTCCGAATCCCGGAAGCCTTCAATCTCTCGAGGACGTCGGCGACCTCCGGAAAGGGATCAAGCGCCAGATAGAGCGTCATCAGCCGGTCGCGAAGGCCTGGCCTGTCGATGCCAAGCGTCTCCAATGCAAAGTCGAGGGCGTCCCCGGTCACCTGCCAGAAGTCCGCGTGTCGTCCCTGGGCCGCTCGCAGCCAGGTGTATTGAAGTTGTTTGTCGCGCCACAGCGCCGTTAGTCGGTCAACGTCGGCGCCCAGCTCATCCTGGCACCGACGCGCCGCTGCGGCAAAGTCGAACAATGTGCCGTAGGCGTCAAAAACACAGGCCTGGATGCCATTGAACCTTGCTTGGTCGTGACTCGTCATGGTTCGGACCCATCAACGTTTGCGGACAGTCTAGAACCGCGTGGTGAGATCCGTGAGCCACTGCGGCGAGGCATCGACCAATAGCGCCTCGATCTTTTTATCGAAACCGAGCAATACGAGAAGCCCGATGACAATAAACAAGGCTCCGAGCGCGACCTTCACGCCATGGCTTGCCGCCATCAGCCGGTTGCGCCAACGCATCATAGCTTCACGAGAGACAAGCCCGAGCGCCAGCAGTGGAAGCGCGGCTCCGAGGCCAAAGGCGAACATCGTGATGCCCACTTGCGGCAGATCGCGGCCTTGAGCAGCCAGGAGCGACGCAGCACCGAGCGTCGGTCCGACACATGGGCTCCACACGGCGCCCAACAGCACGCCGACCCAGAACTGGCCGGATAGTCCAACGCCGCGGCTGCTTCCGAAGCGCTGGTCGGTCCAGGCGGCAATCGGTCCGGCAGCAACGGCCAACCGGGCCTGCAAGGATGGCAACACAAGGATTACACCCAGCGTGACCATCAATACGGCTGCAACCGACCGGAACGTATCGCCGTTGATTCCCATCGAGTGCCCGACGGTCGCAACGAACAGCCCAACGGCGACGAATGAAATCGACAGCCCGGCGGCAAGTGCCGCCGAGCCGAGCTTGTGCCTTGACGCCGCGACCCCGAGGACGATCGGGAGAATTGGCAGGACACACGGTGACAGGACCGACAGCACGCCGGCGATGAAGGCCAGAATGATGCTGCCCGTCGCCATGTTGCAAAGCCGATCAGAGGGTCTTGTTCAGCAAAGCCGCAATGCTGGTCCGATTGGTATCGCCGACCGAGCGGCCCTCCTCGTTGTTGCCTTTGAATACAACCAGGGTCGATTGCATTCGCGCGCCGAACCGCTGGACCAAGTCCTTTTGGCTGTCGAAGTCGATCACGAAATACGCCAGGTTCTTGAATTTCGGATCGGATGTCAGCTCGCTCAGGATCGGCGTCTGCACCTTACAGGTCGGGCACCACGCGGCATGGATCGCGATTAGGATCGGCCGCCCCGCTTTCTGGGCATCGGCGAAGGCCTGCGCGTTGAAGGGCTGCGGGCCCAGCGCAAATGCCGGATTGAGCGCGAGGATGCTTGCGGCGGTAGCGGTTATCAGGACAGAACGGCGTGTCAGCATGGCGGCACCTCCTTTGCGGTTAGCGACGAATTGCATGAATCGCCGGCGATTGAACGTTGATTACAACGTCGATCGCCGACTTCACATCTGGTTCATGATCCGATTCCTCGCGCGCGTGCGTCGAACCATTTTCCGAACTGGCGCCAAAGCAAGCGATCCAATGAGGCTTCGCCGGCGCCGCGGCAGAGCAGGACCAAGAGCATGGCGGCCCATTGAATATGAGTAGGCCAAGCCTGCGGATAGACGAAAATCTCGATCACCGCCGTCATGCCGAGCAGCACGAGCGCGGCGACGCGCGTGAACAGGCCGAGCGCGAGCAGCACCGGCGCTGTCAATTCGATCGTTAAAGCCATGTTCGCAGCCAGCACGGGTGGCAGTAGCGGGACTTTATAGTCATCGGTGAACAGCGAGACCGTCGTCTCCCAATTGGCGAGCTTTGCCATGGCGGAGTTCCAGAACACCGTCGCGACCGCAAAGCGCAGTGGTAGCGAAAGAACGGCATAAGGCACGCGGTTGAGCCAGGACACCGCACGCCCGATCATGGCGCAGACGGAGGAATGAGATGTTGTCGTTGCTGTGGTGGGCATGCGGTCTCTCAGGCGGCTTCCGAGGGCGCAATTGCATCATCTGCATCCAACAAAAATGCAGCGAAGCGTCCAGAAGCGAGGTGCTCGGCGAGCAGACTCGGCGCATCAACGTCGGTTGCGCAATCGATGGCGGAAGGCAACGACTCGCCGCGGCAAAGTGCATCCAGGAATTGCCACGCGGGTTCTTGCAGTCGGGTGACCGCAACGCCGCTGCGGCCGCGCTCGACCAACAGAAAGATGGGCACGCCAATGAGATCGATATTCCCTAGCGCCTGATCATCAGCATCGAGAACGGCGCGCCAGATCTCGTCGGCCGGAAAGTCCGACTGCAGCAAGCTGACAGAAGGATGCGGCTGGAACCTGACGCGGTCTTGGTCGTCCGCGGACAAGGCGGCGAGCCGGGACAAATCCAATGGTGCGTCATCGGGCGCATGAAGCGCACGGCTAACCGCCCATTCGAGCCTGGCGACGTCGGCGAGATAGGGCAGCGAGATCGCCGGTGGAAAGCCGCTCAAGAAGTCCGGGAACTCACCACCGTACTGGTCCAGATAGGCTTTGCCCGGAAGGTGCTCCCGAATGAATGCGGCTGCGGCGCCGGCAAAGAAGTCATCGCCGACGAGGTGCGCCACGGCAGGAAAGGCAAGCCGCAGCGCTCTCGTCAGCCCGGAAACGATCGTGTTGCGGTAGATATCGAGCCGACCCGGTTCCACGCCGATCGCAAGCGCCTCGACCATCGCCGAGGCGTCATGCTGAACGACGCTCGCCCGCATCGCGCGTTGCAATTCAAGCAGCGTCGGCATGCGTAACCCCGCGTTCAACATCCGAGATGAAGGCCGCTGCGCGCCGCGCTTCCGTAAGCAGCATTTCGAGCGGCGGAATGTTGTTGTCCCATTCGATCAACGTCGGGACTGGGCCAAATCGTGCAAGCGCCTCCTGATAAAGTGCCCAGACCTCCGGGATCACGGCGGAGCCGTGATCGTCGATGCGCAGTGCATTGCCGTCGGAAAGCTGCCGAACGGCGTGACCGGCCAGATGGATTTCGCCGATTGCGGTCGGAGGCAGTCCCGCAAGGTAGGCGGACGCATCCCAGCCGTGGTTCTGCGCGCTGACATAGATGTTGTTGACATCACACAGGATGCCGCACCCGGTGCGCGCGGCCACGGCGGTCATGAACTCCCATTCGGGTATGGTCGAATGGCGGAATGTCACATAGGTCGAAGGGTTCTCCACCAGAATACGGCGATTAACATAATTCTGCATCTGATCGACGTGCCTGCAGACGACGTCGAGCGCTTCCTCGGTCATCGGGAGCGGCAGCAGGTCCGCGAGATAGTTCCCATCGACGACGCTCCAGGCGATGTGTTCCGACATCAGCCCCGGCTCGATGCGCTCGGCGACCTGCTTGATGCGCCGAAGGTGCGCCGGATCGAGTCCCTCGGCGCTGCCGAGTGAGAGGCCGACACCGTGCAGGGAAATCGGAGCATCGCGGCGGATCGCATCGAGATAGCGGAGCGGCGTTCCGCCGCCCATGTAGTTCTCAGTGTGCACCTCCATCCAGGCCACGTCGGGGCGTGTATCGATCACCGTCTGATGATGCTGAAAGCGTAATCCGATCCCGGCCTTCGCCGGGATCGGGTTCGCGCGGCTGCCGATCGCAGGAGACATCGGCGCTTCGCAATCACGATGCCGCGAGCTTACCGCCTTGGATTTTGGCGCAGTCGCCCGCCGGCAGGAGCACGAACGATTTTGTATCGCGGGCCTGAGTCGCCTGGCCGGCGCAGGAATGCACGCCCTCGGCGCAATCGTTCTTTGCGACGGCATTGATGCCGTAGCACTTTTCGAGCTTGTTCTGCTGCATCCGCGCCATGTTGTCCTTCACGACCTGAGGCGGATTGGCCATGCCCTGGGCGCGCACCGCGGGCGCCTGCATGGCGAGTGCAAGCCCGACCGCAGTCGTTAGTGTAGAAGCGGCGAAGAGACGGCGATTCATAGCGTTTACCTCTCCTGTTGCGTCTCGGGGCGAGACTTCACGGAGGGAGGTTCGGCGAGCCCTTTGAAAGGTTAGCGGTCCTCGAAAGAAATATCTTGCTACCGGCCGGCACCCCGCCGGGTGTATTCGATGGCGCCGTCACCGTTGAAGGACAACGAGATTGCCATCAGCCCTGCAAACAGGGAGCGCGCTTCGTGTCGGCCCGCCGGCATAACCGCCCACCGTCCCTGACCGTTGTGGCCGCATCCGCGGCTGAGGTCCCCTTTAGGACAAGCGGCGGGCTCGATTGGTCGAAGCTCATGGCGCGGGCGCAGGATGGCGACCGCCAGGCTTATCGGATGCTGCTTGAAGATCTGGCGCCCTATCTGCGGTCGATCGCAATCCGGTGCTTCAAGCAGCCGAACGATGTGGAAGATGCCGTGCAAGATGTGCTGATGACGGTTCACATGGTTCGCCATGCCTATGATCCGAGTCGTCCATTCGGACCGTGGCTGTTGGCCATCGCCAACCGCCGGATGATCGATCGGCTCAGGCGCGAGACTCGTAAGAAGGCGCGGGAGATCGCACTCTCCACTGAACACGAAACCTTTTCGGCTCCTGCAACGAACCTCAACGAGGCCGAATTCGACGCAGCCGCCCTCAGCGAGGCGATTGAACGGCTGCCCCCCGAGCAGCAGCGGGCGATCCAGATGCTGAAACTGAACGAGATGTCCTTGAAGGAGGCAGCGGCCGCGAGCGGTCGCTCCATCACGGCTTTGAAAGTCGCGACCCACCGGGCCATAAAGAGCCTGCGCAAAATGTTCCGGCAACAGGGCCAACGATCGTGATGAAGACTCCTGACCTCATCGATACGCTGGTCGATAGCGCGATGCCTGTGGGTCGCCTTCGACCGCCGCTAGTTCGTGCGGCGCTATGGCTCCTTTTTGCAGTGCTCGTTCTGGTGGTCCTTACGGTAGCTCACGGTGTGCGGCCAGACCTCTCGGAGCGACTGCGGCAACCCACCTTTGCGGTCGGCATGTTTGGCGCACTTGCAACCGGAGTCCTGGCGGCCGTTGCATCGTTCAAAGTGAGCCTTCCGGACAGCTCGCGATCCTGGCTCTTGCTGCCGCTGCCGGCACTTATTCTTTGGGTTTCGACGATCGGCTATGGCTGTCTGACTGATTGGGTGAGCATGGGGCCAAACGGCGTTCGCATGGGCGAGGCTGTTCGCTGCTTTGCGACCCTCTTGCTCACAAGCGCCCCGTTGTCGATCGCGATGCTTGTGATGGTTCGCTACGCCGCTTTGTTGCGTCCCACGGCGGTTTGCATGTCGGGCGGCTTGGCCGTCGCTGCGATGACATCAATTGCCTTATCGCTCCTTCATGAGCTCGATGCTACGGTCATGATCCTGATATGGAATCTTGGGTCGGCCGCACTGATCGCCGGCTTGGCGAGTGTTTTTGGTCGATCCCTGCTGGCTTGGATCGCCCTGCCCCTCACGCCAACCGCACTTCGATCATCCTGACACGAGAATGAACGGCGCCGACGCGGCGGTCGTCTGCAGGAGCGAGTTGAGAGGAGCAACAATGGATCAGCGCACGAGCCGATCGCCGAGGATCAAGCCACTTCCTCCGGAACACTCTCCGGAACTCAAAGACCAGTTTGAGGCGATGCGAAAGAATCTCGGGTTCATTCCGAACGGCATTCTCATCATGCAGCGCAAGCCGAACGTGTTGCGCTGCGGCCGGGACACGCCGCCGCGCCGGGTGTCGCGGCCCGACTGATTTGACAAGCCGCGGGCATGGGCGTTCGATGCACCCACGATAGCGCGTGCCGGATCAGGTCTCATGCGATTGCTCGAATCCGGGGCTGGCGCTCGAACGTGTGGAGTGTGGATCATGAAAAGATTGGTGTTGGAGACCACGGCACCATTCCAGGGCCTTCCGGAACTGGCCGCTTATGACGAAGGCCTGTTCGCGCAGGAAGGGCTCGACGTGGAGTGGGCCGACCGCGAGCAGGGCGTTGAAAAGAAGGTCGACACCACGCTGACCAGCCCGAAGCAGGTCAACCCGTTCTCCAGCCACGGCAAGCTGTTCGAGCAGGGCAAGGCGGACATGTACAATGCCTGCGAATGGGGCAACTACTGCCGCGTGGGCAGCACAGGAGCCGGCAGTCGTCAGCTCGGCCGTCGTGCCATCGTGTCCTACGCAGCACTCTGCGTGGCTCCGGATTCGCCGGTTTACACGCCGCAGCAACTCGCCAATCGCGTCATCGGCGTGCCGTTCTATTTCGGCACGCATTACATCGCGCTCCACATGCTGCAAGGTTTCCTGCGGCGCGACGAAATCAAGCTGTGTTGGGCGCCCAACGGTTCGCGCTACCGGCTCGCTGCGCTTATGAAAGGTGAGGTCGATGCCGTTACCTTGACCGAGCCGCATATCACGTTGGCCGAGAAGAAGGGCTGCCGGACGATCTGCTCGGCCTTCTTCCACGGTACCGAGGTCGCCTCCGATCGGCTGGACGCCGAGACCTATGCGGCGTTCAATCGCGCGGTGCGCGAGGCGGTGCGCCGCATCAACGCCAACAAGCGCGCCTACCTGCACTATTTCATCGACTACCACGGCAAGACGGATCCTGAGGTCGCCGCGCTGAAAGTCGAGGATCTGCGCGAGGGCCGCCTCGTCGTCTGCGATCCGGCGCCGATCCCGCTCGACGAGATGCAACGCACCTACGATTGGCTCAAGAGCTGGGACATGCTGGATGACACAGCATCGCCGCTGCAACTGGTGAACATGGACGTGCAGCAGTATGCGCATCCGGCGGCGGAGTAGCTGAAAAGCATTTGAGCCGCGGCCATCCGGTGGGCCTTAAAAATTTTCACTGCGATCTCGCAGGTTGTTGTTCGTGCTCCCTTATTTCGAGATAGTCGGCGGCTTGCCTGACGAGCATATCCAGGAGCCCCAACTCACGCTCGCCGGGTCGGTGAGGGCTCGAGAAATGAATCGATATCATGCCGAGAACGGCGCCCGAAGTCGCAATCAGTGGACTGGCGACCACCGCACGAACGCCGGCATCGATCAGCACTTGCAGGGCCGGCTTCCCGACGAAGATTTCGCTTTGAAGCACGTCTTCTACGATGATGCGATTGCTCGCCTGCATGGCGCTGCTGCAGGCTGAATCGTCTTCATCCCGCACCTTGCGGAAGAAGTCGAGGAATGGAGACTGAAATCCGCGATGAACCGCGATCGTCAGCGCCCCGGAGGCTGGGTCAAATATCTGGATATTGCCCTTCTGCCCCGACAGGATCGCAATGCCCGCGTCGAGGGTCTCTTGCAGACAGTGCGTCAGGTCATCTCTTCGAGCGTTGTACTCGGCCCCTACATGGCGAAGAAGAGTCATTGCCAACAGATCAGCAGACGTGCGGCGCTGAGCTTGCTTGCGGTCGGATATATCGCGAACGATGCTTGAAGCGCCAATGAGGTTGCCTTGCGCGTCTCTAAGGGGCGAGACCGTGACCGCGACATCGATCAAGCTGCCATCCTTCCGGCGCCGCACGCTCTCGTGATACGGGGTAGACTCGCCAGCCCGCAATTGGTTCATGATGAGTACGTCTTCGTGTTCGCGCTCCGCTGAAAACAAGATTTGGACATGCCGACCAATGATGTCGTCAGAGGAATATCCGAAGATACGTTCCGCCGCTCTATTCCAGCTAGTGATACGGCCGTCGAGGGTTTTGCTCAGGATCGCATCATCCGAATCGTTGACCAAATTGGCGAGCAGCCGCTGTGCATCTTCACCGCGCCTTTCTTCTGAAACATCCCTGATCGAGGCTACCCATCCTTGTACGTAACCCGCGGCGTCTCGATCCGGCGTGTAGATGACGTGCAGCAGGCGTGGACCAACACCCTTGAAGGGCACGGTGCATTCATACTCGACCCGTTCACCCCGAAGCACTCTCTCGACGTGAGGGAGAATTTCCCGAAGCCCTTCTTCTCCCATGATCTCCACGATTGGCTTGCCGACTATTTCGGCCGGCGTCCTGCCAATCATTTCGGCGTAAGCCGGGCTTGTGAACAAATAACGTAAATCGCGGGTACACCGCGTAAGCATGAATGGCGTGCGCGAGATCACATGCGCCAGATCGCTTGATGAATCATGCGCCTCGGTACACGATCCGATATAGCCGACAAAGGAACCATCCCCCAGGTAACTGGGAATCCCAATGTCATCGATCCAGCGGTGTTGGCCGCTGTTGTGCCGCAAGCGGTACCGCATCCGAAATTGCTTCCGCGCGTCGAAATGTTCGTTGTAAACGTCGAGGCAGCGGTTGAAGTCTTCGGGATGAACGCCTTCTGCCCAGCCGTTCCCCACCTCCTGCGCCATGGTGCGCCCGGTGAATTCGAGCCAAGGCTTGTTGAACCACGTGCAAAGCTTGTCGGTGTCCGCCACCCAGATCATCACGGGTGCGGCATCCATGACCTCGCGAAAGCGCACGTCCGCGCCCGACGGCTTACTGGCCACGGGACCCCCGACTAGGGTTGCCGAGAAAATACTGACGACAAATATATGGTCAGAACTGGTTTCCGAACAGTCTGGAAGGTCCGGGCGTTGCCTGAGCGCATCTTAATGTCGCGTCCCCCGACATAGTCAGCCAGCTCCACCGAGCGCCAGCAGACGACATCTATTGGCGGCTGCCGCCTTTGGCGCATCACGGCCGATGCGATGTCCGCTTCGCAGGTCAGCTATCGCGGCAAATCCAGGTTCCCTCCCATGTCGGCTATCACGGACATCAGCACAGCTTCGATCTGTTATTAATCCGGGACCCGGTAAGAACTTGCCTCCCGACCGCCGTCGAGCTACCGCAGTCGCCACCTTCCATGGCATCGCGTCGGTATCAAGGATCGGGGCGGCAAGGAACTCAAGGGCGATTTCATGCGCTCGCCTGCTAGTTACGTGTAATGTGTGGGAGCGAGGTGAGCGTAATCTCATGCTTCTAAATCTCTCTGAGAAGATCAAGGAGTGCCTCACTCGCGCTGCGGATGCTCGCGAGCGCGCCAATGCGGCGCTTGACCCAAGTCGCAAAGCGGACTTGCTCGACGTGGAGTTGCACTGGCTACGGCTTGTCGAAAGCTACCGATTCGTGGAGCAGGTGGACCGGTTCTTGGAGGACAGTTCAGTTGCGCGAACTGGGTCAACGGAAAAGCTGCCGGAAATGGGCGTGCTGGCCGTCACGTGCCCGACCACGGGTAAAGATTTCTCAACGGGCATTCTGACGGACGCAGCCAGCTTTGCGCGATTGTCGCAGGAATTGATGCTCTCGCGTTGCCCTCACTGCCACCTTGATCACTCATGGTGGACAAAGGACGCAAAGCTCGTTCCGGCGTTGCCTCCGAGTGCGCGGATTGAGTTTGCGCCTGCTGAGGCCATCAAAACCGGCGCACACCGCGGTCAGAAAGAACCACCCGGGCGCGTCGTGGACAGCACGTCGCTTAGCGCTTCGCTGGGTGTCCTTGTCCGCACCGCGATCGAAGCGCCGAGGGAAAAGCCAGGGCGGCCTTTTATATTTCTGACGGAGCCGCGCTTCACCACATCATCGGGATGCCCGAAACCTATGCCCGGTACGTGGACGGCTTTGCAATCGGCCCGCAGTCGTTGGCGTGCGGCTTAGCTGCATCCAAAGGGCAGCCCATCATCACCCGCGATGTCGCCGAAGAGCCCCTATGGCAGCCGTGGCTATGGCTCGCCGAGCAGTTCGATTATCGTGCCTGTTGGTCGTTTCCTGTTCAGACTTCGGCAGGAAAGGTCGTCGGCACTTTCGCGATGTATTACAGGGAGCCACGCGAAGCCACACCACGCGACCTTGATCTCGCCGCCACGATTACACGCGCTGCCGCCATCATGATCTCACCATAGTTGCGGACCAATGACACTGGCGGATCACCGGCGGCTGCGTGGGCCGTCCGCCGATGCGACAGCGCAGTGTGATTTGCATCCGCTTCGGGGCGCCCGCTTTCCCCTTCCGAATAGAGCTGATCGGAGCCGATCAAGGCGGCCAACCTGACGGTGAAGTGAAGCTTTCGTGCCGCAGCCGAGTGATTTGACAAGCCGCCAACGCCAGCGTTCGATGCCGCCCTGAGAAAAACAGGAAGGAACGACCGATGACGCGTGCGCGAACGATGCTGTGTGCCGGCCTGCTGCTCGCGGCGGCCGCCGCGCTGCCGGCGCACGCGCAGCCGGTCGCCGACTTCTATCGCGGCAAGACCGTCAACGTCCTGATCGGCGTCGGGGTCGGCGGCGAGTACGACCTGCAGGCGCGGCTCGTGGCGCGCCACATCGGCAAGCACATTCCGGGCAATCCGACGGTGGTGCCGCAGAACATGACCGGCGCCGGCGGCATCAAGATGGCGAACTTCCTGTTCACGCAGGCGGGGCGCGACGGCACCAATATCGGCATGCTCGGCAACAACTTTCCGGCGACGCAGGCGGTCGGCGCCGAGGGCGTCCAGTTCGACGCGGTGAAATTCCTCTGGCTCGGCTCGATCGCGCCGGTGGTCGAGACCATGGCGGTCTGGCACACGGCCGGGGTGAAGACGGTCGCCGACCTGCAGCAGAAGGAGATCGTCGCCGGCGCCTCCGGCAAGGGCGCCATCACCTACATCTATCCGTCGATGATGAACGAGTTCCTCGGCACCAGGTTCAAGATCGTCACCGGCTACCCGGGCGGCAACCAGATCAACCTGGCGATGGAGCGCGG
>Ga0066903_100001009_pt1 | contig 19569 bp, 14 predicted proteins | sample PanSoiMetaGPlot1_FD_67491 | JGI IMG/M metagenome (GOLD analysis project Ga0066903, IMG submission 67491) | Tropical forest soil microbial communities from Panama analyzed to predict greenhouse gas emissions - Panama Soil - Plot 1 (version 2) | ecosystem: Environmental > Terrestrial > Soil >... | reverse complement strand
CATCAAGCCGCAGCTTGGGCTGCTGCTGCCGCTCATGCTCGCCTTAACCGAGCGCTGGCGCACGATGGCCGCCGCAGCGGCGACGATCGTGGCTCTGGTGACCGCCGCCGGCTTGGCATTCGGCCCGAAAGTGTGGCTTGCCTATTGGACCGACGCGATGCCGACGCAGACCACGATCGTGGTCGGGGTTGTTCAACACTACATGGTCGGCATGCCGAGCGCTTTCATGAATGCGAGAGTCGCCGGTCTTCCTTCCTCAGTCGCGTTCTGCATCCAGGCCCTGGTGTCTGCGGCCGCGATCGCTGCCGTGGTGTGGACATTCCGGCGCCGTCGCGATCGCGACCTCTCAAACGCGCTCTTCCTCACGGCCAGTTTTGCAGTCACACCGTATGTCTTCAACTACGACATGGTCGCGTTCAGCTGGGTCATCATCAAGCTGATGGATCGCGGCGACAACAACGCGTGGGACTACGGATTGATGCTCGCGGTCTGGGCGGTGCCCTTCCTGACCGTGCCACTCGGCATGGCCGGGATTCCGATTTCGTGCCTGCCGATCCTCATGTTGGGCGGAAGGCTCATCTGGCGGCTGTGGGTATCGGCCGAATCGCAGAGTGATGCCATTCGGGTTCCCCAAATCGCTCTCGAGTCAGGCAACCGTTAGCAACCGGTTAACCGAAGAACTTAAGCTGATATTCGCTACCCTTAGCCATAATTGCCAAATAGCCTTGATAATCCCGCTGGCTTGGCTTGGTACCTGGTTTTATGTCCGGCTTAGGTGCGTCTGCCCGGTGTGGAAGCGCTGCGCTGCCGCCCGAGCGGGCGGCCGGCGACGTGACGCAATCCTTTCCTTTGCGGCACCTCTGGTGGGCAGCGTTCGTGCTGCTCGGGATTTCCGTCACCGCGGTCGGCTGGACGATTTGGCAGCTCAGGACCGACGCCATCCGAGCGGCCATCAGCGAGTCGGGCAACATCGCGACCGTCCTCGCCGGGCAATTGTCGCGATCGGTCCAGGGCATCGATTCGGTACTGCTCGAGGTCAAGCGCGCGACCAAGGATCTGGATATTGATACGCCCCACGGCTTTCGCGCTTCATTTAATCGCCGCGCATTTCGCGACATGCTGATCGATCACCTGAGCCGACTCCCGCAGGCGTTCAATATCGCCGTCGCCGATGCGCAGGGACGGGTGACGGTCTCGACCGCAGCATGGCCCACACCACAGATCAACGTCGCGGACCGTGACTACTTCAAGGATGCCCGCGCCCGCGCCGACCGGCAGCTGAGCACGTCAATTCCGATTTTCAATCGAATCAACGGCAAGCGGACCATTGTCTTTGCCCGACGGCTCGAGAGCGCCGCCGGCGAGTTCGTCGGCATCATCTATTGCAGCGTAGACACCGGGCAATTTGAGAGCATCTACGGCTCCATCCAATCGGTGCACAGCCATCAATTCACGTTGCGAAAGCGGGACGGAACGATTCTGGCTCGCCATCCTGACCCCAACGATGTGGCGGGCCAGAGCGCCGGCGCGGGACCGGAATGGCGTGAGGCCGTGGCCAGCGGGGCCGGGGGCTATTCGGCCACCGACGTGGACGACAGCGTAAGCTTCGTATCGGTTCGCGCGGTGCCGGAATATCCGCTGGTGGTCGATATTTCTGTCACCGAGAGCACGGCGCTCGCGGGCTGGCGGCAGCGTGCCGCAACCATCGGCATCGGCAGCGCGGCGCTGCTGATGTGCTCGATCTATCTGCTGGTCGCGGTGTCGAGGCAGGTCCGTTGTCTATCTGATTCCGAAGCGTCCCTGACGCGCAAGTCGGAGCAGCTCGACGCCGCCCTGAACAATATGTCTCAGGGCCTGACTATGTTCGATGAGCACCACCGGCTCACTGTCTGCAATAGGCAATATGCCGAGCTGTACCACCTGATGCCGGAGCAGACGAAGCCCGGGACCCCATTCGAGGCCATCCTCGAGGCCCGCATTGCATCCGGCAATGTGCCTGAGGACATCGATGCTTTTGTGGCCGGCCGTCTCGAGCAAGCCAGCCGGCCGGCGCCCGATGCGTCCTGCACCATCAATATGTTGCGCGATGGCCGTATCATTGCCGTTACTCATCAGGGGATGAACGGTGGTGGCTGGGTCGCGGTCCATCAGGACATCACCCTTCAGAAGCGCGCCGAAGTCGAGCTTGCGCACATGGCGCGATACGACGGACTCACCGGCCTCGCCAACCGCACGCTGTTCATGAATCAGGCGAACGCCGCACTGGGGACACGCGAGCAGGGGGAGGAGTTTGCGATCCTGATGCTCGATCTTGATCGATTCAAGACCGTGAACGATTCGCTCGGCCACGCAGTCGGCGATTCCCTGCTGCGGCTCGTCGCTCTTCGATTGCGGGAGCTCATTCCGGACATCGACATGGTCGCGCGATTGGGCGGCGATGAGTTTGCCGTCCTGGTGTCGCTGAAAAGCGGTGAGAGGGCGCCGGCCACGGATCTCGCGAGCAACATCCTGGCGGCTATCACCGAACCCTATGATCTCGATGGTCGAAGGTTCACAATCGAGACAAGCATCGGCATCACATTCGCGCCGCAAGATGGCACCGACGCCGATTCATTGCTGAAGAATGCCGACTTGGCGCTCTACCGCGCCAAATCCCAGGGCGGGAATCGATATCACCTCTTCGAGCCATCCATGGAAGCTCATGCGCGCGAACGCCGGCAGCTCGAAGAAGATATGCGCAGAGCGATCACGCGCAATGAATTCGAGCTTTACTATCAAACAATCATCGACGCCGGACGGCGCGAGTGCTGCGGCGCCGAGGCGCTGGTCCGCTGGCGTCACCCGGAGCGCGGCTTCATCGCGCCCGATCAGTTCATCGGACTGGCGGAAGAGAGTGGTCTCATCGTCCCACTCGGCGAGTGGATTCTGCGAAAGGCCTGCGCCGATGCTGCCCGATGGCCGGCGCACCTCAAGTTGGCGGTCAATCTCTCGCCGACGCAATTCAGGCAGGGCGATCTGCTGCGTGTCCTCAAGTCCGCCCTCGATCACGCCGACCTGCGGTCGGAACGGCTGGAGCTCGAGATCACCGAGACGGTGCTGCTCGAAAAGAATGAGGAGAGTCTCGCGGTCTTGCACAACCTCAAGGATCTCGGCGTATCCATCGTCCTCGACGACTTTGGGATCGGATACTCGTCGATGAGGTACCTGCAGATGTTCCCATTCGACAAGATCAAAATCGATAAGTCGTTCATTCAGAGCATGACGAGCCATGCCGACAGTGCGGCCATCGTCTGCGCGATCGCCGGACTCGGGCGAGCGCTTGACATCGAGACGACCGCGGAAGGCGTCGAGACGATCGAGCAGTACACCTTTCTGCGCAGCGCCGGCTGTCAATTGGCGCAGGGCTATCTGTTCAGCCGCCCGGTCCCGATCTTCGACCTTACGTTCGAGCGCCCGGCTGCCCTGCGCGACGCAGCCGCCTGAGTGCGGTCAAAACTGCGTAAAGCCCTTCGACTTCATCACATCCGACGCAGCCGGCGAGGCCAGAAACGCGATCAGCGCCTTGCCGACATCGTGATGCTGGCTCGCCGCCATTACGCCGGCTGCATAGTCCGTGTAGAACTGGATCTCGGCCGGCAGCGGTCCCACGAGCTCAAGCCTCGGGTCGGCCAGCACTTCGGTGATCTGCGTGAGCCCGAAGTCGGCCCCGCCATTCACGACAAAATCCGCGAGCGGCTTCGACGGCGCCGTCAGCTTGGTCTTCGGCGTGATCGAGCCAGTGATGTCGAGCGACGCCAACAGCCGGCCGACGTAGTTGGCCGCGGTGCCGCCCAGCGCGGGATCCGAATAGGAGATGTTTTTGGCGTTCATCACCGAACGCAGGAAGGCGTCCGGCGTGCTGATGTCGGGCTTGGGATCGCCCCGGCGGACGAACACGCCGACACCGACCCGCGCGATCAGGACCTTCCCGCCGCCCTGCGGATCGGGATGAACGATGGAGCGCGCCTCGAGCAGCATCGTGCGGACGGCGTCCACGGTCGACACGTCGGGCAGCGGCACTCCCTGACGGACTGCGACCCCGATTCCAACGCGGGCGAGATCGCGTCGGGTGCCGACACGAAGCTTGCCAGCCTTGTCCAAGGTGTCGATCGCCGGCGCCGGCAAAAACGACAACGTCCGGAGCCTCGGCGCCCGTCAGCCTCTCCTGGATAGCGCTGAGATTTCCGACCGTGAGCAGGATCCGATGATCCGTTGCGGCGGCGAACGCGCGCGCCAGTACCTTCTCGACCTCTGCCGGCGCGCCCGAGGTGAACACACGGATATCTTCCGACCTACATGGACCGGCACTGAGAGCGAGCGCCGCCAGCGCCGTTGCCGTCCAGACCGCTGCAGCGCCGATTCCCGTCATGCAGGAGACGCTAGCCGGCTTTCGATGCTCGGATCGGCGCAACCGTACGATCGCCCTGCTCGTCGAGCTCGACCGGCTCGATCCGCAGTTCCTCGAGATAGTCGGCCAGGTCCTCGATGGCCTTCGAGGTGCGGCCTTCGCGCACGTAGATCCCACAATAGAGCTCAGGCAGCGTCGGGAGCGGCGCGTCCTCCCACACCGTCAGGTCGGTCTTCATCGCCCGGCCGCGCGGCATCACCATGACACCGAAACCAGCCGCCACTGCCGCCGCCAGGCTCACGAGGCTGCGCGATGTAAAGACAAACTCACAGCCGCGGCCAGCCTGCCGAAGCGCCGCGACCGCGACCCGCTGACAGGCGCAGTCCTCGCCATAGCACACGAGCGGCACCGGTACGTCCGGATCGAGCTTGGTCGCCTCGCTGTGCACCCAGACCGCCTGGCGCATCCATACGTGACGCGGCTTGATCGGGGGCGGCGTCTCGGTGACGGCCATCACGATATCGAGATCGCCCTGCGCGAGATCACGGAGCATCGCCTCGGACGAGCCGCTGGTCACGTTGAACGTGATGGCGGGCCAGCGCAACCGGAAGCGGGCGAGCTTCTCGGGGATTCGCGAGCCGGCATAATCGCCGGGGATCCCCACACGCAAGGTCTTCGCGGCGCGGCCGCCGGTCGACTGGAGGATCTCGTCATTGATCGACAGCAGTCTGCGCGCCTGATTGACGACGAAATCGCCGTGTGGAGTCAGGCTTACGCCCGGCGCGCGCTTGTCGAGAATTTCATATCCGAGCAGGGTCTGCAGACGTTTGATCTGCGCGCTGACGGCCGGCTGGGTCACCCCGAGTGACCTCGCCGCCTTGGTGAAGCTGCGCAGGTCGACCACGGTGATCAGAGTCCGCAGCAGATCAGTCGGAATATTCAACATGAGCCTTGCGCGCTATGGTGTCTGGGTCCCGGCTGGTGGTCAGTCACTGCCATGATTTGCGGACCAACAAACCTATCTTCACACCGATCATTTCCGCCGCTGGTGTCAAATTCAAGCAACTTTGACTGGTATACCATATAGCGGCGCGTACTTTGCAGTAAAGGCTCCAATTTCGGCAAAGAATGATCAAATTGTTCTCCCGCCCTGGCCACCTCTAGGAAAATCTGTTTCAGGAGGTTCCAGGGTATGGCTCGTTGCGGGGCCATAGCATTTGGGTACATTGAGGCAGGGGTGGCCGTGCCAGCGTCATGAGAATCCTGCGTCTCTACTCGCGCGTCATCGCGCTGCTCGGTCCGGAAGCGCGCTTGGGCTGGGCCCTCGCCCTGGTCAATGTGGCGCTGGCGTCCGCTCAGTTCATCGAGCCGATCCTGTTCGGGCGCATCGTTGACACGCTGGCCAACGCACAGGGCACAACGCGGCAAGTATCCTGGTTCGACCTGGCGCCTCTCCTCGGCGCCTGGGTCGCTTTCGGGCTCTTCACCATCATTAGCAGCACGCTCGTGGCGCTCCATTCGGACCGGCTTGCGCATCGCCACACCCAGAAGGTGCGGACCGACTATTTCGAACATGTGCTGCAATTGCCGCTGAGCTATCACACCGGCACGCACACGGGCCGGCTGATGAAGATCATGCTCACCGGCACCGGGACGCTGTGGGGCTTGTGGCTATCTTTCTTTCGCGAGCATCTCACGAGCTTCGTTTCGCTCATCGTTTTGATGCCGCTGACACTGTTTATCAACTGGCGCTTTGGCCTGTTGCTGATGGGACTCTGCTTCATTTTCGCGATCCTGATCGCGTTTGTCATACGTAAGAGCCAGAAGCTGCAGAACCAGGTCGAAAGCCACTATACCGACATGGCCGAGCGCACCACCGACACGTTCGGCAACATCGCGCTGATCCAGAGTTTCGCCCGCATCGAGACCGAAGTGTCTCAGATGCGCAAAGTGGGCGATTTGCTGCTTGGCGCGCAGATGCCGGTGCTGTCCTGGTGGGCCTTCGCCGCGGTCGCGACGCGGGCATCGACGACCTTGACGATGCTGACCATCTTGATCGTCGGAATCTACTTTTATCTTGGCGGCACCACGACGGTCGGAGAGATCGTCATGTTCATGAGCTTTGCCACTATGCTCATCGCCAAGCTCGAATCGGTGGTTCATTTCGCTAACTACATGGTCATGGAGGCGCCACGGTTGCAGGAATTTTTCGACGTGCTCGACACTATTCCGTCGGTGCGCGATCGTCCGGACGCGATCGATCCCGGCCGCCTGCATGGACTGGTGGAGTTTCAGGACGTCTCCTATTCCTATGACGGCAAACGCCCCGCGGTTGCGGATTTGACTTTCACTGCCTTGCCCGGCGAAACCGTCGCGCTGGTCGGCGCGACCGGGGCCGGTAAGTCGACTGCGCTCGCGCTGCTGCATCGCGTGTTCGATCCGCAATCCGGCGTGGTGAAGATCGATGGCATGGAGATTCGCGCTCTCAAGCTGTCGGGACTTCGACACAATATCGGTGTGGTGTTCCAGGAGGCGCTGTTGTTCAATCGATCGATCCGTGAGAACCTGCAAGTCGGCAAGCCGGACTGCACCGAGGAAGAGATGCGCGCGGCGTGCCAGGGCGCACAGGTGCTCGACGTCATCGAACGCCACCCCGATGGCTTCGAGGCGCAGGTCGGCGAGCGGGGGCGGCTCCTGTCGGGCGGTGAGCGCCAGCGGATTTCAATTGCCCGCGCACTCCTCAAGGACCCGCCGATCCTCATTCTCGACGAAGCGACGAGCTCGCTCGATGCGCTCACCGAGTCCAAGGTGCAGGCCGCACTTGACGAGGTCATGAAGGGCCGTACCACTTTCGTGATCGCGCATCGCCTCGCCACCATTCGCAACGCGACCCGCATTCTGGTGTTCGAGGCCGGCCGCATCATCGAGAGCGGGAGCTTCGACGAACTGGTGAGCAAGGGCGGCCACTTTGCCAAGCTGGCGCGCACCCAGTTCATGGTCACGGAAGCCCCCAAGCCCAGGCTCGAGGAAGCCGTCTCCTCTCGCAGCGGCAACGATGTCGCCGCTTCCAGCGACAGCGAGGCCGTCGCCACATCCAGCGAAAGCTAGGATCCTCTTCGCTCCAGGGCAGCATCGGTTGCCGTCGCGGAAGTTTCCGGCGGAATTCTCCTTGCAAGGCGACAATGCGCCGCCTCGCTTGTGCGACGGTAATGCGCGCATCGAGCGTGGACGGTGGCCCCTGGCCGTCGCGCAGCGAGGCGCTCGAAGCCAAGAAGGGCCGTAGGCTAATCCGGCTCGAACTCGTCCTTGTAGACGATTTTAAGCGCGGCGTTCTGCTCGGATTTGCGCAGCATGCAATTGCCAACCACGAGCAGTTCGATCTCGTTACCCATGAAGCACCGGAATGCGTCCTCCGGCGTGCAGACGATCGGCTCACTGCGCACATTGAAGCTCGTGTTCACCAGCACGCCGCAGCCGGTCTTCTCCTTGAAGCGGGAGATCAGCGCGTGGAAGCGCGGATTGGTGTCAGCATGCACAGTCTGCACGCGCGCCGAATAGTCGACGTGGGTAACCGCCGGAATGTCGGAGCGCACCACGTTGAGCTTGTCGATGCCGAATAGTTGTTCTTCCCCGTTGCTCATTCGCCGTCGGCGGCCCTTCTGCACGTCTGCGACCAGCAGCATGTAGGGCGAATCGCAATCCATCTCGAACCATTCGGCGACGTCCTCGCGCAACACGGCGGGTGCGAATGGCCGGAAGCTCTCGCGGTATTTGACCCGCAGATTGAGCGTCTTCTGCATCACCGGCGAGCGCGGGTCGCCGAGCACTGACCGGGCGCCGAGCGCGCGCGGGCCGAACTCCATGCGGCCCTGCATCCAGCCGACGGCCTCGCCTTGGGCGAGTGAGGTCGCGGTATTCTCGATCACGTCGGCATCGGAGGCCACGGCGAAGCAGGCGCCTGCGTCCTTCAGACGGCGTTCGACATCGGCCTGCGCATAGGCAGGACCGAGAAATGCACCCTGCATCAGGTCATGCTTGCCGTCGGCGCTGCGCTCCTTACCGAGAAACTGGTGCCAACAGGCGAGCGCGGCACCGACCGCGCCGCCGGCATCGCCCGCCGCAGGCTGGATCCAGATGTTCTTGAAGGCGCCGTCGCGGAGGATCTTTCCGTTGGCGACGCAGTTCAAAGCAACGCCGCCCGCGAGACACAGATTGTCGAAGCCATGCTCGCGCGCGAGCGTGCGCGAAAGCCGCAGCATCACCTCCTCGGTCAACTTCTGGATCGAGGCTGCGATATCCATGTGAAACGGCGTGAGCAGATCCTTCTTCCAATCGCGAACTGGAGCGCCGAACAAGTCGGCGAATTTCTGGTTCGTCATCGTCAGCCCGGTACAATAGTCGAAGTAGTCGAGATCGAGCCGGAACGAGCCGTCCTCCTTGAGATCGATCACGTTGTCGAGAATGACGTCGGTGTATTTTGGCTGGCCATAGGGCGCTAGCCCCATCAGCTTGTACTCGCCGGAATTGACCTTGAAGCCGGTGTAGTAGGTAAAGGCGGAATAGAGGAGGCCGAGCGAGTGCGGGAACTGCATCTCGCTCAGGATGGTCAGGTCCTTGCCGCGTCCGACCGCCGACGAGGCCGTGCACCACTCGCCGACCCCGTCCATGGTAAGCACCGCCGCCTCCTGGTAGGGCGAGGCATAGAACGCGCTCGCCGCATGGCTCATGTGGTGCTCGGTGAAAAGGAGCCGCTTCTGCCAATCGAAATCGGGCGCAAACTTTTGCAGTTCGCGGCGGATCATATCCTTTTGAAACAGCTTCTCGCGCAGCCACAGCGGGATCGCCATTGAGAACGATTGGAATCCGCGTGGGGCAAACGCAACGTAGGTCTCGAGCAGCCGTTCGAATTTCAGGAACGGCTTCTCGTAGAATACCACGTAGTCGACATCGGCCAGCCTGCAGTCGGCTTCTTCCAGGCAATAGGCGATCGCGTGGACAGGGAAACGAGCGTCCTGCTTCTTGCGCGTGAAGCGCTCCTCCTGCGCAGCAGCGACGATGCGGCCGTCGACCAGCAGGGCGGCCGCGCTGTCGTGGTAGAACGCTGATATGCCGAGAATACGCACCGGTTCAGAACAACGTGTAGATGAAAGGTGCCACCGCCGAGCCCTGGGCCAGGATGATCAGGCCGCCGAACACCAACAACATGAGCAGGATCGGCGCCAGCCAATATTTCTTGCGCACTTTCAGGAATGACCACAACTCGGCAAGGATCGACATGACTGAACTCGGCTACTCGATGAGTTAGAACTGGTGCTTCATTGTCTCGGCTTCAGACTGCGGCGGTCCGCGCTTGATCCAGTAGCTGTCGAGGTCGGACCGACGCTTGAGCGACAATACATCCTTGCCGCGCAAGCGCATCATCCAGCCGGTCGGTGTCACGACCGTGAAGAAGATGATTCCCATGACCAATGGGCTCACGATCTTGTGTAAGAGCCGCCCGAGCGCCAGCCATACCCGGTTGAGCGGACGCAGGATCTGCGGCCGAATGAGGGCAAGGAGGGCAAAAGCGGCGGCGATCGCCAGCGCCCACAGGCGTGGCGGCTGCCAACGCAGCAGCGGCCAGCAGCCGATGAGTGCGAAGACTGTCGCGAACACGAAGCCGAAGCTCCGGTCGGAACTCTCAGGCGCGGGGCCGCGCTCGATCTTCGGTTCCAGGATGGTCGCCATCGTACCCCCGTGCGCTCGACCCGCGGAGCCTAGCTGGAATAGGGCACCCGACGCAAATGCCGGCCCCTGCGACGCGCGCGCGCGTTTTATTGACCTTCCCGGGTCGCCAGCGGCGCCCAATCGGAGAGGGCTTCGAGCACCGCCGGTGTCACTACCTCGTGTCCGTGGGCGTTCCAATGGCCGTCGGTCGGATGCTCGAAGCGGCGGTGGTCCGCCGCATAGGCGGCGATGAAATATGGCTCGGTATCGACCACCTTGAAGCCCCGCGCCCTCGCGTTAGCAATGATCCGGTTGCGCATCACCACGAAGTAGCTCGATTGCACGGCGGCTAGCGCGCCGGCGTCATAGACCTGGGGCCGCGGGGCATCGACCACGAGAACGATGTCCCCTGCTGGCAGGCATGCCGCCTCCGGGAGGGCGCCGAGGAACCAGTCGATCACCTGATTGCCTTCCTCGACACGCGCCGGATTGGCGTCGGAGTCGGTGTGCCCGACATGCCGGGGCATCGCCTGATCCGCAAGCGCCAGGTTGATTCCCATATCCATCAGTACATTGGTGAGCCCGACATTGCGGATGAGATAGAAGGCGAGCGCGCTATGCCGGACGACACGCTGGAAGAGTCCGGGCTCGGGCAGCGGCGTCAGCCGATAATCAAACCCGCCATCCGGCTTTGGATAGAGATGGAAGATGCCGTTGCGGCGCCGGTGAGTCACGACGCTCTCGTCGAAGTCATTGCCGACCACGTTCACGATCAGGCGCGCAGGCCGGTAGGTCGTGCAGGCATGATGTGCATAGGCGAGGTACTGGGTCAGAGGTGAGCCCGACTGCGCGAACGCATAGGCGCGACCGCGGTTGCCGAGCGCAGCCTGCAATCGCCCGGTCAGGCTCTCGGCAAACGGCACCCGCAAGGCTTCGATGTAGCTGTCGCCCACCACTGCGACGAGCGGCCGCGGGTCGGCGGCGTCATAATCGTAGTCGGCGAGAAAACCCTGCGCGTTCGAGCGGCCGCGAACGACATTGTTCATATTCCAGTCAAATGACCAAGTGTACGGCTGGTTGGCGACATAGCGCTGGATCGGGTTCTTATCGGTCGGCGGGTCGACCGGAAGCGCCGTCGCGACCGGGAGGAAGCGCAGCACAACTTCGGCCACGACCAGCGTCAGTGCGACCGTCACCACTACCGTCGTCAGATTGAGAAGGAATGCTTTGAACCTCGGCACCGAGCCCCCGCCGCCCCCGCTATCGGATTCGTTCCAGGATGCTCACGTAGTTCGCGACAGCCGCTCCACCCATGTTGAACAGACCGCCAAGCCGCGCATCCCTCACTTGAAAGTCGCCGGCGGTGCCGGTGAGCTGCATCGCGCAGAGCGCGTGCATCGACACGCCAGTGGCGCCGACCGGATGGCCCTTCGCCTTGAGCCCGCCCGAGGGATTGACCGGCAGCCGCCCGTTCGCCTCCGTGACGCCGTCCTTGATCGCGCTCGCGCCGCGGCCTTGCGCAGCGAGCCCCATGGCCTCGTATTCAATCAGCTCGGCGATGGTGAAGCAGTCGTGGGTCTCGACGAATGACAAGTCGCCGAGCGCGACGCCCGCGTCGGCGAGCGCGCGGCGCCACGCCTGCGCGCAGCCCTCGAACTTGAGGATGTCGCGTTTTGCCATCGGCAGAAAGTCCTGCACATGCGCTGCGGCGCGAAATGCGACGGCCTTGCCGAGCGCGCGCGCCGTCTCCTCGTCCGCCAGCACGACCGCGGCGGCGCCGTCGGACACCAGCGAGCAGTCGGTGCGCTTGAGGGGACCCGCGACGATCGGGTTCTTCTCGCTCTCGCGGCGGCAGAACTCGTAGCCCAGATCTTTCCGCATCTGGGCGTAGGGATTGCCCACCCCGTTCTTGTGGTTCTTGGCCGCGATCCGCGCCAGCGCATCGGACTGATCGCCGTATTTCTGGAAGTAGAGCGCGGCGATTCGGCCAAAGATACCGGCAAAGCCGCCATCGATCGTGGCCTCGTCGCGCACGTAGGAGGCTTTGAGCAGGTTCTTGCCGATGTCGGCTGCCGATGTCGTGGTCATCTGCTCAACGCCGACGACGAGCGCGATGCGCGCGCTCTTCGCCGCGATCGCCTTAAGTCCCTGGTGCACCGCGGCCGAACCGGTGGCGCACGCATTCTCAACGCGCGTAGCGCGCTTGAAGCGCAGCTCAGGCGAAGCCTGCAATACCAGCGCAGCGGTAAAATCCTGCGCCGAAAACCCGGCGTTGAAATGGCCGAGCACGATCTCGTCAACGTCGCCGGGCGCAACCCCGGCATCGGCAAGTGCCTCGGTCGCGACCCGCACGATCAGGCTCTCGACGGTCTCGTCGTCCAGCTTGCCGAAGCGGGTATGAGCCCATCCGATAATACAGGTGGCCATGGCAACACGCCTCTCCGATCGACGTCCTCAATGTAGACCGCCAGCGCCGGCATCGTAAGGCTTGGGCAACCACATCCAGCTTTCGTGCGTTTTCAATACGATGTCTTGCCGTCAGCAGTTCCATACCGTCGAATTTTGGACGCTTTCCTTTACCATGACCACGTTATCTCTGCCGGACTGCGGGGGATGGCGTGATCTCTTGTTTTGCTTTTGGTCCCGTCTTCAGCTTAGATGCTCAATGTTTTCAGGCCTTGGAACGCATCGGGTTCCGGGGGCCACCAGACGACCGGACCCGCATCTGATGACAATGCACTGCTCTGCTACCGTCCAGGCTATGGTTTTTGCGGCCTGCGTCGGCGCGGGAGCCTGTCTCGCGGCGCCACCGGCCTATTCCGACGCGCAGATCCTGGTTGATGTCGAAAGCGGCAAGGTGCTGCACGCTGACAACGCCACCACCCCGTGGTACCCGGCCTCGATTACCAAGATCATGACCACGTACGCAACGCTGCGTGCCATCAAAGACGGCAAGATCAAGCTCGACAAGCTCTTGACCGTTTCGCACAACGCCGCGGCGCAGTCGCCGGTCAAGATGGGCTTCCCGCCCGGCACCACCGTCACGGTCGACAACGCGCTCAAGATGCTGATGGTGAAGTCCGCTAACGATATGGCGGTCGTGCTTGCCGAGGGCGTTGCCGGCTCGATCGAGAATTTCGCCGAGGTGATGAACCGACACGCCCAACGGCTCGGTATGACGCAATCCCATTTCGTCAATCCGAACGGACTTCCTGCCGATGAGCAGATCACCTCGGCGCGCGACATGGCGATCCTCGCGCGCGCGGCGATCAAGGAATTTCCCGAATACGACTACTATTGGCACCTTCCGGGTATCCGGATGGGCAACAAGGTGCAGCGCAATTATAACACGCTGATCGGCCGCTATCCGGGCGCAGACGGCATGAAGACGGGCTTCATCTGCGCGTCCGGCTTCAACCTGGTCGCGACTGCGACCCGCGACGGCAAGCGGTTGATTGCGGTCGTGCTCGGGGCCCCCTCCTCCGCCGCCCGCGCGGTCAAGGCGGCGCAGCTCTTGGAGAGCGGCTTCAGCTCGAACCCGCTGGCGTGGCTCACCCCGGCGCTCGGAACGGTCGAGTCACTCAAACCAGTCAATGTCGATCCTCCCAATCTGCGCGAGGACATGTGCGGCAAGCACCGCAAGCGCCAGGCCACCGAGGATGAGGACGATTCCGCGGCCGTCTCAAGCTTCTCCTCAGATTCGGCCTACTCGGTGTTCCTGTCGAGCCTGCGTGCGACCAACGGCAAGACCAACCTGCTACAGGACTTGCAGCTGGGCGAACCTGTCGTCGTGTTCACTGGGCCGCCCAAGAAGCAGGGCGATACGCGGGTCGTCGATACGAAAGCCGGCAAGGGCAAGGCCGTAACGGCCAAATCGACGGCCCCTGCGGTTGCTGGCGCCGGCAGCGCGCCTTGGACGAACCTGAGCCCCAACTCCCTCACCAATAGCCCGCCGCCAGACCTCGCCGCCAAGCCGGAAGAAGGGTCGCAAGAGGCGGCGCCGTCGCCGCCCGCGCGGCCGAAGAAACAGGCGACGACCAAGGGGACGACACCCAAATCGTCGGCGTCCAAGACCGCCACGGCTTCCAAGTCCGCCATCCAGAAGAAATGACCGAAAGCGGCGCAAGGCAGACTACAGGACCGGCCGAGCCCATTCCCCTCACCGTGCTGACCGGCTTCCTCGGTGCCGGCAAGACCACGCTCCTCAACCGGCTGCTGCCCGATCCGGCGCTGTCCGACACCGTCGTGGTCATCAACGAGTTCGGCGACGTCGGGCTCGATCATCTCCTGGTTCGCAACATCGACGACAACATGGTGCTGCTGCAGAGCGGCTGCCTATGCTGCACGCTGCGCGGCGACCTGGTTTCTGCGCTGGAGAATCTGTTGCGCGACCTCGACAATGGCAGGCTCCGCTTTCGCCGCGTCATTCTGGAGACGACTGGCCTTGCCGATCCGGCACCCGTGCTGCAGACCGCGATGGCGCATCCCTATCTCGTGATGCGCTATCGCATCGATGGCGTGATCGCGGCGGTCGATGCGGTCAACGGCGCCGCGACGCTCGACGAGCACCCGGAATCACTGAAACAGGTTGCGGTCGCCGACCGGATCGTCCTGACCAAGAGCGATCTCGTCGACACGCCGGACCGCGCCCGTGCCAAGGTCGCACTGCTTGCCCGCCTGCGCACGCTCAATCCGGCCGCCCCGATCCTCGATGCGGCGGCGGGCGAGGCGAACGCCGCGCGGCTCCTCGATTGTGGCCTCTATGACGCGGCGAACAAGATCCCGGACGTAAAGCGCTGGCTTGCCGAGGAGGCCTACGTTGCGGCGCACGACAACCACCAGGGTCATCGCCACGATCCGAATCGGCATGACGAGCGCATTCGCGCCTTCACGCTCGCTGCCGACACACCGATCCCGGCCGGCACGTTCGAGATGTTCATCGATCTCATCCGGTCTCTGCACGGCTCCAGGTTGCTGCGTCTCAAGGGCATCGTGAAGCTCGCGGAGGAGCCTCACCGGCCGCTCGTGATCCACGGTGTCCAGCATGTCATGCATCCGCCAGTCCGGCTCGAGCACTGGCCAGATGCGGACGAGCGAACGCGGATCGTGCTGATCACCCGCGACCTCGCGCCGCAGTCGGTGACGCGCCTATTCGACGCATTTTTGCAGCGTAGCGCGCCCGATACACCCGATCGCGCAGCCCTCGTCGACAACCCCCTCGTACCGTTCGGCGGCATCGATCGTTAGGGCAGATGATCAGCCTGCTCCGCCACGTGGGCGGCTCGCTCGATCACCCGCAAGCCGCAATTCCCCGAACATGACATCCCAATGCCAGCCATGGAGAAGTAGGACAAGAACACCTGCACAAAGAGCGAGAGAGCTTTTCCATGGGCCCACGCGTTGAAGAGCTGGTAACCACCGATCGCGACAAAAGGGGAGAGGAGACCCATGGCAAGAACGTCTTTCTATTCACGCCCTATCCTCTGCGTCGTGGATTGCAGGGAACGTGTCGGTGCGCATCAAGCTATTGTCCAATGGGAGGTACGGCCTTGCCACCGCGCCCAGCCTGGTCGATGCTGGCCGGAGCTGTGAGTCGCATCCGTCGCATCGACGGGGAAACGCCATGAGAATGATGGAGCGGCTCACGGCTGACTTGATCTGCCTGCAAGACGCCTGGCGTGCGCTGCAGCTGACGACGCCTATCGCCAAGAATCCGACGCGCATCTTTCCGACCGTCATCGACGAGCTCGCCGAGAAATTCGGCGACGCACCGGCACTCCTGTCAGACCGCGAACGCTTCACCTACCGCGAACTGGCCGAGCGGTCGAACCGCTACGCGCGCTGGGCGCTCGCACAAGGCATCGACAAGGGCGACACCGTCTGCCTTCTGATGCCGAACCGGCCCGAATTCCTCGCGCTGTGGCTCGGCGTGACCCGGGTCGGCGGCGTAGTTGCCCTCCTCAATACCAACCTTGCTGGCCCGGCGCTCGCCTATTGCATCAACGTCGTCACCCCGAAGCATATCATCGTCGCCGCCGAGCTGCTCGGCGCGCTGCAGAGCGCGCGGACGTCGCTCACCGGAAACGCCAAGCTGTGGCTTCATGGTGAGGCCAACGCCAACTTCCCGCGCCTCGATGGCGATGTCGATGCATTTTCCGGAGCGACGCTCGCCGACAGCGAGCGGCGCCTGCTTACGATCGAAGACCGCGCGTTGTTCATTTACACGTCGGGTACTACCGGATTGCCCAAGGCCGCCAACATGAACCACTACCGCGTCATGCTGGCGTCGCACGCCTTTGCCGGCATCATGGATACCCATGCCAGTGATTGCATGTACGACTGCCTGCCGATGTACCATACCGCGGGCGGTCTGCTGGCAACCGGTTCGGTGCTCATCAATGGCGGCGTTGTCGTAATCCGCGAGAAGTTTTCCGTTCGCGAGTTCTGGGACGATATCGTCCGTTGGGATTGCAACCTGGTCCAGTACATCGGCGAGCTCTGCCGTTATCTCCTCAACTCGCCGCCGCACCCCAAGGAGAAATTGCACAAGCTTCGCCTCGCCTGCGGCAACGGGCTGCGGCCCGATGTCTGGCCGGAGTTCAAGAAGCGGTTCCAGATTCCCCGGATCATCGAGTTCTACGCTGCGACCGAAGGCAACGTCACGATCTTCAATTTCGATGGGAAGGAAGGCGCGGTCGGCCGCATTCCCTGGTTCCTGGCACACCGTTTTCCGACCAAAGTTGTGCGCTTCGACGTGGAGCGCCAAGAGCCGGTGCGCAACGAGCAGGGCTTCTGCATTGAGTGCAATCCTGACGAGCCGGGCGAAGTCATCGGTCGAATCCTCAAGGATTCCTCGAAACCCGGCGCCCGCTTCGAAGGCTATGCAACAACGGCGGAGACCGAGAAGAAGGTTCTGCACGACGTATTTGCTAAGGGCGACATCTGGTTCCGCACCGGCGACCTGATGCGCAAGGATGCCGATGGCTACTTTTATTTCATTGACAGGATCGGCGACACTTTCCGCTGGAAGGGCGAGAATGTGTCGACCACCGAGGTCGAAGAGGCGATCGGTGCTTTCGACGGCGCCCTCGAGGCGAACGTCTACGGCGTACACATCCCGGGCCGTGATGGCCGCGCCGGCATGGCGGCCGTCGTCGCGAAGCAAGGTTTCAACCTTGCAGGGTTTCGCGAGCACCTGGTGAATCGGCTCCCCGACTATGCGCGGCCGGTATTCCTGCGGATGCGCGGCGATATAGAGGTCACCAGCACCTTCAAGACGAAGAAGGTCGACCTCGTGAAGGAGGGATTCGATCCGGGTCTCACCAGCGATCCAATCTACTTCAACGATCCAGCCGCGAAGGCATTCGTGCGACTCGACGACGCCCTCTACCAGAGCATTCGCGCCGGACAAATGCGGTTGTGAGCCGATGCCAACACTCCCGGTTGCGGCAAATCCAGCAGACGTGCTCGCGTTCTGGCGGGAGGCTGGCAAGACGAAGTGGTTCACGCACGATCTGGCGTTTGATTCCGAAATCAGAGCCCGCTTCCAGCCGCTTTGGCAGGCAGCCGCAGCGAACAATCTCTCGGACTGGGAGGAGGCTTCGGAAAGCGCGCTGGCGTTGACAATCGTGCTCGACCAGTTCCCGCGTAACATGTTCCGCGGCGAGGCCCGCGCCTTCGCGACCGACTCGCCTGCGCGGGCGGTCGCCGAGCGCGCGATTGCCCGCGGTTTCGATCGAGAGGTTCCGGAGACGGAACGGGTGTTCTTCTATCTTCCATTCGAACACTCCGAAAACCGCGCTGATCAGGAGCGCTCGCTCGCTCTGGTTCGCGCAACTGGCGATGCAGAACTCCTGAAGTGGGCGCAGTTGCACGCCGATATCATCGAGCGCTTCGGTCGCTTTCCACACCGCAATGTTGCGCTCGGACGCGCGACCACGCCCGACGAACAGGCGTTTCTCGACGGTGGCGGATTTGCCGGGTGATGCGGCGACCGCTTGATCGACTTTTGGTTGACCCGCAGCTGCCAACGGCGCGAAAGTGGCGGCCGCTTCGAGGTCAGCCAGGGGGCGGCGGTGCATGGCGGAACTTGCACTCAGTGATGTCCGGTTGCGGCTTGGCGAAAGAGAGATTCTCAAAGGCGTTACGGTCAACGTGCCGGAAGGAAACGTGGTTGCGCTGGTCGGCCCCTCCGGTAGCGGCAAGACCACTGTGCTGCGCGCGGTCGCAGGTCTCGAACAACCCCACGAAGGCACAATCCGAGTCGGCGAGCGGACGTTCTACGACTCCGCCAAGCGCGTCACGCTGGCCGCACAGAAGCGTCAAATCGGAGTGATGTTTCCATCCGACGCGTTGCTGCCACAGCGGACAATATTCGAAAACCTTGCGTTCTCGGCGCGATACGGCGCCGCCGGCGCCGACGATATCAAGGAGTGTGTCGACAAGGTTCTCGGCCATATCGGTGGTTCGAACCTTGCCGGCCGGTTGCCGCCGCAGCTGTCGGGCATCGACCGCACACGTGTGGCGCTCGCCCGCGCGCTTCTGCGAGACCCTCCGATTCTGCTGCTCGACGACCCGCTGGGAGTGATCGAAGGCACGGCGCGTGCCGAGACACGCGCCTGGCTGCGCCAGCTCCTGGCTCGCCTGCGCATTTCGACGCTGATGACGACACGCGAGCCGATCGAAGCCATGGCAATCGCCGATCGCGTTGTCGTGCTGAACCAGGGTTACGTCGAACAGCAGGGGCCGCCGGTCGACGTCTACAACGAGCCGGAGACAGTGTTCGTCGCCGAATACATGGCGCAGAGCAACCGCATCGAGGGCACGCTCGTCGAAAACGCCGGCACGCGCGCGTCCCTCGACGTCATGGGGAGCCGCATCGGCGGCATCACCCAGACCCGGGCAGCGGTCGGGACCAAGGCGCTTGGCCTGATCCGTGTCGAGCGCACCCACATCGGCGGCGGACCTGGTGTCAACCGCCTGCCGATGAAACTTTCCACCCAGATGTATGTGGGCGAGCGCTGGGAAGTCGTGTTCGTGCGTGAGGCCTTGACCGTGCGGGCCTACACATCGGCGCCGCTGCGTCACGAATCCTACCATATCGAGTTCCCTGCCGACGCGCTGTGGGTGTTCTAGGCGTCGAACGATCCGCCCAACTGATTGTTAATGGTTCCTTGCTAGGCCTCGCCATGCCGCCAGAAGGCGCTCGGTACGCCACTGCTCGACCGCACGATGGCCGAGGATGCAATCGGCGCCTGGCTCGATCACGTCTCCGCACATTTGGCCCGCGTCATGCTGCTGCCGCTGTTTCCGCGGGAGGGCGCGCTGGCGGCGGCGTTTGACGCGGCGCTCACAAGACGTGGCGGCGGCAGCGCCAACTTCGCGCGCCACACGCGAGCGCAGTTCGTGCCCGGCGCCGACCGCGCCGGCTATGTCGAACGTGCGGTCCCGCACAAGAAGCTGAAGGAGCTGCGCCG
>Ga0066903_100001008_pt1 | contig 19581 bp, 15 predicted proteins | sample PanSoiMetaGPlot1_FD_67491 | JGI IMG/M metagenome (GOLD analysis project Ga0066903, IMG submission 67491) | Tropical forest soil microbial communities from Panama analyzed to predict greenhouse gas emissions - Panama Soil - Plot 1 (version 2) | ecosystem: Environmental > Terrestrial > Soil >... | reverse complement strand
CGTCAGCGACTCCATCCCTGGACCTTGTCAGGCCAGCGGCGTAGGCCAACGCGTTAGGTCCGGCCCTGAAGCCGCCAAAGATGCAGGAGACCAGCGAGTTTGCCCCCAACCGGTTCGCGCCGTGGTACTGATATTCGCACTCGCCGGCTGCGAAAATGCCCGGAATGTTCGTCGCTTGTTTGAAGTCAACCCACAGGCCTCCCATGGTGTAGTGCATGCCGGGGAAAATCTTCATGGGCGTATCGCGCGGATCGTCGCCCACGAACTTCTCGTAAATTTCGAGGATGCCTTCAAGCTTCTTGTCGAGGATCTTGCGATCGATGTGCGTCAGGTCGAGGTAGACCATCGGCTTGCCGTCGATGCCGAGATGATGCTCATAAACGACTTTGAAGATGGCACGGGTAGCGACGTCACGCGGAACGAGGTTGCCATACTTCGGATACCACTCTTCGAGAAAGTACCAGCGCTCGCTTTCCGGAATGCTTTTCGGGTCGCGATTGTCGCCCTGTTTCTTGGGAACCCAGACGCGGCCGCCCTCGCCGCGCGCCGATTCTGACATGAGACGAAGCTTGTCTTCGCCGGGAATCGAGGTAGGGTGTACCTGAATGAATTCGCCGTTGGCGTAATAGCAGCCCTGTTGATAGAGAGCCGACTGCGCCGAGCCGGTACAGACCACGGAGTTCGTCGACTTGCCGAAGATTGCGCCCACGCCGCCGGTTGCGATGATAATCGCGTCGGCAGGAAAGGTGCGGATCTCCATCGTGCGCAGGTCCATCGCGCAGATGCCGCGGCACACGCGATTGCCGCCGAGCACAGCGGAGAGGAACTCCCAGTGCTCGTACTTCTTCACCTTGCCTTCGGATTCGTAACGGCGGACCTGCTCATCAAGAGCGTAGAGAAGTTGCTGCCCGGTCGTAGCGCCGGCGAAAGCCGTACGGTTGTAGAGCGTGCCGCCGAAGCGGCGAAAATCGAGGAGTCCTTCCGGTGTGCGGTTAAACGGAACGCCCATGCGGTCGAGCAGGTCGATGATGCCCGGCGCCGCATCGCACATCGCCTTCACGGGAGGCTGGTTCGCAAGGAAGTCGCCACCGTAGATGGTGTCGTCGAAGTGCTGCCAGGTGGAGTCGCCTTCGCCCTTCAGATTTTTGGCAGCGTTGATTCCGCCTTGTGCGCACACCGAGTGCGATCGCTTCACTGGCACGATGGAGAACAGATCGACGTGGCCGCCCATCTCAGCGATCTTGATGACGGCAGCCAGCCCCGCCAGTCCGCCGCCTACCACAATGATCTTCGGAGCTGCTGCCATCTCAATTTACCGGCCTTTCGGGAAGGGAAGCCGCGCCGTGAGTTGAATTCACGATGTTGCCATCGGAGCTGGGCTGCTGGAAGCGCGTGCGGAAGGTGTAGAGGCTCACGAGACCAACCACACTCAAGAGCAGGAAGAATGCAAGACAAAGCCGAAGAAGCCGTTGTTGCGAATGCTCGCCTGTAACGATTCCCCACTTCGCCGAGAACAGCCAGATTCCGTAAGCGAAGTGCCAGGACGCCGCAAGCAATCCGACAACGTAGAACAGGAAGAGCAGCGGATTGTGCACTTCGGCTTGTACTTTGCCGAAAGATTGTGCAGCTGCCTCGTGCAGATCGACGCCCGTGAAGCGCATCGTGTATGTGTGCCACACGATGTAGAGGAAGGCAATGCCGCCGGTCCAGCGCTGGAGCGTGTACATCCAGTTGCCGGTCCAGGGGTACTCCATGGTGTTTCCATCCCCGCGGAACCAGATATAGAAGCCGAATAGCCCGTGAAACAGAATCGGAATCCAGACACCGAACAACTCAAGAAAGAGCACCAGCGGCAGATTCGCGAGGAAATTGACCTGCCGGGCGTAAGCCTCTGGACCGCTGATGGCGGTAGCGTTCGAAATCAGGATGTGTTCGAAAAGAAAAGCGCCGACTGGGATGATTCCGGTGAGGGAATGCAGGCGGCGGAGCAGGAATGATGTTCCCTGTCCGGCACGCAGCGGAGCCACTCCGCGCTGGAGAACCGGGGCCGCAGGACTGGCGGTTGTCGCCACGATGAGCCTTCCTTATGAGAATGAATACGACAAGCGAACCTTTTATTATCTTGGCCAAGCGCGAATGAAGTCAAGGCAAGCACTAATGAGATCGGCGATACGCCAGCGCAACTGCGTACGCCCTCATTAGGAAATCGAAGCTCTCCGGCCCTCGAATCGCATGCGAAATGGTTCAGCTCTCAGAAAGAGTATCCAGCCACACCAGAGCTTTTCGGAACGCAGCGCCGCGATGGCTGTACTGGGCTTTTTCTTCGGCAGAAAGCTCCGCGAACGTTTTGCCGATGGCCGGAAAGTAGAACATCGGGTCATAGCCGAAACCGTTCTTTCCCTGCAGGCGATTAAGGATGATGCCTTCGGCCGCGCCTCTGAACGTCGCCAGCGAACGGCCGTCTCTTGCCGCCACGATGACGCAAACAAATCGGGCGGTGCGCCTCTCCGGGGGAACGTTCCGGAGTTCTTGCAGAACCCGCGCATTGTTGGCGTCGTCGTTGGTGTTTTCCCCGGGTCGCTGGAAATGCTCTGCGGCGTAGCGCGCTGAATGAACCCCTGGTGCACCGTCCAGTGCGTCAATTTCAAGCCCCGAATCATCTGCAAGGACGATCTCTGTGGGCGCCGCGATGCTGTACTGCTCCGCCTTCTTGCGCGCGTTCTCCTCGAACGTTTTTCCATCCTCAACCACCGCGGGCAGTGAATGGAAGTTGGGCAATCCTGTCACGGAGACCCCGTGACTGGCGGCTGCGCCGGCAAAGTCGCGGAGCTTGCCTGCGTTGGAAGTTGCAATGAGAATCCGTCTCGGAGTCATATCTCGGCGGCTCTATGACAATGTCTCACGAAACGACTCCGCCGTTTTGCTGTCTCTCAAATCGAAATTTCCATAGCAGCAGCAGGATGATCCCGACACTTGAACACAAGCCTCCAGCCATGCGATCCCACGTCTGCGCAAAGTCGACTCGTATCTCATTGCGGCCAGCATGCACGGGAATGAGTAGCTCGCCGGTATGCGGTTGAGAAAAGGTCACCACCGCCTTTCCATTCACAAATGCGCGCCATGCCGGATAGTTGAAGAGGCGGAGACGCAATTCCTCAGGATGAACAGATTCAGTCGTGAACACCTTCGTCTCGGCCAGCCACCTCTGAATCGCCACCTTCACCGCTCGACCGCTTACGGTCGCTACCAGGGGAGCTCTCTGATTTACGTCGGATGCATCCACACCTGTGGGGACATACTCGTCCACGCCTTCATAGCCTGCGCCATCTTCGATGAAGTCATGCAGTTCCTGGATGTCGGCGGCATTGTCCCACCATGGTTCTTGTACCTTGTGCCAGACAATCCAGAGCACAGCCAGCATCGCGAAATAGATCATCGCCCGCGCAATCCAACGCCGAAAGGCGACGCTCACAAGCATCACGAACGCCACGTTCAGGCAGAGCAGCCATCGCCAGGGCAGTTGCACGAAACGAAGTTTGGGCAGATGTTGCCAGAACATGATGGTGATGGGAGTCATGAGCAAGGTTGCGGCGGCTCCCCACCCAGTCAGTGTGCGCCAGGCGGCTCGGCGATCCTTTCCCCATTGCCGTGAGACGACGGCAGCCACAATGAAGAGCACAGCCTCCGATGCTCCCATCAGCGACACAACGAGATTGAATTGGTTGTGCTCAACATCACTGATGAGAGTGAAAAAGAAGTTGTCCTGCGGGCGCAAGCCCGGCGCGAGAACCTCCGCGATATTTACCCATTTCTCTTCGACAATGGCAGGAATCAGGTAGAACCCGGCCAACGCCGCGCCGAGCAACACGGCGAGTCCACCGTGGAAGAGAAGTTTCGGTTGGCGCCGCGTGATTGCCACGATCAGGATCAACAGTGCCAGCGAGTAATTGACCATCACGGCTGACGGAGCATTGGTGAGCCATGACGCGGCCACGACCAGGCTGAGGGGTACCACCATTTGCTGGGCGTTCGTGCGATCGCGAACGATCACCAACAAGAGCAAGGGCAGAAGACAACCGGCCAGCAGTTCCGCTAAAGCGCTTCGCCAGTAGATGATCACGATGTAGTAAGGATTCGCCGCGTACAGAGCGGCGGCGAAAACTGCATGGTTGCGAGAAAGAAACCGCCGCGCGAGAAGGAACATTGTGCTGCCGGAGGCCGATAGCGCACAGAACACGTAGGCGCCGGAAGCCATCTTCCAGGGCAACAAAGCACCCAGCACCGCGCCCAAAGTCCAGGACGCCGGCGGATAAAAGAGAAATCTCGCCTCGCCGTAAGCGTAATGAGCGAATTCCGCCCAGCGCGGATAGATCACTCCCTGCTTCCACTGATTCACGGCTTCCATCCACGACAGAACGTGAAACTCGAAATCGTGGCCGGAAGCGTTTCCCAGAAAAAAGAATGGTAAGACCACCGCGAACGCCCCCGCTGCGATAACAAGGGCTGGCATTGGGAAGATAGGCGGCAGGGAGCGGATTTCTGCCTGATCCGGCGACTGCGCCACATTGCAGACATGTTCGGGAGTCGTCGCTGCCATCTCCGGCCGAAGTCGTGTGTTTTTCACGGTATCAACAATTGGATGATTAGAATAAGCCATCCAGCCGGAGCAAAATGCGCAGCTTTTTGGGGAGGCTGCGCTGGAAATCCTACCGACTAAAGCATCAACCGCGAACCGTAAGCACCGGGCAGTGCGCGTGAGAAATGACTTCGTATGCAATTGCCCATGGTAGGTGAGAACAAGCACGGGGTGCCCGTTTGTGCACTCCCATCACAATCAAGTCCGCGCGCTGTTCTCCAGAGACGTGCAGGATGCCCTCGGAGGGAAACTCGAAGTTAACGACTGCGGCGGGGTGACACCAATCCGCGGCGCCAGGAGGAATCAACAACTCCAAGCGCGTGCGAATGACTTCCGCCACTCGCTCCTGGCGCTGTGGAATCACCATCGGCATGACATGGAGGAACGTCAGGGTGGCTTCGTTCTCTTGCGCCACAGCAAGAGCAAAGGGTAGTGCATGCAGCGAACCAGGAGAAAAGTCGGTGGCGAAAACAATGTGTCGGAAGGCAGCCACGTCGCCGGCGGGAACGGTCACGCTCGGGCCGACGGTGAGCACCGGGCAGTCCGCATGCCGGAAAATTTGTTCGGCACCAGAGCCCAGCATGAGTTTCTTAAATCCGTGCCTGCCACGCGTACCCAAGACGATCAAGTCGATCGAGTGTCGACCGATAATGTCATCGATCACGTTCCAGGTTTCTCCGCGGCCGAGAACTGATTCATGGCGCATACTGCGAAGCAGGTCGTTCGTCGTGAACCGATCAAGTTGTTGCTGGGCGTCCTGCCACTCGGCATCCATGTCGACAGGGATCGGCTCCATCGGAATGAAAATCGGGGGCGTCGGATTCACTGCATGGCCGATAAAGATCTTTGCACCGTAGTCTTCGCCAAAAGCGCACGCATAGACCAGTGCTCTCTCGGAGGCTTCGCTGAAATCAGTGGGAACCAACACATTGTTGAGGGCAAGGCGGGGACTGGCCTGAACCGTCGACATAGCCACCTCCCGAAACGTTCATCTCCACGCTACGTCCAGGACAACCACGGCCACAGTGATTTGGGTCACGAGCGGACGTGAGCCAAAGCGAGGACGGTGTAGCGACTTTCACCGAGATTTCATCGGGCTGCAACGCGGCTGTAACAGTGGTCGGTTAACGTCGACGCCATCGAGGTGGAACAGACCACAAGGGACTCGCGGGCCTGAACCAGAGACGGGGTTCAGATCTCGTGAGTCTCTTGGTGTCTTGGGCGGTTTCGAGAGAGATTGTCCCGTGAGGAGTGGCAAGGGGAGCTACGAAGATGCGACCGCCTCGGGATTGCGCTGGCGATGAAGTTCCGCGAGAAACTGGTCTTTTGTCAGCGACTGCCCACTTCGCAGCAGGTCCAACAGGGGATCTTCAAGATGCTCTTCGCTCGCTGTTGCGTGTGGAGAAAACTGGTTTTCATCCGCCACCAATGACTTCGGAGAGATCAGCAACTCGGGCATGGTGCCGGGACGGCTGGTCAAAAACTCGATGAAGTGGGTGACGGTGTCACGTTGCTGGCTGGTGCGGCTGGGGAACTCAAGGCCCATTCCGCAACTCGGGTGCATGACCCGCACAACCCCGTCGGCGTGCATCTCCATGCCTCCGGCTTTCAGGCAAAGATCCACGAGCGCCTGTTCTGGAAAGGGTGACTCGGTCTCGACATAACATCCGCCAAGACTCAAATCAGTCAGCTTGCAGAGCGAAACCGGTTCAGCTTCTTCGAGCGGTACGTCAGGAGAATTCGCCAGAAGCCAGGTCTTCAGGTGCTCCGCCTGCGATTCCGAAAGATCCACAAAACGTACGCCGGACTGGCCGTTGGGGTTGGCCCAGGCCACTTCAGCGTGGGCATCAATTTCCGCGCTGCCGTCCGGCAAGCTGAATTGAAGCGCAATCAATGCCGACGGCAACAGGGGTTGAGCAACCAGAACATCCATGCCAGTCTGGCTGAGGTCGAGCATGATGCCTTCCAGCGGTTCGCCTGTAGATACGGTAACTTGAACCGGGGCCTGCACAGGAACACGAAATGACCGGCGGCGCTCCCGCCGCAGCATCGCCGTAACCGCTCGCACGGTGGCCGTAGCTTGCTCGGCGCTGACTGGCTTGTGGAGAATGAATTTCGCCCCGTTCTGCAAGATCTCACGGAGGGTGCCTTCGTCGCGTACCAGGGCTATCGTGATCATTGCACCGGGTTTGCACAGATAGGCAGATTGGAGAAGGTGCCGGGCGGTTTCAGGCTCGTCGAAGTCGACGATCAGCCCATCAAAGCGCTGCTCTCCCAGTCGCTGTAACGCAATCTCAATCTCGCTAAAACGCTCGACGCTGACCGCAAAGCTGGCCAGCACGCGGCTGAGAATTTCCGCCGCGTCATCGTCTTTGGTTACGAGCAGTGCCTGAAGATTCATAAACCTGCGATCAATGTTGGCACGAGGTTTTTACGGCCAGCGCGGAGCCACTGGACGAGCGGACTTTGCCGGCGCGGGGCTGCCCTGCGATGCGGACGCCTTGGCTGCCATGGCGGTGGGCTGAGACGTTTCGTCGTCCATCTCGGCCAGCACGCCGTTATCGTCTTCTTCGTTTTCGGCCAACAACGGTGCTACTTCCCGAAGTTTTTCAGCGGCCTGCTGCAGCGCTTCGATCTGCTTGGCCAGCTGCGCGTATTTGGCCTGCTTACGGCGCAATACCTCATGGATATCCTTCATACAACCCCCTGCAGCCGAATCTATGGTCGAGGCCGGGAAGGGTCAATACGAAACCCTCTGACCGGGTTACGGCAGTAATCGGTGACCCCGTGGCAGGGGCCAAACCCGGAAAATAATTCCTTTACTTTCATTTATCTAGCGCGGCGTATTTGTGGAGAGAGGTAGACCGAAATCGCTAGAAGGATGGATTACCGGAAAGAGAGTCGATTTCACCAAAAGAGCAAGGCCCCGTGCGCAACGGGGCCTTGTTCGGGTTCAGCCAGGGTTATTTGTTCCAAAGCTTGCGCCGCATTAAGCCGGCGATCCCCAAGAGCCCAGTTCCGAGCAAGCCCAGCGTTCCAGGCTCCGGTACGGTCAGGTTGGTATCGCCGCTGGAGAGGTCGATGGTCCCGTTGAAGAGTCCCTTGCCCGTGTTGACCGTGATCTGCGTCGTGGCCCCTACGCGGCCAGTGGCGTCTGCGATCGCTCCCGAGAGGGTGTAGTTGTGCGTTCCGTTCCCCAGGGTTACCAAGGTCCACTTGACGTCTCCTGTGAACGTACCGCTGAAAATCACGCCGTTCGGAACTCCGTTGGTCCCGTTTCCTGTGATCGTGAACGTGCCACCCGCCGCGAGTGTTCCACCCATCTGAGCATCGCCGCTCGTGAATGCGCCGGTCGTAAAGCTAACGGACCCGAGATTCGAGCCAACCGCGGACCCGAACTTGAAGAGAGTCGAACCGCTAAGGGAGAGTCCGGACGCATTTCCGGTGATCGTCCCGCCGGCGTTCGACACATCGATGGTGCTGTCGGCATAGGCCATTAGGGGCAACGCCAATGCCAGCACCGCCAGTATTAGTACTCGCCTCATAACTACCCTCCTGAACCCACTGCATTTCTTTCCAAACAGCAACTGCTCTTCAATCTCGGGGGATCGAGACCCCTACCTACCACACAGAAACGGCTGGGTTACCAAAGGGAGCAGTTAATGTGCCAAAAGTAACCTATGGAACAGAGCCCTTATTTTCTTAGGTTTAACCGATGTCGGAACGGTAGCGAAAAAAGAACAAAGTGCAATTGTCTGCACACTCACCACAAACGTTTGCGGTCATACAGGTAATCCCTCAATTCGCCTTAGGTCTTAGGAACTATTGCAGTAGTAAATCGTTGAGGACTCTCGGCTGCAGGAGATAAGCCATTAGAGCAGCGTCGATGAGCACTCGGACAACATGAAAAGCACCGCCATGGGGTAGAGAGCCGATCACGTCGAGAGATAACCGAACAGCAACGAGGGCAAGGCTTAGGCTGCGGCCCCAACTTTTCACTAGCCATATCCCGATGCCTGCCGACGCGACCAGTGCGCCCATGCCGAGACTCTTTCCGACGAAGGAGACCAGCTTTTCGAAGATCGAGTCGGTCGCCACCGCTGCAACCTACACGCGCGCTCAATGACCAACACCGGTGAGTCCCAAGCCTCCCAACGCGAAAAGGAAAGCCCGCAGGCAATCCAAAATCGCGATGAACGTTGCGCCAAGAGGGCGCGTGTAGGTCCTCCGTTAAGGGCGGCACGGTAGCAGAAAACATTTTCCTTACGTCAAGAATCGTGTGAGACGAGAGGTAAGCAACGACAGATTATGTGGCGACGGAGGCGCCTAGCGTTTGCCGGATTTTTTCTTCCAAGGCTGCGGCCGTAAATGGTTTCTGCAGGAGGAGCGCACCGTCGGCATGCACGCCTTCCTGATCGAGGTGCTCTCCCGCATAACCGGACATGTAGATCACCTTTAAGTCCGGACGCCGGGAAACCAACTCCTCAGCCAGTTCAGGGCCGCTCATCTCTGGCATAACCACGTCCGTGAGCAGCACATCGATCACACCCGAAAAAGAGCGGCACATCTCGATCGCCTGAGGCGGAGAGTTCGCCACCAGAATTTTGTAGCCATCGGTGGTCAAAATCGTTTCAACCAGACTCCGAACCGCATCTTCGTCTTCAACCAGAAGAATCGTTCCCGAGCCAACCGCACGCGTCGCGGGTGCCGCTTCAGCCGGCCTGGATTCCTCGATTTCGTTGATGCGCGGCAGATAGATACGGAACGTCGTCCCCTCATGGATCTTACTTTCCACACTGATGTATCCACCGCTCTGTTTGACGATTCCATACACCATCGAAAGTCCAAGGCCAGTGCCTTTGCCTGGTTCCTTGGTTGTAAAGAAGGGCTCGAACAGATGAGCCAGCGTGTGACCATCCATCCCTGTGCCAGTGTCTGAGACTGACAACAGGACGTAGTGACCGGGGGCGGCGCCGGGATGCGTTCGACTGAAGGCTTCGCCCAGCTCAGCGTTCGCGGTCGAGACCGTTAGCGTTCCGCCTCGGGGCATCGCGTCGCGGGCGTTCACGACAAGATTCATCAGGATATGTTCCAACTGACTGGGATCGGCGCGCACTCCACCGAGATCCGAGGATGACCGCACCACGATCTGTATGCGCTCGCCCAGCAGAGGACGAAGCATTTTCTCGAGGTTGCGTATGAGCGTATTAAGGCTGACCAGTCGTGGCTGCAACATCTGGCGGCGGCTGAATGCCAGAAGCTGGCGCGTAAGCGCAGTCGCGCGATCGGCGGCTTTGAGGATCTGCTCGATGGAATGTGAGGCTTGGGCATTCTCGGCTTGCTGATCCATCAGAATCTGGCTGTAGCCGGTGATCACGGTCAGCAGGTTATTGAAATCGTGCGCGACGCCTCCCGCCAGTTTGCCCACAGCCTCCATCTTCTGAGCCTGACGCAGTTGATCTTCCAGTGCCTTTCGCTCGGTTACATCTTCCGCAATAACCTCGAAGACTTCTGTTCCCTCGCGTTCGTCTCGTACCCCGCGTCCGCTCAGGCGCACCGTGATGACTGATCCGTCTTTTCGACGCCAGTGGGTCTCAATGCTTTCGAATCTTCCGCGCCGCAAAAAATTGATCTGCACAGAGGATTTGGCGGCATCGTCGACAAACAGATCGTCACCTACTTGCTCTAGAAATTCTGCTGCCGAGGTATAGCCCAGCATGGATGCCAGTGCGGGGTTGACCTCCAGAAAACGCCATTCGCGCGTTGCGCGAAAGATTCCGAAGACTGCGCTTTGCACCAGCGATCGGTAACGTGATTCTGAACGCAAGATTGCCTCTTCACTGCGTTTGCGCTGAATCGCATTGGCGACCTGTTGCGAGACGAAAGTCAGAACGTCCCGCTCACGAGCTCCAAAACGAGTGCGCGAGGCATAATGCTGAACAGCAAGAACTCCAAAGGTTTTGTCCCCATTCTTGAGTGGAACACCCAGCCAGTCATCGGCCGGAGACCCGGTGCGCTCCACCTCTCCTGCGGCAGCCAGTTCGTTGAGCTTCTCGCCAGTTGCGAGGAGAGGTTCGCCGGTTCGAATTACATAATCCGTGAGACCTTTGCGCAACGGCCGCGGCGCGGGGGCCAGATCGAATTCGTCAACGAAGTACGGAAATGCAAGAGTGTTTGATTCCGCCTCATGGAGGGCGATGTAGAAATTCCTGGCATCGAGCAAGTGAGCCACGATGCCGTGAATCGCCGGGTAGAGTTCGCTTAGGTCACCTGCAGTCGTGGAAACTTCGGCAATCCGATACAGAGCCGACTGCAGACGCTCTGAGCGGCGCCGTTCCGTGATGTCCTGAGTTACAACCAATCGAGCGGTGCGGCCTTCAAACTCAATCGTGCGGGCGAAGAGGTTTACTTCGAGGAAGGTCCCATCACTGCGACGCTGCCGCCAGACTTCACCGCGGATCTCAATGCCGTGCCTGGCAGCCGCAATTCTCTCCGGCGAAAGGTCGGGGCAAATATCGACAATCGTCAGCTTGAGAAATTGCTCGCGTGAATAGCCATACTTCTCGGTGGCCGCGCGGTTCACCTCGAGGAATCTTCCCGTCTCCGGCTCATAGAGCACCGTGGGCTGAGGATTATCCTCGAACAACATGCGGAACTTCTTTTCCGCCTCGAGCATGGCCTGAGCCGTCTGCTGTTCATGTCGATGGATTAGAAGGCTGCGCGATCCGGAAGCAGCCAGAGTCACAACCACTACGATGGTCGCAAGCAGTGGCCGTTCATGCACCAGGCGACTAGCCACTCCAAGGATCACAAGCGGAAGCAGCACCGACATCCAGAGTGATCCCCAGGACTCGAGTCGAACCGTCTGCCCCTCATCTCTCGGCGCAGGGTGCGCCTGCAACCTCCAAGTGCACGCAAGCGCGATAGCTACCACCAAAGGCGCCGTGTAGGAGAGATCCCAGAGCGTTCCGCTATTCAACCCGGAAGATATCTGCTGATGCAGAAAAAGCACGCTACCCAGGCAGAAAAAACACAAGAAGACTCCGAGACGAAGCAGGAGCGACCGCTCCAGTTTCGAACGCACGGACGTCAAACGGAACGCAAACGCGACTAGCAGAAAAGCATCGCTGGCGATCGTGACAGTCCACTGCAGTTGCTCCATTTCCAGCTTTGAAGCGCGCCAATGCGAAGGAAGGTAGAAGTAGTACAGATAGGCGGCAGCACTCAGGATTGCGATTTGCAGGAAATCGAAGCATTGCGCCCAATGAAAGCCCTCAATGCCTCGCCAACGTCGACGGAGAAAGAGCGCGAGCGCCATGGGCGCCGGCACAAAGAAATAGAGAATGTCACTGGGCCAAACACTGTGAATATCCGCATGGAGAACGCAGTCGTAATACGTTCCCACGACCTCGGCAGCTGTTAGCAGCGCGAACCCAGCTGCGAGCAGCCTCCAAAAAGATCGCGCGTATCCGTCAGGAATGCTTGCTGCAGCCAGCGTTGCACTGGTAGCCAGAATTGCCAAGCAAATCCCTAGGACATTCGACGCAAGGCTAGCGTTGAGGCGGTGATCCGCCCCTGTGAGGACAACCGCCTGCACGAACAACCCGAGCAGGGAAGTCCCCAATAAGCCTTTGGCTAGCCTTGACATAAAGGCATTTTTCTCAAGGGGAGGAAGACGTTTACCGAGTCTACGAAGACCTGCTCAGGGGGGCAAGTTACGACCGAGTAGGGTCCTGTGGGTGCCCCATATCGTGAGTGTCGGGCTGCAGCGATGACGGAGACGGACCTATTTATACTTAAAGCATGTCGACTTCACCCGGGAAGCATGCCGCTACAGCCAGCCAGGGTCCCGCTGTTCCTGAGCCGACGTTTGCCGAGCGCACGCGTACGCAGCTCTATTTGGGGCGGGTTGGCACGCTCTCCACCGTATCGCGGAAGCAGCCCGGATTCCCGTTTGGATCGATTATGCCCTATGCCCTCGACCCACGAGGGCGTCCTGTCTTCCTGATCAGCAGCATGGCGATGCATACGCAGAATCTGCAGGCGGACCCACGCTCCAGCCTCCTGGTCACCGACTTCCAGCCCAATGAGGATCCGCTGGGTGCTTCCCGGGTTACGCTGATCGGAAATACTCAGAAAGTGGTGGATTCGGAGAGAACAGCAGCCCGTGAGCTCTACCTGGCCCGGCACAGCAACAGCAAGTATTGGGTAGATTTCGAAGATTTTCATTTTTATCGAATGGACGTCGTGGACCTTTATTACGTCGGCGGCTTCGGCGTGATGGGTTGGGTGGACGCAAGTCACTACGTAAATGCGAATCCTGATCCCTTGTCGGACTCGGCAGCTGACATCATCCGCCACATGAACGACGACCACACCGATGCGTTGGTCCTTCTGGCCAAGGCTTTTGCTGGGATTGAAGCTCAGGAAGCGAAGATGACCGCAGTGGACCGGCTCGGCTTTAACGTGCGCCTGAAGACCCCTGAACGCATGCGCGGGGCACGCATTGCGTTCTTACGCGAAGTTGCCAATCCGCAGCAAACCCGAGAGGTCCTGGTCGAGATGGTGCAACAGGCACGGCAGGGTTAGTCACGAACGTCACCGTGACGAGCGAACGGGTGGTGTTATTCTGCCCCTACCGCCATAAACAGAGGCTGTAAAGTCGAATGTCGAACGAGAACACTCCCGAATCCCCATCCAACACAACTGAGCCCACCGAATCGTTTGACGCGATTCTTTCCGAGTTCGAGCAGAGCCGCTCGCGGAAGCGTAGCGAGCCCGGTAAACAGATTGAAGCGACGGTGATCACCGTCACGGCCGATTCTGTTGTCCTCGACATCGGGTTCAAGAGCGAAGGCATTCTTCCGCTCACCGCTTTCCAGCCAGGGGAGAACGTGAAGGCAGGCGACAAGCTCGCCGTCTCGGTAAAGGGAAGGGATCCCGAGGGATATTACGAACTCACCCGGTTTCGCACCGAACAACCCAAGGACTGGTCGTCGCTGGAACGCGCTTTCGCCGACAAGACTGCAATCGTGGGGACCGTTACAGGCGTCGTAAAGGGCGGCGTGAGCGTCGATGTGGGCGTGAGGGCATTTATGCCGGCATCGCGTAGCGGTGCGCGCGATGCTGCCGAGATGGAGAAGCTCGTCGGACAAGAAATCCGGTGCCGCATCATCAAGCTGGATGTTGGCGACGAGGACGTGGTGGTCGACCGCCGAATCATGGCGGAGGAGGAAGAGCGGGCAGTCAAGGAACGGCGCTATTCCGAACTAGAGGAGGGCAACACGGTTCGAGGCTCCGTGAAGAGTCTCACCAGCTATGGTGCCTTTGTCGACATCGGTGGCGTCGATGCCCTGTTGCACATAAGCGATATCAGCTGGAGCCGTGTCAACCAACCATCGGATGTGCTCGTCGCAGGACAAGAAGTGGAAGCAAAGGTTCTGAAGATTGATTCCGAGAAGCAGCGCATTTCGATCGGACTAAAGCAGCTTCAGCCGCATCCCTGGGATGCGGTCGGACAGAAGTACACACCCGGGCAGCGCATTCGAGGAACCGTGACTCGCGTGTTGGAGTTCGGAGCTTTCGTCGAACTGGAGCCTGGAATCGAAGGACTCATCCACGTGACGGAGATGTCCTGGGCCAAGAAAGTGAAGATGGCGAGCCAGGTCGTGAAACCCGGAGAAACGGTCGATGCCGTCGTGCTGGGAGTAAACGCGGCAGAACGCCGAATTTCACTCGGATTAAAGCAGGCCTTGGGCGATCCATGGGCGGACGTGACCAAGAAAATCACCGCGGGATCCGTGATCGAAGGGCCCGTAACGAACCTCACCAAGTTCGGCGCGTTCATTCAGTTGGCTGAGGGAGTCGAAGGGATGGTGCACATCAGCGACATGAGCGCCGAGAAGCGCATCAACCATCCAAGCGACATGTTGCGTGTGGGACAGATCGTGAAAGCCCAGGTGCTCGCCATCGACAACGAGAAGCGGCAATTGCGCCTCGGCATGAAACAGCTCATCCCCAGCGGACTCGACGAATACATCGCCGAACACAAAGCAGGCGATGTCGTTACCGGACGCATGATCGATGCCTCAGAGGACGGCGGAAAAGTGGAGTTGGGTGAAGGGGTGATCGCGGTCTGCAGCGCAGCCGCCAAGAGTGAGGCAGAGAAATCGGACTCAGCGCCGTCGCCGCCCCTCGATATGGCGTCGCTCAGCGCCATGCTTAGCGCGCGCTGGAAAAGCGGCCCTTCGTCAGGCGTAGCGAAAGATGATTCAATTCGCGCCGGCCAGGTTCGCAGTTTCCGAATCACGACACTTGATCCTGTCGCTAAGAAGATCGAAGTCGAACCTGCGTAGTCTCTGGGCATATCCCTCTCCAGCGACAAACGTGATCGCCAAAGCTTGTACAATCATCACCTCCTGCCAGCATGAGAATCAGGAGGTGCAATGCACGGCAAAGTCGTACTCGTTACCGGAGCCGACGGCGGCCTCGGGCGCCTTGTAACCCAGGCGTTTCTCGACGCCGGCGCCACCGTAGTCGGCACTTCCACCAGGATTCAGCAATCTGCGTTCAAGAGTGACCGCTTTACGGCGATCGCAGGAACGATTTCCAATCTGGAGAGCGCGCGGAGCCTCGTGCGCGAGTGCACGTCGCGTTTTGGGAAGCTGGATGTCCTGGCGCACACTGTTGGTGGTTTCTCGGGTGGTTCATCGGTCGCAGAAACAGATGATGCGACGCTCCAAAAAATGTTGGATCTCAATCTCAACTCTGTGTTCCACATGGTGCGCGCCGCGCTTCCCGCACTTCGCTCCTCGGGAAACGGGCGTGTTATCGCGATTGGAAGCCGGGCCGCATTAGAACCAGGGGCGGGCGTCGGCGCTTACAGCGCATCGAAGGCCGCCATGGTTTCGTTGATCCGGACGGTTGCTGCCGAGAACAAAGATGCTGAAGTGCGGGCGAATGTCATTTTGCCGGGAACGATGGATACTCCTGCGAACCGCCAGGCCATGCCCAAGGCTGATCCTGCGAAGTGGGTGCCGCCTGCTTCCGTGGCCAGTCTTATGGTCTGGCTTGCCAGCGAGGCTGGTGGTGAGGTAAACGGCGCGGTCATACCAGTCTACGGAAGTGAAGGATAGAAAATCGCAACCCGTCGGGGCGCTTTGGGCGATCGAAGATGCAAGGTGGGTCATGACCGATAACTATCAAGCCAAACTGAATTCGCACCTGGCAGGGAACGATCCCTTGCAGATGCAAGGCGACACTCCAACATTGATTGCCTCTCTGGTGAGGGGTCGATCGGTCGCTCAACTCAGCCAGCGACCTTTTCCCGACAAATGGTCGGTGTGCGAGATCATTGCCCATCTTGCGGAAGACGAATTGGTCACGAGTTGGCGGTACCGGCAGATGATCGAGGACAGCGGTTGCCCACTCGCATCTTTCGATCAGGACCTATGGTCGCGCGTGGGGAACTATCGCTCGTGGAAGCCGGCCGATGCGCTCGAAATGTTCCGCCTGCTGCGCGAAGCGAACCTGCGGATGCTCAACAATCTCACCGATGAGGAATGGGAGCGATACGGCGTTCATGCAGAGCGCGGACGCATTTCGGTTCGCGACCTCGCGCGTCACATGGCCGGGCACGATATGAACCACGTGGAGCAGATCCGGTCGATTCTTGGGAAGAAAGAATCCGTTCTTGCCTGAGCAATCCAGGTTGCGATGTGTCGAACGATTGCACGGGATCGATCATTAGCAGGGCACATGATCAACCGTCTCTTCCTGCGCCCGCCTTGAGTGCCAGACAAGAGAACTCTGGAATCCGGAGTCCGGTTCCATCCCGGCTTATTTCACGGAATAGCCCTTCGCATCCATGCAGGATGAAAAGGCTCTGCGAAAGGTATCGAGTTGCTGCTGCTGTTGCGCCTGTCCCTGCTGCGCGGCTTGCTGCTCAGCCTGCTTGTTCGCTTTTTTTTGCTGACGTCTGCCGCGCACGGCACCCGCAGTAGCGCCGATGGCCGCACCAGTTCCAGCGTCGCCGGCAATCGCGCCAATCGCTGCGCCTCCGGCCGCTCCGCCAGCCGCTCCCTTTACCGCGCCGCCTTGTTTCTTGGCGGCTTCTGGCGCTGGCGCGGCGGGCGCCGCGGGATCGATGCTTGTCTGCTGCTGCGCAGTCGAATAGCACGTGTTCTCGTCTTGTGCTTGCTGCTCGGCAGTCTGGCTGTTCTTCGGATTTACAAAGAGTCCGATTCTGGAGGACGGGGTTCCTGCAGAGGCGGCCGTTGCTTGCCCACTTGCTGGAGCTGCATTTTGGGCAGCGCTTTGCCCGACAATGAGAATGATGGCGAGACTAGCAGGTGTAATGATATGACTTGTCACTTTGATCCCCTTTCCATTGTCACGAGCTTGTCCATCACACTAGGGCGAGAGGAGTTAACACCGAACTGGCAAAAACACCAGTTCGATCCGCCGAAAAATTCATATCGATGAATTGATCAGAAAACCATCCTTGCACCAAAAATCAGATTCGTTCGGGCGAGGATTGTTGATGGAATCGCTGTTGACAGCAGTTAGCTTGGCCGACATCCAGAGCAACCAAGCGGTGCTCGAAGATTCGCAATAAAAGCAGTACAGCTGCCGCCACTACGAAATTAAGATGAGTTGCGCCCATGCCACAGCCATCCCCGGTTCGCGTGTGGATCTCACCACATCTACCGCGAAGCGACCGGGCTGTGCGTTGCATCCTCATACGGGCAACGAGTGCTGCCGCTGTCGTCCCAAGGTTTGCCCCGATTACGATTGGGATTGCCGCCTTTGCGACAAGAGGGTTTTATTGCGCGAGCAGAATGCACAGCCCAGTTGTGATGCTGCTGGACTGCACGATTGCCGTGACCAGCGTTCCCGCGAATTACTCCATGGGTGGCCTTTCCTAGAATTTTCCACCGGGTAGTAACAAACCTTCTAAGTTGTGCCCGTGACATCGACGGCAACTATGGTGATGTCATCGTCAAGGTCTGCACCTTCCCCGCGGGCTGACCAGCGTGCAAGTTCCTCAAGGAGGCGATCGACCAGCTGACTGGCAGACCCGTTCTTCTCCTCTGCGAGGAACTGCCGGAAGCGCGCGCTTCCAAACTCCACACCGTTGGGGTTGTTGGTCTCGGAAACCCCATCGGTGTATAGCAAAAGACGATCACCTGCTGACAGCGGGAGCTCCACTGACGCATATGTCGCAAAGTCGAACTTGCCAAGAAACAAACCATTCTCGATGACGTCTCGCACGCCGGGCGTGCTTCTACCCCACATCAGCAAGGGCGGATGCCCGGCACCGGCATACGTCAGTGTTCGTTTCTTCATATCTACGAACGCATACGCGGCAGTGACATACTGGTGCTGGAACTTGCCGCAGAGCGCCTGATTGAGCCCCTGCAGTAGCAGCGCCGGATTGTCGGCGTGCACCGTTTGGGCAGCGAATGCGATTTTCAGCATCGAGGCAATCAGGGCTGCAGGCATTCCATGACCCGAAACATCGGCCACGAGAATGCCAACGCGTTCCTTGTCTACCAGGATGAAGTCGTAAAAATCGCCAGCAACCGCAGCCATAGGTAAGTAGCGGGCTGCAATTTCGAGTCCGTGGATGTGCGGCACTGTCTCGGGCAGGATCGACTGCTGGATCAGCCGTGCGGTTTCGAGCTCCTTCTGAATCGCAAACAATTGGTGAGCTAACTTCTCGCGCGTTTCCCGAAGCACCAGATGAGTGTGAACCCGCGCGTTCACGACTGCCGAAGAGAACGGTTTGTGAACGTAATCAACCGCCCCTACCTGGAATCCGCGTGTTTCGTCTGCGGCCTCAGTCTGCGCCGTTAGAAAGATCACGGGAATCTCGCGCGTCACCGGGTCAGCCTTCAGACGGCTGCACACTTCGTACCCATCCATCTCGGGCATCATCACGTCGAGCAGAATGAGGTCGGGTTTCTCGTCGGCCGCAGCGATCGCCAGAGCCTTTGCGCCGCTGGTGGCGACCTTTGTCCTGTAGTTCTCTTTTAGCGCACCCGTGATGACGCTGATATTGAGCGGTGTATCGTCCACCACAAGAATGAGCTTCTGTTCGGGGATCATGGTCCCTTACTCCAGTTTCAGCGAGAGTCGATCGGCGATTCCGGACACAGCACGTAAAGCGCTCTCGTAATCAAAATCGCCAACCGCCCGCATGAGTGTTTCGATTTCCGTTCGGCGCAACACTGTGCAAAAACTGCTTTGTGCTTCTGCCATGTACTCGGCAGCTTCGCTGTCATCTGCCTCCAAAAGTTTTTTCAAACGCGACAGTGGCTGCAAGACTAGCGTCGGATCCCCGCCGCCGCTTTGTGCCGCCTCGACTTTTTCGGTTGACGGGAGTGTCTTTTGGATGGTGGTCACAGTGGCAAAGAGCGTTTGCTCCATCGCAACCAGCGCGGACTCAACCTCACTCTGCGTCTTGATTGCAAGTTCAGCGCTGCCGGCAGCGCTGGCCAACGCGTTCGCGCCTAAGTTCGCAGCCGCTCCCTTCAATGAGTGGGCAATGCGTTGTGCAGTCGAACAGTCCTGCACCTTAAGTGCAGCACGTATCTCTCCCACCGCTCCCGCCTGCGAATCGGCAAATCTCCGCAACAGTGACTCATACCTCTGGCGGTTGCCACCAGTTCGCTGCAGAGCGGATTGCGTATCGATCCCGGGAATCTCCACTGGAGCCGAGTCGACAGACGATTTCTTTTCCGTTACCGCCGGAGTGGCCACGCTGGTCAAAGCCGCACTACGCGTAGGAATCCAGCGCAGCAGAACCTCGAATAGCTTGTCAGGCTCGATGGGCTTGGACAGATGATCGTTCATGCCAGCTTCGAGGCACTTTTCCCGATCGCCGGCCATCACATTGGCCGTCATCGCGACGATCGGCAAGTCCTTCAACTTTGAGTTTTGCC
>Ga0066903_100001007_pt1 | contig 19582 bp, 19 predicted proteins | sample PanSoiMetaGPlot1_FD_67491 | JGI IMG/M metagenome (GOLD analysis project Ga0066903, IMG submission 67491) | Tropical forest soil microbial communities from Panama analyzed to predict greenhouse gas emissions - Panama Soil - Plot 1 (version 2) | ecosystem: Environmental > Terrestrial > Soil >... | reverse complement strand
ACTGGTTGCTTTCTATTTCCTGGCGCAAGTGCGAGCGGTGGCGGCGTACATCCCTGTGCTCTCGCGCATCATCCTTCTGCTGGAGATGCTGGGCGGTTTGATTTTTCTCATCTGGTACATCCGAGCGCGTCGCCGTTCCGGACCACGCACGACTTCGAACAAAACTGCCCATATTGCCGCTTCCATCGCAGTGGCCGGGTTCGGCGCGATCATTGTCGCGGATTCGTTAGGATATGTGGGACTGGCAAATTACCTTTCCGTTGGCATTCTGGCTGCAGCTTACTTCGGGATGGCCCTTTATGCGGCGGTCCGTATTCTCGAAGGGCTCGTTTTCTTTGCCCTCCGAACTCGACCGCTCGCCTCGCTTGCCGTGGTGCGACGGCATGAGCAATTGCTGCGCAGGCGAATCGCCAGCCTCATTGGGGCGGCTGCGATTATCACCTGGGTTCTGCTATCGCTGAATGCATTCTCCTTACGCGAAGCGGTCATCAGCCGGACAATGGCCTTCCTAAATGCCGATATTGGTGTGCGGTCGGTGCATATTTCGTTAGGCGCGGTCGTGGCGTTCGTGCTCACCATCTGGATCACGCTGCTGCTGTCGCGTCTCCTGCGTTTTGTCCTCAAAGAAGAAGTGTACGATCGTTTTCATCTCGCGCGCGGCCCGGCCTACGCAGTGTCGACCCTTGTGCACTACGTCGTGCTGCTGGCCGGATTCTATATCGCACTCGCCGCACTCGGAGCCGACATGACGAAGTTTGCTATCCTCGCCGGGGCATTCGGTGTCGGCGCCGGCTTCGGCCTCCAAAACATCTTCAACAATTTCTTTTCCGGCCTGATTCTTCTTTTCGAGCGGCCCGTCCAGGTGGGCGACCTCATCCAAGTAGGTGATCAGACCGGAGTGGTTAGGCGTATAGGGATTCGCGCCAGCATTATTGCTCTCGATGACAAGTCTCAGCTCATCATTCCGAACGGTCAGCTTATCTCCGATAAAGTAACGAACCGGACCTTCTCCAGTTTGCAAAAACGGATGGAGCTAACCATCCGCACCGCTTATGGTGAGGATCCGGAGCGGGTAATCGGGTTACTTGTTAAAACTGCCGCGGCTCATCCAAACGTTACCCGGGACCCCGCACCCGACGCCGTGCTAAAGCAATTTGGCGAAGACGCGCTCGTCTTCGTGCTCGGCTTTACGACCGAAGACGTGGCGCGATTTCCCTTTGTGCAAAGCGATGTGGCCGTCGCGGTGAATGCGACTCTGCGGGAGGCTGGAATCGAGAGTCCCGTTCCCCAGCGGATCGTTCATCTCGAACAAAATGACGCGAACAAGCACTCGTTAGGTCAGCATCGCGCAGACGCTACGGATGATTTGCCGTCCGGAGGCAGGTGAACTCATGCCATCACTTTTCCAAAACAGGTGGCAAGTTTTCGTCAGATGTGGCTTCGCCCTTCTCCTGTTCCAATGGTGCGGATGCGCCTCTCATCTGGCGGTTGTAAAAACGAAGCCTGCCCAGCTCCCGAGAACGCTAAATGCGCAAGGTCCGCTACAATTGGCTGCAAGATATCTTGCGGCCGCCGAACATGAGCAGCCATTGCCCGCTTTAGGCCACGATCTACTGGCTGCCAGGATTTCGTGGGGCGTGTTAGAACGGCAACCAAAGAACGAATCAGCGCGTAGCATCTATAACTTCGCCGTCGCACGCGTCGTTCAAGACGTCGATCGAGCGAATTTAGAGCCGTGGTGGCATCCTGTCACTGTTTTGACGGATCAGGGTCGGTATACTCTCGTGTCTCCAAAGCCGGTCGATGCAGAGCACGATCCCAGCCGGTACGACTTGCTTCCGACCGACACGTTGAAGATCGGCGGAACGTTTTTCAAAACCTACTCAACCGTAAGCGGCGTTGGGGCGCCGATTGCAGTAGTCGGCCGCGCGGAAAATCCGCACTTTCGTCAGCAATACGAATATCGCCGCGTTTATGCGCCGATCACGGCAATCGTGCGTTTCTCGGGACCGCAAGCGCAGTTGGACTTCATCGACCCGTTAAACACCGAACGAATAACACTGAACAAGAAAGCCTTTCCGCTCGCCGCTGATTTTCATGCGTCCACAGCACTCCTGATTGCTCGGGAACACCCTGAACGGATCGGGTTGTCGCGTGTCCTGAACCCAGAAGTATATGCGGATACAGCAATCCTTTGTCGGCTCCAGCAGTTCGATCCAGCACGCACGCCCGTGATTTTCGTTCACGGCTTACAGGAGACAGGAGCGAGCTGGGTCCCCATGATCGGTTCCCTTCATGATGACCGTTGGATAAGGGAGCATTATCAGTTCTGGTTGTTCAGTTACCCGAGTGGTTATCCATATCCGTACGCGGCCGCGCTATTGCGCAAGGATCTCGAGGGGGTCAAGCGCGCATTCCCAAACCACAAGCGCGTCGTGCTGATTGGTCACAGCATGGGGGGATTGCTCTGCCGATTAATGATCACAGATGCGGGCAACAAAATCTGGCGCGATTTTTTTGCTACGACTCCGGCAAAAACTCGGCTAACCGCCGAATCATCTCGTCGCCTCAAAGAGGTGTTTGTTTTCAGTCATCGTCCGGAGGTAAGCCGCGTCATATTTATTTCAACGCCGCACCGCGGCAGCGCACTCGCCACGAGCTGGGTCGGCCGCTTCGGAGCGTCTCTGGTGAAGACCCCGCAGTCGTTCAAATCAATTTACGCAGAAATGAAACCCCTTTTGGTCGCCGACTCCACCGCTGCTCCGTTCAATCGCATGCCTAACAGTGTCGATACATTGGAACCGAATGACCGCTTTGTGCGAGCAGTAAACAAGCTCCCGACGACACCAGGTGTTCCATATCACTCGATCATGGGAGACCGCGGCCGAGGCGACACACCCAACAGTTCGGATGGCGTAGTTCCATACTGGAGCTCTCATCTGGAAGGCGCGCAGTCGGAGTTGATCGTGAATTCAGATCACGGTGCGCAGTATAATCCACAAGCAATTCGAGAGGTTGCGCGAATCTTACGGCTGAATCTGAGCAGGCCGGATCGAAAACATGCACGAACGGCAAATACGACCGCCAAGTAAATTGCTTTAGAGGAATTTACCGGATGACCAGGGCCCCTGCTCGTTCAATCTTTGTCCAACCAAAAGAAAGGAATCTATGAGCAGAACGATCGAAAAAGCGCTCCAGGAACGAAACGAGACCTTTGTGGCCGCCTTCAACAACGGGGACATCAAGGCGATGGCGGCCTCCTACGCCACCGACTGCGATTTTCTCTCGGCGGACGGTCAGCGGGTCAAGGGCCGCGACGCACTGGAAAAATACTTCGCCAAGGGCTTTGCGGAAAGCAAGGGGCTGAAGCTCAAGCATACGCACAGCTCCCGCCGCTTCCTCACGCCGAAAGTGGCGATCGACGATGGCGCGTGGGAGATCACCGGCCGCCCCCAGGGAGAGCCATCGAAAGGACTTTATACGGCGATCTTGATGAAGCGCGATGGGCAGTGGTTGGTCGTCTATGATCGGCCTATGGTCCCGGTCCAACCTCCTAAGCACTGAATTAGACGAGGGAAGTCACATGCAAATCTTACGAGATGTTTTGAAGCAGGCGGAGGAAAACCGGGTAGCAATCGGTCATTTCAACGTCGCCGATTTAGTTTTGCTGAAGGCGGTATTCGCTGCCGCGCAGGAATTAAAGGTCCCCATTATGATTGGTGTCTCTGAGGGAGAACGCGAATTTATCGGAGTCCGTCAGATTGCGGGCCTTGTGCGAAGTTTGCGCGAGGAGTTCGATTTTCCGATCTTCCTCAACGCGGATCACACCCACTCATTGAGCAAGGCCATCGATGCCGCAGAGGCTGGGTTTGATTCAATCGTTTTCGACCTTTCTGCGTTGCCCTTCGAAGAAAACATGCGCCAAACCAAAGAAGGAGTTGAAACACTCAAAAAGATTAACCCGGCCATACTGATAGAAGGAGAGATTGGCGACATCGGGACCGGTTCTGAAATACACGAAAAGGCCCTGGACGTCTCGAGAGGTCTAACAACGGCGGCTGAAGCGAAACGATTCGTTGAAGCGACCCGCATCAACATCCTGGCGCCAGCCGTTGGTAATATGCACGGCATGCTTAAGAGCATGGTAACGGGTGAAACGAGAAAACATTTGGACATCGATAGGATCGCTCAAATCAAAAGTGCCGCCCGGATTCCGCTAACGTTGCACGGCGGATCCGGAACGGATGATGCGGACTTACGCAAAGCGATCGCTGCCGGGATCAATATTGTTCATATCAATACTGAATTGCGAGTGGCATGGCGACGCGGCCTGGAAGAGGGGCTCGCCAGCAACCCGACTGAAGTCGTCCCTTACAAGATCCTGCCGTTCGCAGTGCAATCGGTTAGGCAAGTAGCTCTTTCTCGCTTGCGGTTATTTAACAAGCGGTAAGCGCAGTCGGACTTAACCGTCGATTCAGATTACGGCGCGCGGTATAATACGCGAGCAATTGGAGAAGTTGGACGGATTCTCAAAAAGAATCTGACTGCCTCCCCATAGTAACGCATGAAGCGGATTCCTTTTTTGCTTTTTGTTTTGTTTGCGATCTCAAGCCAATTTGCGTGGAGCGCGGAAGCGCCCGCTTTGATTGATCGGCCAGCGGCCGGTGCTGGGCCAACTCAAGTCTCCGTTGGAATCTGGATCGTGGACCTCACTAGCATCGACAGCGCGCAACAAAACTTCACGGCTGAAGTCGCGGTTGTGTTGCGCTGGAAAGATCCGCGCTTAGCGCATACCGGCAACGGGGTTGTGCGCTATTCGCTCGAAGAGATTTGGCATCCGCGGGCGATTATCGTGAATGAAACAACCTCCGTGACTCGCAAGTTCCCGGAGTCTGTCGAAGTCGAAGCTAACGGCACAGTAATTTACCGGCAGCGTTATGCCGGAGCGTTCACACAGCCGCTACGACTACGATCGTTTCCCTTTGACCGACAAACATTTCGTATCCAGATCGTCGCGGTTCGCTACCGGCCTGACGAAGTAATGCTTGTATCGGATCAAGATTGGATAAACCATGGCCTCAAACAAGCAGGTGGAATCGCGCCGTCGATCACATTGCCAGACTGGACGATTGAGAACTGGCAGACCAGACCGCTTACATACGCGCTGGCGCCGGGCTTCGAGTATTCTAGCTACACTTTTGAATTCACGGCCGCGCGCAACGTGCAGCATTACATTTTAAAAGTAATTCTTCCGCTCGTTCTGATCGTAATCATGTCGTGGTCTGGTTTTTGGATCGATCCAATGAACTCAAGCGCGGAAATCAGCGTCGCCGTCACCTCGATGCTGACGCTGATTGCCTACCGCTTTGCCGTGGACACGCAGGTGCCGCGGTTGCCTTACATGACGAGGCTCGACGTGTTTTTTCTAATCAGCACACTACTCGTCTTCTTTTCACTGATCGAGGTTTTAGTCACGACAATCCTCGACGACAAACAGCAGACAAAACTGGCCAAGAGAATCGACCGATATTGCCGTGTAATTTTCCCAGTGATTTTCGTGCTCGCCACAATTGGCATCTTTTTCCACGAGCGAGACTAACTCGGAATAGGTGTCGAAACTGATGAACATTGAGTCGATCGAACCGGTTATAAGGAAAGCATCTAGATGGGTGATCATTTGGAGCGTCGTAACCTTTGTTTGCGGAATTCTGGCCATAATTCTTCCTCTGACATTCTCTGTTGGAATCGCGCTGATCATTGGTTCTGTTGTCTTGGTCGCGGGAATCGCGCACCTTGTTTTTGCGTTTCAGACACGCAGCATTGACGGTTTTCTCTGGCAAATATTGGTAAGTATGCTCTACGGGGTGGCAGCGATTTGTCTGCTGTTGAACCCTCTTTTGAGTGTTCTTTCGTTAACGCTATTCCTGGCGATTTTTCTTTTCCTGGAGGGCGTTTTGGAACTCGTTCTTTATTTCTGTCTGAGGCGATTCCGCCACTCCGTGTTGGTGTTGATTGACGGGATTGGGACTTTAATTCTTGGGATCTTTATGGTCAGGCAATGGCCGCCAACTGCTCCAGAGGTAATAGGAGTGTTGATTGGTATTAGCTTGATGCTGAGTGCGATTTCCAGGGTGATGTTTTTGCTGGCAGCGAATGCACTAAAGACGGTTCATGCTGGCTAAAGTAAATCTAATGCCTATTGAGCACTCCTGATTGCCGCGGCGATTAAAGGAATAGTCGATCTTACGATCGCGCCGCAATGGCATCTCTCATCATCTGCCGGCCCGTTGGCGATAATATCCCTTTTCCAAGTCCCGGCACAAACCAAATGCCTTTGTCTTTGTCAGGGCAATAAAGCATGTGGACGCCATCACTAGCGAGCGCGTGATAGACAGTGGAATCCTTGTGCTCTTCGATGAACTTAAAGTATTCTTCGCGCCACGGATCGTCGAAGTCATGAAAGACCTCATCGCCGAGTTTTTTTAACTCTTCGACGCTTGCCGCATGAACAGATTTCGCGACGGATTCGCGCCGTTCTTGTGTGATGGTATCGAGGTCGATCTTATCGAATGGCATAGACCCAATTATTTAGAAACTGCATTTAGTTATGGGTAAGGTGCTCCATTCAACATCGTGCGCCATTGGTTTTTTACGAGCAAGGTTGGCCATATTAGCCGGCATGAATATTTCCGGCTAATCCGGAATCTCCGGATTGTATTTTGCGTTGTTTAGACCTCGACTACAACAAGGCAGACGTCGTCCGTTAGAACCGTCGAATCGGCAAACGCGTAAACATCCTTAGTAATGCCTTCGAGGAGAGAGTCAGAAGGCTGACCAAGATTGGACCGGACGCTCTTGAGGAGACCCTCAACGCCAAACTCGCTGCCTCCATGCTTCTCTGCCTCGATAATTCCGTCAGTGAAAAAGAGAAGGAAATCGCCAGGAACAAGTATTCCCGCTGTTGTCTCAAAGTGCGCGTTGGGAAAGAGACCCAATGCAGGTCCGACCGAACCCTCACCAAAGGCCACTGTATTTACTTTGCCTGTATGTCGGTTCGCATGAATCGGCGGTGGATGACCGGCGCGCGCAAAACGGGTCTCCCCGTTTCTAGTATTAATGACACAGTAGAGCATCGTCGCGAAGACGAGTGTGCCAGTCTGGTTCATTATCTTCGTGAACTCGTCGTTCAAGTGGGTAAGAAATCGACCGGGATCGCCAGCTTCAGCGGCACGAGATTCAATTAATGCCCGCAACATGGCCGTGATCAGCGCCGCTTGGACTCCATGGCCCATGACATCGGTGATACAAACGGCTGCTGTTTCATCCGAGAGCCGTGCTACGTGAAAGAAATCACCGCCCAACATGCTGGCTGGCAGGTAACGATGATAAAAATGCGGCGTCATAGCGCGATTGCCGAGGCCGTCCGGGAAACGCGGATAAGTGGTTGGCATTAGCGCCTGCTGTAATTCCGTCGCCATACGCAGATCGGTTTCCATCTGTTTGTTCTTGTGCCGAATTTCCCGATCGCGTTCTTCCAGTTCGCTAATGTTCGTCAGCAACAGAGCGTTTTGCACTTTGAAAAGCGTTTCTGTGGCGATGAATCCAAGGAATCCTCCTTTCTCATCCACCAGCAAAACGTCATCGTAGAAATTCTCGTCAGGACGCGCGAACACGGAACGTAGGACATCTCCAATCGGCGTTGTGACGTTGATGCGCGTTTCCTGCTGGCAAAGATGCTCCCCGATCGGCTTGCGCGCCCAGAGCGAAAAACCATAACGCCCCCCAAGTAACGTCGCTGTTGCCTCTCGCGAACACATCCCGAGCAGTCGTTCGCCGTCGAGCACCGCTATAAAATTTGCGCTTTGCTTCTTAAAAATCTCTGAAACGCTCTCCACCGACGCTCCGGCCTGAGTCGCTGTTTGATGGCTGACAAGCGCTCGCAGGTTGATCGATTCAGCCCGGACCGGCGGATTCAGCTCTACAGAGGCAGAAAGGGCCGTTGCTTGCGGTGCAGTATCGTGCACAGGCAATTGTCTAGCAGATCGAAGCGAATTGTCTGGCACAAATTTACGACACTCCGTTACCTCTTCGACGTCTAATCAAAAGTCATGTAGTGCGTCACCAACAACAACGGCACCCAAAGAGCTGGAATCCGGTAGGACGGTCCCGTTGCAACAGTAGCAAGGGTAATTGCCAAAAGTAGGTCGATCGTTCCAAAGACGTTAAAAATCCACACCGTGGCCAGGCTCGAAATTTCCGCAAACGCGCTGTCGACTGGCATGCTACAGACGTCTGTCGTTTCAGTTACGCGTGGCAGATCGAAAGCGAAGCCGCCGTATTCTTCGTCATATTCTTGTCGATTTGAGCGGCGCCGTGTTCAAACGATCTGCTCCCGCATCTCAATCGAGCGCCCCCAGGGAAAGCATTCCCTGCACCGTTCTGACTGGTTCTGGTGCCAGCGCAAGAAACTCGTTAAAGGCGCCGTCCAATTCCGTAAGCGCCCAATATTCGGATCGACAGATGAAAACCGCAACGAACGGTCCGGGAAATTGTCGGTGACCATCATCATTGGTCTGCGGCAATGAAACGAGTGGCGGATACTCTTCGCCGGTAACCGGTCGCCATTGCGGTAAGATCACTTCCACTGACGGATAGGCGGCGGTCCAGTCGTAATCATAAAGCCCTGTTGGTTCCTCAAAATAGCCCCCATCGTGGTAAGCATCGAAGCTGACGACGTGCGTTGCCGACACGAACGGCTCCATGCCCGACCGGCGCAAGGCCGAAAGCGCCGCGTGATGAACGTCCCTAAGTATTGGGGCGCCCGGGATGATGCAAACTCGGTCCCAGAATGATTGGTACGAGCGGTCTAACTCGAACGAGCACCGGGATGTGCGCGTCGGAGCGCTAACAGCAAGTGGCGGCGCGCCAAAAGGGGCTACAAAGAAGTCCCAGTCGACCGAGAGAATCTGAATCGTCTCCATAGGTGCTTTTTTGCGGAATCTTCGGAACGCGGGACGATCAGTCATGTGACGAAACGTAAAGTTTGCGTGGCGAATGTGTCACACCCCGTATCATGCTAAGACGTCTCGAGCCCGGTAAAAATGCGCCACTGTCGGCGCCGTGGCTGACAACCGTAGCTACCGGCTGCGAAGCAGTGACTCCGAAGAGAGAGCGATCAATATCTCTTAAGGGACACTACAAAATCTCGCGGATGTACGCTGGTAAAAAATCTTGGCAAACGCGAACCTGAAGTCATGAAAATGAAACCATTCGGTGGGCTCGCCGGTTTTAGTGCCAACGTGGTTGGTCGCGAGATGGAACACTTGATTTTTCAACCCGGTCGCTCACAATCATCACTTTGAAAACGCTAACTAAAAATGTTACAGCTCAACTCGCAAGACGAGCGTTTTGCGTCGTTTTCGAGCAGGATTTGGAGCGTTGCTGGCCCAGCAACAGGATGACCCTGGCGAAACGGGAGAGAGAAATCAAGAGCTTTGCCGAATCCCAAGGTTGGACTGTCGCACTCGTTGAAGGTGGATTCGGGACGAGGGCAGTATTTAAAAGGCTGCCGGATACTCTGCTGGCTTAATGCCCTTGGGCGCGGACCGCCTGCGGTTTCGAGCGACGGCCCTGCATAAAGCTCAACTGGCGCCTCACAAGGCTACCGGCGTTTCGAAATTGCGCTCGCGTGGTTCGCGCGAGATCGCTCCGCCGAACAGCATCAATCGTTCACCATTTCTTTACCACGGTGGAGTGGGCCCCGGTTCTGGTGTCGGAGTAAGATCTTGCAGTCGGTTTAGGCGTAGAATAGGCGTTGCCTTGGCTCGAGAGTAATTGATCGTGGCATAATCGCCTTCACCTCCCGACACGATCCTACTATCCAGTCACACAGACCTTGCCTGAGGCGATTGGATAGGCTTGGTCATCGAACTCTCTAAGTCCGTTGTAGCCGATAACCCACCTCTCCTGTCCGGAACTGTCGTACCTGACCGTTGCGTAATCATAATCTCTACCCAGGCTGGCACTTTCAAAGAAATGTTACAAATGCGTGACAACGAACCGCGGCCTGATAGAGATATCATTGAGAAGCGGGTTCGACAAAATGATGGTTAGACTCACAAGCGCAGAACGTGACACGATCTTGGCTGGCACTACAACGATGGCAAAGCTATCCCGCAGCGAGAGAAGCGGCTTGATAGCCACAAATGGTGGAAAACATAGACCGCTTGATAACGCGGACATTGAGCGGATCTGCAAACGTATCGCCAAATCAAAAAGAAAGCGCCATGCCGAGAGCTCGGTGCGTCGATCAAACAATGGCGCTCGAAACGGGAAAGGACAAAGGGCTGCAAGATGATCTGCGAGCGCGTTCGAGATTAGCAGCGAGTTGCGCACTTACTTTCCGCAACTCCGCGACACCAACAAATCGATCCTTTAAGAACCGGAGTTGGCCTGCGCGTTTGGAAAGTTAACGCAAATGTTTCTTTTGTTGGCCTTCACAGGATTTGATCGTGACCATCTGGAAGCCACGGTTACCAAACAAGAGGGTTTTGGGTTGTTCGAAGTCCAGTCGCAAAAGCTTTGGGGCGATGCAAACGGCCAGATGGAAATGTCCTCCACTGCCGTCGAGGATATTTACGAGATACGTCCCTGCAAAGATCGGGAAGGCTTCGATCTAGTCAGTGATTGCCTGCGACGCGGCCCGATCTGGTACGCAGGACCCGATGCAGTCCGCAACGCGATCGCTTACGCGAGGTACCGCTCGCATTCGCGCTCGCGTCGGGCGATCATCCGTGTGCTCGATGAACAGGGCATTGTCATCGAGATACATAAAACAAAATAGAGAACGCAAAAATTGTGAACGGCACAGCACGATCAGCTGCTAAGAGACTGGTTCTCGTCCACGGCCCTTGAGCAGGTGGGTCTGAGTGGCAGGGAGTTTACAGAATCTTCACGGGAGGGCGGCAATATACGGTCGCGGTCGTTCTGAACCGCTGATTTCAAAATCAACCACTCCGTCGCCGCCAGCGAGGGCGAACTTTCGCTCGACTATTGTCCGCAATACAACCATCCGAATAATTCCCGTTTATCGGACTGTTTTCAGAGGAATGGGCATCTTGGTCGGAATAATTCCGGAAACTAGCGAGAGACTCGTCGGATTCACCTTGTGTCAAGCTACGGAGTGATTCCATCAAGCGTGTCTCGTAAAGATCACACAAAGGAGACTCGCCATCGGGTTGCACCCATTCGGGATGTTGGACCCGCAGGTCATCGTGAATCTGTTGTCGCAGCTCTGCGTAGGTATGGGCTTGCTGAGACATACCTATTGATCCTTTAAAGATTCAAGTCCGCCGCTGAATCGTGCCTCCCGCCAGGTCACGCCGAAATCGTAGGGCAGTGGTAACGTTATCAGCGGCCGCGGACAACCAAGGAAAGTTGCTTCGAAGGACGGCATGCCTGCGCTCGCGTTGCGCGCGATGCTGAGCCAACTCAATCACTTTGCTCCGCTGGTGTTTCAATAACGCGGCTAGCAGCCCGCTTTGGGTAAGGGTCGCGGTGGACATCGCAATATAGTTTCTTCTGTTTTTCATAAGCTCCTTTCGATTTAAGGTTTGACAGCGCTCCCCATAGATTTCCATATAGGACTTTGGTGCTATCTCTTTCGAGGTAGGGTGAACGCTCACATAACAGCGGTTCGCGGTTTGATTTCTCCCCAGGATATCGACAACAATTTCAACGCCCGCGCTGCACCGAAAAGGTAACGCTGCTGTCACTTCTCTCGGACGGACCGAATTCAGGTAGATCGCGTTCAAAGAGAACGCATCTTATCGTCCGCCGAAAAACTTCCTGAACGATCGGAATATACGACCGGGGAAGGTTGCTGCTTTTTCTGGCAAAGCCTGGAACTGCTGCGCAAACGGCCATTGCTGACCGCCGTGCACCTGACATGCAGCCGTTGGCACCTTGTCGGCAGGCACGTCGATGTCGTACGCCGTCCCGGCGGACATGCAGCCCGTGGTCGCAAGCTTGTTCGAAAGCGAACAGACTGTGGCGTGTTGGATCGGCATCGCCGGCTGCAACGGATCGGCTGGATAGTGCTGTGACGCTTTGTTCATTACCTGCGTCCAGACTGGCAGTGCGAGAGCGGCGCCGTAACCATGAGCAATAATCGTTGTCGGCTGATCGAATCCGACCCACACGCCGCATGTTAGTGTGCTGGTGTAACCAAGGAACCACGCATCTTTGTAATCGTTAGTCGTACCAGTCTTCCCAGCCGCCGGCAATCTGAACCCCAGAGAACGGGAATTGGCAGCCGTTCCGCGCGTCAAAACTTCTTCCATCAATTGCGAAGTCATCCATGCCGCACTCGGATCAAGCGCCGGCACAGTGATGTGGGCAGCGCGATAAATTGGTTTGCGGTTTGCGTCGTCGATTCGCTCGATGATGTAGGCCTGCTTGCGCACTCCGGCATTTGGAAAAATGGAGTAAGCGGCGGTCAGATCTTTCAGATCAGTCTCAAACGAACCGATGTAGATGGCGGGGCCGTGTGCGACATTTTGGGAGACACCCAGTGTGTTCGCGACTTTTTGAACAGCGTCGAGTCCGGCGAATTGGCCTACGCGCACGCTCATGGTGTTGCGCGAATGGATCAAACCGTAAGAGCAGGGAAGAACTCCACCGTACGTTCCGTCGGAATTTCCGGGAGACCACGTGCCTGCACCGTCTATTTCACCCGGACGAATGGGACCATCGCTGATGGCAGCGCCCGGCAACAGGCCGTGACTGAAGGCCACCGTGTAAACGAATGGTTTGAACGCAGATCCTACCTGCCGGTTCGCAGGAGCCAGCGCGCGATTGAATTTGCTTTGCGCGTAATCCCGACCGCCGACGAGGGCCCGAATTCCACCGCTGGCATTATCGATAACAACTACCGCGCCTTCCAAATAAGGCATGGCCGAATCCCCTTCTCCATTTTCAGGCGGATGATAGCTCGCCTTTGCCTGATGATGAAAATTGGATTGGTGCTCGATTTTGGTGAGCTGCGTGTCGAGGGCATCGTGAGCGCCGTTTTGGACGGCTGGATCGAGCGTGGTGTAGATCGAGAGCCCACCGTTATCGATCTGGTCCTGTGTTAGCAACAGATTCAAATCGCGCTGCACAGCGTCCATCGCGTAATTCTCCTGAACAAAAGGCATCCGCCTCGGATGCGGTGTAATTTTCGCGCGTTTCGCGTCTTCGGCTTGCGCAGCAGGAAGTTTTTTTAACGCAACCATTCGATCCAGAACTGCGTTGCGTTGAATCCGTGCGCCTTCCGGATTTTTTAGAGGCGAAAACCGATTCGGGCTCCTGATCAATCCCGCAAGCAGCGCCGCTTCGGGAAGATTCAACTTCGCGGCGCTCTTGCCGAAATAGGCTTGAGATGCTGTCTCGACTCCGTAGCAACCGTTGCCAAAATAAATCCGGTTTACGTAGAGCTCGAGGATCTGTTGCTTGGTAAACTGGCGCTCAATCCGCAACGCGACCATCGCCTCCAACAGTTTCCGGCTCAGTGTGCGACCACCGAGCGGAAGACTGTTTCGGGCCAACTGCTGAGTAATACTGCTGGCGCCTTCCTTGGCCGACCCGCTGGTAATATCACGGACCAAAGCGCGAATGATACCGTGCCAATCAATCCCCTGGTGCTCGTAAAACCGACTGTCTTCGCGCGCCAGGACTGCAGTGATAAAGAAGGGCGATACTTCGCTAAGCGAGACCTTCAGACGGTTTGCGCCGGCCAGCCGGCTATAAATCTTTCCGTCTACATCGTAGACGGTATTGCGCTCGGGCATTATACCGACGTTCTTCATGTCGAACGTCTGCGCCCACGTGCCGTAAAAGAGGAAAACCGCGAAGCCGCCGGCCGCCAGCAGAATTAGCAGCGTGATTTTCCAGCCGTAGCGGAAAAGACGGCTGCCGCTCTTCTTTTTTATCGATCGAAGGCGAGCGAAGAATTGCATTACTGAAAGGTTAAAAAAGTTACAAGAGTTACAAGGTTAAAGCGGCTTAACCTTTCTGACTCTTTAACCTTTCAGCGGTTCAACGATTTAACCCATGAACGTTGTAACGCTTTAACCAAATCACAGATTCAGTTTTACGACGCCCTCGTGCTGCTCGGTCGCACACGGCGCATTAGTCGGAACGTCCGTCGCCGCATCGCTGGCCTGCACGATATTGTTGTCGATTAAATAGCGCTCGACTTCTTCGCCGCTCACATCCGCAAGCATATGTCCATTAATTTCCACGCACGGCGACAGGGGTTGTCCGCTCTTGGTCTCCATCTCCCAACGAAACGCCGGATTCTGGATAATATCCTTTTCCGCGTAAGGAAGATTGTATTTGGCCAATACAGCGCGTACACCCGCGCTCCAGCCGCAATAAGTTTTTAAATAGGCGCTAATGTCAGGCGTTTGCATCCGAGGAACATATCATAAGTCCGGAAAATTGTAAGCTCGATATACTTTTCCACTGCTGCTTTGCTATCGCCCGAGTCCCCACAAGTCTGAAGCTCTCAAAGCCCTAGAGGTTCTCGATTTCTCTTCGCAAATCCTCTTTGGATTTGCCAAGTTTCTGTTGAATCCGTCCAAAGAACTCGTCCTGCTTGCCCTCGGCGAACGTGAGATCGTCGTCGGTCAACTGCCCATATTTTTGTTTCAATTTGCCCTTCAGTTCGTTCCAACTCCCTTTGAATTTTAGATTTGTCATAACGCTAGTAATTCGTGCGCGCCGCTGCCATTAGCTGCCTCATATGCAATAAGAGCGATGTGCACGCGTCATGATTTCCTCGCCGAGTTCGCACTAACAAAAATCGTAACGAGTGGCGCATGGACCAGATGCGAATCAACTGAACTATGCGCTTCCTTCTCTTCATCATCCTGATTCTGTTATTGATCGCCGCACTGCCAACGTGGCCATACAGCACGGCCTGGGGATATTACCCCAGTGGGGGCCTGGGCCTGATTCTACTAATTGGATTGCTTGTCGTCTTGCTGCGCTAAAAGCAACGTGGATGTGGAGATGATTCGCGCGCTGAAGAAAGTGACGCAAGGACCGCCTAAAAAGCTTCGCGCAAGGATTAACGCGCCATCGCAGTTTTACACCAATTAAGCTGCAGTGCGGCACATCTTCGCAACGCTTTCATCCACCGCTCAGACCTTGTGGCGCAGCGGTCTTAGCGCGTGGGTAAGCTTTTGCATTCCGAGTTCCAGACGGGTTTTCACCGTTCCCAGCGGCGCATGCGTCTCCGCCGCAATTTCCCGGTGACTCAGTCCTTTGAAGAAGGCCAGTTCCAGCGCCTCACGTTGAAGCCGCGGCAACACTCGCATGCACTGGTTTAGAAAACGCCGCAGGTCGTTTAAGACGAAAGTGTCGTTCGTGTCGGGTCGTGAGTTAGGCGTCTGTTGCACTTCACGCTCCTGGTAGCGGTCCCGCACGCGCGAATAAGCCTGACGCCGGCGCAGGCGATCGATGGCGCGGCGACGCGCAATGGTAACCATCCATCCCAGGGGTTTGCCAGCTCTAGGTGAATAGCGATCCGCTTCCTCCCAAATCTGGATAAAGATCTCTTGCAAAACATCGTCAGCCTCAGCGCCTTCATGAACAACTCCATCGATTGTCGCACGCAACCTTTTGCCATGGCGGTCGAACAACTCGGCAAGAGCGTCATGCCGGCGCCGCGAAACTGCTTTCATCAACGCCTCGTCTGGCGTCGAAGATAACGCAGGTTGATCAAGCGTGGAGCCAATCATAGTGGATGGCCATGTGCCTGAAGCGAAGTCTCCATCCGGCACGCCGGTTGTTTGCCGGATCGCCACCAATCCGGCCCCCCGTTACCTTGGAAATGACCGCTCTTCGTGGATAAACCCATTGATGAGGCCCTGAAGGACACCCTAGTGTGGGGCAACAAAGTTTGTATCGGCGACCGAAAAACGCCGGATCTCAACCTGCCTGCCTTTGAACTGTCGTTCGCAAACGCTGCAAACGCGCTGATCATCGAGCGATTTCCATTTCCTGAATCGATCGCTCGCGCGCAAGATCCGAAAGTCGATCGTCGAGGCTAACATTCGTTGTCATAGTGCAAGAAGCACCCTGCGCGTCGCATCCCAAAGAAACAATCGGGATGCTGGATGATCGTGTGATCAGATAAAACCTTAGTAACGCGCTATATGATGGCGGGGTTTATCACACCTAAAACAGATTTCTTGAAATTGTCTTCGCATTGCGAGACGGACGGGTGCGCTTACGGAAGTAGTCGCAGGGATCAGCCGCTATGAAACTCGCTTGAAATGAACCGCGAGGTCGCGCAATCGCGATGCAAGGCCGTGTTCCACATTGTCGTTAGCCTCGTTGCGAGGAGCCACCTTGCCTTCGTCAATCGCCACCTGTTCCACCAGCGCGAGAATTTCGGCCGTAACGAGGATCCAATCCATTGGAATAGAGTTACACCTCTCTGTTGAACAACTGACCCGTTGTAGTCCGTTTCCATTTGTTCCGCAACTAACCTGGATTTGGCGCCCGGTGATAATTTTACCGCAAACCAGGCAGTAACGTTTGTCGTCCAGCGAACGCCACTGGCGAAATTGGTCCAGCTTGCGCAGAGCATTAAGTTTCTCTGTATCGGACAATGAAGTTGGAAGAGTGAGGGGCATGCAAGAATCATATATTGGTTGCAGCAGGCCGCACAATCGGGAGCGAGGTGGATTCGCCTATCGGCGAAAACCCTAGCCTTGTCTGAAAGCTGGCATGTTCGGTACCGACGCCGCGCGCCATCCTGTCGGCGGCAGCGCGGCCGCTTTACCAGGCGGATCTGGATAAAAAACACACATCCAACCGCACGCATGCGTGCGTTCTACACGCGAATGAACAAAAACGGTCAAATTTCGCATCGGCACCGCGGTATGGACCATGCATTGGCAGCTATCGAACAGATGGAGCTTTACTGCGCGGCTCGTCCCGGAAGCCCCTCCGCGGTGCGCCGACCGAGACTATTCGTTCGCGGAGAGCTTTGGATCGCGCTGCTTGGGCCAAGCGTGCAAGAAGGAATCGTTGGGATTGGGCCAACCGTCACAGCTGCCCTTCGCGCATTCGATTCGCAATATTTGGCCGGATTGCGCGACCCCCTGGGAGGTGATCGCTAACTATCAATCGGTGCAGACCACATCATCTCACCGGCAGGATTCAATCGGTTATCGCTAAACACGCACCATCCGTGACCACCAAGACGCGCAAAAGCAATCCGGATCGCTCGAACCATACGAAACAATGTCTAACAAGCATTGTTAAATGTGAGGATTACCAGTGAACAGGAAAGGATTCGCGAGGAGGATTAGTTGATGCGAGCAAGACGACCCAGGCGCATGCGTTTAAGAAGGTCGAAATCCAAACACGAAACCCAAAACCCGGTCAAACATTGCCGAACAGCGCTGCTTGAAATGATGGGCAGCGAAGAAAGCTCCGAAGCCGAACCAACACACAGTCTCCTCCTTTCGTCGCTGAGGTATTGGGAAGTCGAGCGTGACTTGATCGAAGAACGCATAGCCTCCCGTACTGATACGAAACCGCTTTCCTCGTTGAGATAGCGTCTCGGCTCGGGTTGTGATTCGCTGAACCCTCGAGCGTACCGTTTTCAGCTTGCTACGTTCCCAAAAACAAGGAGCAATCTCACGCAGAGAAACTCCCCCGACTCAAATTACCAATCCAAGTTTAGGCGGATGCCTTGGAATAAGTGTGACTTAAAGCTGACGCGGCAATGATGATGCCCAGGATGACATTATTCCACATCACAGCGCTATTGAGAAAAAGCACGAATGGTGAAATAACAACCCATATTCCAACGATTAGATTGAGCCAACTCAAACCCGGTCGATGCGTGCCCCAACGGATGAGCGCAAGAGCGCACACCACAACGCCCGTGATTACATTATTCCATAACGCCTGGGAAGAATGCATCGCGAGCACAAACGGTGAGAAAATCACCCAGATGCCTAACACGACATTCACCCAATTGCTTGTGTCTCTCTCCTGACGATGTTCGCTAACCAGCTGTTCGTCCATGTCCCCTCCTCTCCGATTGTCACATGGCTCGCTTCCATTATTAGTTTCGTGCCAAGTGCTTCAAACGGTCGCTGCGCCTTCCCGATAAATTGGCGCACTCAAAACGCGCTGGTGTATTGAATCGCAACCAAAACCGATAGGCTGGGCAAGGACGAATGAGGTTACGTCTAATAACTAAGGAATAATGTAACATCCTCGCGGCCTTTGTATTTGGACATCCGAGTTTCCTTGATCATTCGCCCGCAAATCGTAGAGCAGCGAAGGCGAGTGTTTCGTCAGTAACAACAAATGCGTTCCACCCTTGTGCCCGGGGTTGCTGCGATTCATACTAATGAGAGCCATGCCCCCGAAGAAGACGGCAGGAAAGAAAGCGTCACGATCACGCAAAGGTGGGCGGACTGCGGCGGCGAAGAAAACTGTTGATTGTCCGATTGTCGGAATCGGCGGCTCGGCCGGCGGGTTCGAAGCGACGATGGATCTGCTGCGACATTTACCGGCGAGAAACGGGATGACATTCGTGGTAGTGCAGCATCTCGATCCGCATCACGTTAGCAAACTGGCTGACTTGTTAGGCAAGGCGACCGCCATGCCGGTGATAGAGATTACTAAAACAACCGAACCGAAACCGAATACCGTTTACGTGCAGCCGCCGAATAAATGCGTGGTGGTGAAGGATGGCGGGCTGAGGCTCGTTCGCCGGACGCAGCAGCGGAATGTTGCTATCGACCAGTTTTTTGAATCGCTGGCCGAAGCGTGCGGCAACCGGTCCATCGGTGTCCTTCTTTCCGGCAGCGGAAGCGATGGCACTGCCGGGTTGCGCGCAATCAAAGCCGCGGGCGGTCTCACCTTTGCCCAGAATGAGGAGACCGCAAGGTTCCCTGAGATGCCGCGCAGCGCAATTCGCTCCGGTTTTGTGGACGCGGTAAAGTCACCGCGGGGTATCGCCCGGGAGATTCGTCATATCGTTGAGCATCCTTACCTCCGCCGGGTAATGACCGATCGCGAGGCCGAGCAGGCGAAAGAGTCGGATTACGAAAAATCGGATGATCTGGGCCGCATTTTTCTTTCGCTCAAAAAACAGATGGGCGTCGATTTTACCAGCTACAAGCTGGGCACCCTTACCCGTCGGATCCAGCGCCGCATGGCGCTTCACGGAATGAAAAAGCTCGGCCAATACGCGCGCTTTCTGCGTGACAACAAACGCGAAAGCGAAGCGCTGTTTGACGATCTGCTGATTAACGTGACACGGTTTTTCCGAGACGCGCCTCTTTTTACCGCGTTGGAAAGACGTCTTCTGCCAACGCTTCTGAAACACAAAGCGCACCACGGCGAGTTCCGTCTCTGGGTGCCGGGCTGCGCCACGGGCGAGGAAGTTTATTCGCTCGCAATTTGTCTTCTCGAAACGCTCGGCTCGCGCGCTTCGGAGATGCGCATCCAGATTTTTGGCACCGACCTGAGCGATGTCATGATCGACCATGCGCGGGCCGGAATT
>Ga0066903_100001006_pt1 | contig 19584 bp, 16 predicted proteins | sample PanSoiMetaGPlot1_FD_67491 | JGI IMG/M metagenome (GOLD analysis project Ga0066903, IMG submission 67491) | Tropical forest soil microbial communities from Panama analyzed to predict greenhouse gas emissions - Panama Soil - Plot 1 (version 2) | ecosystem: Environmental > Terrestrial > Soil >... | reverse complement strand
GACCGCATTGCTGTTGATCGGGCCGAAGCGTGTCTGATACGCGACGCTCCCGAGGAAGAAGCTTCGCAGGCTGAGGCGCCAGCCTTCGGAGACGGTGACACGGCCGAGGCCGGTCGTCTCGGGAGCCCCGAACACGGCGGGGGAGACGCCCAGACGCAGGGAAAACGACCGGCCGAGGTTGAAGTCCTCGAAACGCAGGTCGCGATTGACGTAGTTCATCTTCAGGAAGTCGTTGGATATGTCGTCGTACTGGAGGAAGACGTAACGAAATTTTCGTGGGTCCGGAAGCGTGTCGTCGGGACGGTCGGGCAGGTTTTGGAAGTCGTCTTCCTCGGCGTCGAAGCCGGCGGAGAGCCTTCGGGCGCGAGCGAGGGAGGCCTGGAGAGCCTTGCCGTAGAGCAGCGTCACCTGCTTGTGATCCTGGCGGAATTGCTCGTCCAGCTCTCCGTTCGCGTAGAGCTTCTCGTTCTGGCGCAGGTTGTCCAGCACGGCGTCCATCGCCCAGGGTGTCGTGAGCGCGTAGTAAGGACGCGCGATCTCGAGGCTCTGCTCGAAGCCGTCCGACGCGTTGGCCAGCACGAGCTGGCCGTACCAGTAAGGCCCGAAGAGGTAGGGATCGGTGAACGCCAGCGAGCGCGTCGTCCTCTCGGTCCCCTTGTCGTAGGAGAACGAAACCTGTTTGCCTGTTCCGAGGACGTTCTTCTCCGACAGATCGACTCCGTAGGTCGTCACGCCGCCCTTGCTCCCGAAGTTTCCTCCGATCTCGGTGGTCCAGCCGTCCTGGGTGGTCACCACGACGTCGACGACCCCGTCGTGAGGTGCCTGTGCGACGACCGATGCGAGCTTGATGAAGGTGAGCGCCCTCAGGTTGCGCTCGGTTTGAGCCAGCAGCTCGGCGTTGTACGGTTCACCCTCGTGGAAGAGAAGAAAGCGGCGAATCACGGAGGGCCGGGTCGTTATGTGGAGGGCGTTGGCCCAACGGTAGGGCCAGCCCCTGGAAGCCTCCTCCGGAGAGAAGACGTTCAAGGTGCGGATGGTGATGGTCCCCACACGGAGATCGTCCTGGGCACCGGCGGTTCCGGTCAGCCCGAGCAAGATCACCAAGCCGAGGACGGCTCGCCGGGAGGTACGCCCCGCGCCGAGAGTCGGCGCTCTCTCCCCGACCGGCGTTGTCAGGGCTGGCATCGCTGGATCATTCCCGTCAAGAATAGCGGCAGTCGGCGGGCATCCTGCAGGGCGGCGATGTAATCTCCGGCCGTCGCAGCGGAGGTGGCCGTCTGAGAACCATCCTTTATCTGCATGGGTTCGCCTCGTCGCCCTCCGGCAGGAAGGTCGCCGCGCTCACGGAGCTGCTGGCCGGGGATGGTCTTCGGGTCGTCGCGCCCGATCTGAACGTCCCTTCCTTCGAGAAGCTCGACTTCAAACTCATGTCGCGGATGGCGGTCTGGGAAATGAAAAAGCAGATGCCGGCCGTCGTCGTGGGCAGCTCGCTCGGAGCGCTGGTGGCGCTGGAGGCGTGCCGGCTCACCTCGGGCGCCCCCCTCGTGCTGATCGCGCCGGCGCTGGGATTCGGCTCCCGGTGGCTGGAGCGGCTCTCGCCGGCAGATTCGATCCGGGTCTTCCATCACGGCGAAGGACGGGAGCTGCCCATCCATCGCCGATTCTTCGAGGAGATGGCTGCCGGCGGCGTCGAGGACGAGCCCCCCGACCGCCCGGTAACCGTCTTCATGGGAGGGCGGGACGAAAGCGTTCCGCCGGCGGGGGTGCGCGCGGTCTGGAGCCGCTGGGAAAGAAGCGGCCGACTTCCGGCCGGATCCCGCTACGTGGAGATCCCGGAGGGAGACCACGGACTGGTGGATCACGTCGATCGGATTGCGGAAGAGATCCAACGCGCCGCGGGGCGCCTCGGCCGGGCGGCGGGAGAGCCTTGAACTAAGATGCGGCGCTCATGGCGCTGCACGGTCTCGGCCTTTTTCTCCTGGAGGCGGGAGCCGGCACGGCCGCGCTTCTGCTCTTCTTTCCCACGCAGACGCTGGGGAGGGGATTCTTCAGCCTGCACGGCGCCCTGGCCTGCTTCTTCGTCCTGCTCGCCGCCCTGACGCGGCTCGAGGGCGCGTCTTCCGCCGTCGCCTGGATCGGCGCGGGATGTCTCGGCCTTTACGCCCTGGCGGCAAACGCGGATCGAGCGCGTGAGGCCCGTCCGCTTCTCGCCGCTGGAGCAGCCGCGTCGGTCTGGACTCTGGCGCGGTCCGCCGCGGCCCTTCCGCGGGGGGGAGGGGACGCCTGGACGGCCGCCGGCGCCGTTCTGGGCGGGCTCTTCTTCGGCGCCGTGCTCCTGACCATGAATCTGGGACACTGGTATCTGATCTCCCGCTCCCTGCCATTCAAACTGCTTGCCCGGGGGGCCCGGCTTTTTGCGGGGCTGGCCGCCGCCCGAACCCTGTTGCTGGCGGCGGCAATGGGATTGTCCGGCAGGCAGGGACTCGCGGACCTTCTGTCCCTCGAGCGCGACGCGCTCTTTTTCCTGTTCCGCGTCCTCTGGGGGATTCTCGGGCCGCTGCTGCTGTCCTACTTCATCTGGAAGACAGCGGACATGAAGTCGAACCAGGCAGCGACCGGACTCCTGTACGTGGCGCTCGTCTTCGTTCTGATCGGAGAGCTCCTCTCTTCGTATCTCACGGTCGCGACAGGATTTCCCGCCTAGGAGATCGGTGACCTGTGATCGGTGATCGGGCGCGCAGCGACATTTCCGCCCCAATCACAATTCACAATTCACAATTCCCAATTTCCTCCTGATGCGCGTTCGCTACTACTGCCCGGACTGTCTGACGTCCCGTGACTTCTCCGGCGTCGAGGCCGGTCCCTTCGCCTGCGTCCAGTGCGGCCGGGAGGCGGCCGTCGACTTTGGCGAAGTTCTCGCCGCGGACGGCGTCGAGCGGTGCGCCTTCTGCGGCGGGCGTGCGTTCTTTCTTCAGAAGGACTTCGATCAGCGGCTGGGCTGTCTTCTCATGGCCGCGGCCCTCGGCCTGGCTCTCTTCGTGGGCTGGAAGTTCGGCTGGATCTGGTTCACTCCGGCCCTGCTCGCCTCGGTGGTCCTCGATTGGATCGTCGCGGCGCGCGTGCGTCCGGTTACCATCTGTTATCCATGCGACGCCGAGTATCGAGAGGTGCCCGTCCATCCGCGGCACCGGGGGTACGACCCCCACATCGCCGAGCGGTACGCGAAGGCCAAGACCGTGCGCAGAATGCGCTGAGAGTCATCGACATTTCGCGCCCCATCGGCGAGGAGACCGAGCCCTGGGAGGGCGACGTCCCGTTCAGCTGGCGGGCCACGGCGCGTCTGGTGGAAGGATCCCTCTTCGAGTCCACCTGTTTCACCATGAGCTCGCACCTGGGCACCCACGTCGACGCGCCTTCCCATGTGCTCCCGGCCGGAAGGGCGATCGGCGACGTCTCGCTCAACGCCTTCCTGGGGCCGGCCCGGGTGGTGGATCTTCCCGGCCGGGGCGAAATCGGCCCCGACGCGCTGCCGCCCAGGAGCGTCGGAGTCCGGCGGGTTCTCTTTCGCACACGCGGACGCGCCTTTCTCGCGCCGCTCGCGGCGGTGAGGCTCGCGGAGCGCGGCACGATCCTGGTGGGCACCGACGCGCGGTCCATCGATCCCGACGACGCCGAGGATCTCCCCGTTCATCGCACGCTTCTTTCGCGCGGCGTCATGGTTCTCGAGAACCTGAACCTCGAGGGGGTCGAGCCGGGGGATTATGGGCTCGTGGCCCTGCCGCTGGCCTTTCGAGAGCTGGACGCCTCGCCGGTGCGTGCCATATTAATTAAGACAGAATGACTATTATTCCTAATAAAATTAGGAAACCTGCTTCAACTGCTGTGGATGGCATCGGCGCTGCATCTGTCGTCCGCGGGGAGGGCTCCGCCCATGCCGCACGGCAAAGCCACCGAGCTTCTGCGAGAGGACCATCGGATCCTGCGCCGTCTCCTGGCCGAGTACGGGGGAGACGGTCCCCGTCCCGGTCGTGAGAAGCGCGAGATCTACGGACAGCTCTTCCACGAGCTCGCCCTGCACGGCCGACTCGAGCGGGAGGTGCTCTACGGCCCGCTGCGCGAGCAGCGCCCCGCCGACGTCGAGAAGGCGTGTCGGCGCCACGCACGCATCGACCGGATCCTGAAGGATCTGGGCGACCTCGAGCCCGATCAGCCGAGCTTCGACACCGGGATGCGGGCGCTCGCGCGGGAGGTCGAGGCGCACATCCGAGAGGAAGAAGCGGAGACCTTCCCCGCCGCCGAGTCCGCGCTCACCGCCCGACAACTCGAAGACATGGCGGTGATGGTCGCCGCCCGCCGCGCGCGGTGGAACGAGGGCGCCAAGGAGTAGGCGCTCGCCCTTCCGGTCGCAGGGAGTGTCGGAGGGCTAGTCCGACGTCTTCCGGCCGGCGTCGAGGTGGTCGAAGTTGAGGATCGCATTGAAGACCAGAAAGTAGTTGCCCCTCGTCTCTCCGCGCCAGATCGGATTGTTGGAGAAGAGGACCACGTGCCCTTCCTCGACGGGCACGTCCACGACGGCCGGATGCTGCGCGATCTCCTTGCCTCCTTCGAGGAGCCCCGAGATCAACAGGTCCTTGGTGTCGCCGTAGCGCAGCACGACTCGCGGGCTCCACCGCGGCGGGATGAGATAGGGATTGTTCCTTCGATCGTCGGCTGTCAGCGCCGGCGGTTGCCAGGCCTCGGCCTTCGGCTCTTCCGGCGGCGGGACGTAGGCGCGTCCGACCGGACGATCTGCCTCCTCGGATGTTCCGCGCCCGGTGGGACGCTCGGCCTCCTCGGGGTTGGGCCGGCGGCGGCCCCGGCCGGAGGCCATATGCGACACCTCGAAGATCGGGCCGTCGAAGGAATAGAGCGCGGGCGCCTCTGTGTAGCCGTAGAGGATCGGGCTCTGTGCGTCGACGATCTTGGAGCGCACGACGCTGCCGGTGAGCTTCAGCTTGTCGGCGCGTTCGACGGCCAGGCCCGGAGCAAGGCCGTAGCCTACGGCGAGCTCCGCCGAGTCCATCACTCCTACCAGAAGGCCTCCGCGCGCGACGAAGTCGCGCAGGTGCTCGAGGCCCGCGAAGGTGAGGCCCGGCCGGAGATCGTCCGTCGCGTCGGGCGTCCCGAGATTCGGCGTCTCCGCTGTCTTCTTCCAGGGCAGCGAATTTCCCCAGGTGGTCGGGATCCCGGCGACGATCGTGGCCGGGTCGCGGCCGACCGGCGGGAAGAGGATCACGTCGAACCGGGCACGCAGATCCGTCGTTTTCGCGACGTCCTGCGTGCTCAAGTATTGGTAGGGGATCTTGAGCCCGTCGAAGGCGATCCGCCACCATCCCTCGTCCTGCGTCGAGAGCCACGTGTGCACGAGGGCGATCCGCGGAGTCCGCAGGGGATGGCGGCGCACCGCGGGCAGCGCATCCAAAGCGACGGCCTTGAGGCCGAGCTCTTCGACGGCACGGGCGAGGTCGCCTGCGCCAACGCCCTGGATGAGAAACGTGCCCCTGGGAAACGACTTGCCGACGGCCTGGAAGGGCTCCTCGGCGGCCTCGAACGCCGCGTCGCGGAAGCGGAAGCGGAGCGTCGCCAGAGCGTTATCCGCGTTGTGCGGTACTGCGAAGACACGGCCGGTTCCGGTCAGGCCGCCGCCGGCGGCGACCGGCTCCGTGACGCGTTCCATGGGGACATCGAGGACCTTGAGATCCGAGACGCGTCCGACCTTGACACCGAAGAGCTCTCCGAAAGTCCACCCGGTGTCGTCGTACGGCGCCTTCTGTGGATCCTTGGGGCTCCAGTACTGATAGTCGAGGAGCATGTCGGCGATCCGGCTGTAGGGCTGGTCCATTCGGACGACGTAGGTTCCCGCGGGATAAGTCCGGGTCTCGGGCTTGGTCGGCTTCGGCCGGGGCGCCTTGTCCTTTTCCGCGTCTTTGCCGGCGTCCTTGTCGGCGTCGGCCGGAGTCTCCGGCGACGCGCTCCCTCCGGAGGCCGGCTTCTTCTTGACCTCCGCGGTGACCGTAAAGGGCGCGGTCGCGTGATGGACCTCGCACCGCTGGAGCTGCAGGATCCGAAGGAGCTCGGCCTGGGCCCCGAGTCGCGGATCGTCGCTCGGGAAGACGTAGGCCGCCGGCCCCTCGGCTCGAGGCTTCTCGATCGACCGCCTGGCCTTCTCGTAGAACCCCTTGAGGAACTCCTGAGCGTTGTCTCCGAAATAGGAGAGGGCCGTCAGGAGTCCGGTCTCCTCGTAGTTGTTGTTGTCGCGCTGCGACCACTTGACGCGCGGCAGCGGCGGATTCTGCCGGTACCACGCGCGGGCGTATTGTTCGGGGCGGAGCTCCCGGTCGACGGTGTCGGCGCCGCCATTGCCGAAGGTCTCGTACAGGCGCGAGATGCCGTTGTGCGAAGCGGCGACGAACATCAGGTAGTTGGGCGACCAGGTGTCGAAGGTTCCGTGCGTGAAGACCCCGGGCATGCCGAAGCGGGTCATCTCGTGCACGTTCTGCCAGGCCAGCATTTCCCACTCGTTGGTCAGGATCGGATCGAGCCAGGCGTTGAACGGGCCGTCTCCCGCCGTGTTGTCGTACAGGAAGGGCACGGACTCGTGCAGATCGTGGAGGACCTGCGCCTTCTCGTCCACGAACGCGGCGAGCACGTTGCGCGTCAGGTTGAGGGACAGTCCCATGGCGTCGCGGTTGTTGTCGTGCGCGACGTAGTGTCCCCAGTAGACCAACGGCGGCCACATCTGGCCCGGGTGCGCGAGGTGCCAGCGGTAGACGTCCACCTGGCGATCCCGGCCGTCGACCTCGACGACCGGCGTGATCATGGTGATGACGTGCTCGCGGATGAACCGGATGTAGGGGCTCTCGTCCACCGCCAGCCGGTATGCCAGCTCCATGAGCGCCGTCGGAGCGCCCGTTTCGGGAGAATGAATCGTGCCGGTGATGTAGTAGACGGGCGTCGAGGCCGCGATCAGCCTGGCCGCCGCGGCCTCGTCCATGCGGATCGAGCGCGGGTCGGCGAGCCGGGAGAGCCGCTCACGGTTCTCATCGAGCCCGGCCAGCAGCTTTTCCGAGGCGATGGTCACCGCGATCATCTCGCGCCCCTCTTCGGAGGTTCCGATCGAGCGCACCTTCACCCGCGGCGAGGCCTCGGCCAGCATCCGCATGTAGCGATGGACATCCGCGGTGTAGGGGAGAATCCCGGGCGCCCCGGCGACGTCCTTCAGGACGGACTCCGGCGTGGGAACGGTCGGCGAGGCCGGCAAATAGTCCACCAGCGGCGAAGAGAAGGAAGGATCGGTCGTGTACTCGCGAATCTTCCGGGTGTAAGCCTCGTCGATCGCCTGACCCGAGCCGATGCCCGGGGCCGGCCGGTCCGCGCCTCCGGCGAGGCCTGCCGCGAGGAGAAGGAAACCGGCCGCTAAGGCGCCCGGGGATCGCGGGCGGAGCTTCACGGGAAGATGCCCCGAATTCTCGTGGCCTCCTCCACGCGGTTGACCGCCAGGATGAGCGCGCCTGTTCGCAGGTCCGTCTCGTAGCGCCGGGCCGTCTCCTCGACATCGGCGTAGGCTCGCCGGATCGTCCGCTGGAGCTGGGTGCGCACCATGTCAGGGTCCCAGAAGAACGAGTACAGGTCCTGCACCCACTCGAAGTACGAGACGGTCACGCCGCCGGCGTTGGCCAGGATGTCCGGGATCACCACGGTCCCCTTCTTGCGCAGAATATCGTCGGCGTCCGGAGTGGTCGGACCGTTGGCCGCCTCGGCCACGATCCGGGCCTTGATCTTGGAAGCGTTGCGGCGCGTGATGACGCCTTCGAGGGCGGCGGGCACCAGGATGTCGACGGGGAGCTCGAGAAGCTCTTCGTTGCTGACCTTCTCTCCTCGAGCCGCCGTCACGCTGCCTTTCTTTTCCTTGGTCGCCGTGACCCCCGCGACGTTCAAGCCCTTCTTGTCGTAGATCCCTCCCCGGGAGTCGGACACCGCCACCACACGGGCGCCGGCCTCGTCGAGGAAGCGGGCCACGTGCATGCCGGCATTGCCGAAGCCCTGCACCGCGGCGGTGGCCCCCTTCAGGTTCAGGCCCTGCCGCCGGGCCGCTTCCTCGGTGGCCACGAAGCAGCCTTCCGCGGTGGCCTCGTTGCGCCCGGCCGATCCGCCGACCGACAGGGGCTTGCCGGTGACCACGCCGAGCGTCGAGTACCCCTTGGTCATCGAGAAGGTGTCCATCATCCAGGCCATGGTCTGGGAATTCGTGTACACGTCGGGCGCCGGAATGTCCCGGTCCGGTCCGAGGATGATCGAGATCTCCGAGGTGAACCTGCGGGTCATGCGCTCGTTCTCGCCCAGCGAGATGGCCTTGGGGTCCACGGTGATGCCGCCCTTGGCCCCGCCGAAGGGGATGTTGACGACAGCGCACTTCCAGGTCATCCACATCGCCAGGGCCTTGACCTCGTCGAGCGTCACGCCGGGGTGATAGCGGATCCCGCCTTTGGAGGGTCCGCGCGCGATGGAGTGCTGGACGCGATAGCCGTGGAACGCCCGGATCGAGCCGTTGTCCATTTTGACCGGGACCGAGACGATGAGCTGCCGCTTCGGGGTGCTCAGCACGGCGCGCGTCCCGGCGTCGAGACCCAGGTGTTCAGCGGCGCGCTCGAATTGCCGGAGAGCGAACTCGTAGGGGTTCAGGTTCTCCGCGGGGAGCGCGGCTGGCTTGGGGTTTGCGGCCATTCTTCTTCTCTCCTTCTGCGCGGCGAGGAGCCGGCGATGTAGAACGAAAGAGTCTCCAGATTGATCTTCAGGTCGACGTTCTTCAGGCGGACTCCCGGCGGCGCCTGAAGGCGCGCCGGCGCGAAATTGAGGAGAGCGCGCAGCCCGGCCTCGACGCAGAGGCGGACGACATCGGCGGCCGAGGAGGCCGGCACCGTGATCATGCCGATCTGGATGCCCTGCTGGACCACGAATTCCTTCAGCCGCGCCACGTCGTACACCGCGACCCCGGTCCGGCTCCGGGTGCCGATCTTGGAGGGGTCGTTGTCGAAGAGTCCGCTGATCTCGAATCCTCCGGAGCGAAAGCCGCGGTAGTCCGCGAGCGCCTGACCCAGATGTCCGGCGCCCACGATCGCGACGCCGCGAGTCTCATCGAGGCCGAGGATCGACCGGAGATGCCGTTTGAGCTCCGGCACTTCGTAGCCGACCCCCCGGACGCCGAACTCGCCGAAGGCGGCCAGATCCTTGCGAATCTGCGCCGAATTGAGATCGAAGCGGCGGGCCAGGCCCTCGGAGGAAACGCGACAGATGCCGTCGATCTCCAGGAGATCCACGCAGCGGAGATAGACGGAGAGCCGCATCGCGGTGGACTCTGAAACAGAATTCCTGTCTGCGATCACGATCCGAAGAAAGGAAGAGTCGCGGCGGCGCTGCGGGCAGCCTCCCAAAGACCGGAAGGGAAGAGCCCCAGGCCGAGAATCCCCGCGGCGCAGAGCGCGAGCGCCAGTCCATGGGCCCAGGCCAGCGGCGGAGGTCCCTCAGGTTCGACCGCGTCCCGCATGTAGAGGGTGTAGACGACCTTCAGGTAATAGCCGATCGAGATCAGGCTGTTGACGACGCCGATGACCGCCAGCGCGTAAAGACCCCGGGCGATGGCCGCCTGGAAGAGGAAGAACTTGCCGATGAATCCGGCGGTCGCGGGAATTCCGGCCAGCGAGAAGAAGCACAGTGTCAGCACGGCGGCGGGGAAGGGCGTGCGGCGTCCCTCGCCCGCCAGGAGTCCGACGGCGTGAGGCTTGCTCTCGTCGCGGTAGAGAGCGGCGACCGCGGCGAAGGCGCCGGCGTTGGACACCAGATATGCGAAGAAGTACACGATGACCGCGGCCAGGGCATCGCGGCCGAACACCGCGAGCGCGATCGTCACGTAACCCATGTGGGCGATGCCCGAGTAGGCCAGGAGCCGCTTGATGTCGCGTTGCGCGAGCGCGACGACGTTGCCCAGCGTCATGGACAGGATGGCCAGCGCCGCCACGCCGCTCTCGACGCGTCCGGGGAGCCCCGACTGGAAGACCGAGGAAAAAACGCGGTACAGCACGATCAGGCTCGCTCCCTTGGGCGCCACCGAGAGGTAGGCGACGGCGGGCGTCGGCATCCCCTGGTACACGTCGGGAGCCCAGGCGTGGAAGGGGGCGAGCGACATCTTGAAGCCGAAGCCGACCAGAAGAAGGAGAAGAGCGAAGATCACGACCGGATCGCCGGCCAGGTCGGGCCGCGCCAGGTCCGCGACCCGAACGCTCCCGCTCTTTCCGAAGAGCAGGACGATCCCGTAAAGGGTGAACGCGGAACCGAAGGAGCCGACCAGAAAGTATTTGAGCCCCGCTTCCGAAGAGGTCGGGAGGGTGCGGAAGAACGCGGCCAGGACGTAGAAGGACAGCGAGAGCGTCTCCAGGCCGATGAAGATGATCAGGAGATCGAGTCCCCGCGTCATCAGCGACACGCCGACGTGACCCCAGAGCAGAAGCGCGTAGAACTCCCCCTTCTCTTCGCCGGTTCGCTGGAGGTAGGGCTTGGCCACCAGCACGGCCACGGCCGCGGTGGCTCCCAGGAAGAGACCAACCACCGTGGTCAGGGGAGAGGTCTCGAGATGACCGGAGAAGCTCCCTCCTTCCGGCAGCCAGAAGAGGACGCCCAGGGAGGCGACGATCGCGGCCAGGGCCAGCGCCGCGAACCACGAGCGAGCGCGCGGCGCGAAGGCGTCGAGCAGGATCAAGAGGCATCCCGTCGCGACCAGGACGAGCTCCGGCGTGATCGCGTGGAGATCGGCCGCGGAGAACTGGATCAGCGCGCCGGTCATGGGCGGCGAACCTCGGCGTTTCCGGAGCTGGATTCGACCTGCGCCCGCAGCGCCTCGAGCGAGGGCGCAACGCGCTTGAGCACGTCGTTGGGCCTCACCCCGATCCAGAACATTGCGACCACCAGCGTGGCCGCGGCGATCAGCTCGCTCGTCCGGATCTCGGGCAGGCTCTTGTTCTCTTCGTGGGAAATCGGGTTCCAGAAAACCCGCTGAACCAGCGAGAGCATGTAGATCGCCGAGAGGATCACCCCTGTCGCCGCCACCACCGACCACCAGCGGTGCGCCGACGTCCAGGTTCCGATCAGGATCAGGAACTCGCCGACGAAACCGTTCAAACCGGGCAGGCCGATGGAAGAAAGCGTGGCGATCACGAAGAGCGCAGTCGTCACCGGAACGATCCCGGCGATGCCGCCGTAGGCGGCGATCTCCCGCGTGTGGCGCCGCTCGTAGAGCACGCCCACGAGGAGGAACAGCGCCCCGGTCGAGAGCCCGTGGTTGACCATCTGCAGGACCGCCCCGGAGAGCGCGGTCGCGGTGAAGGCGCCCACGCCCACGACGACGAGGCCCAGATGGGAGACCGAGGAGTAGGCCACCAGGCGCTTCATGTCTTTCTGCGCGTAGGCCACCATCGCGCCGTACACCACGCCGATGATGCCCAGGACTCCCAGCCACGGCGCGAAGCGCAGCGCGGTCTGCGGGAAGAGCGGCAGGGCGAACCGCAGGTATCCGTACACTCCGAGCTTCAGGAGCACGCCGGCGAGCACGATCGATCCCGCTGTGGGCGCTTCGGTGTGGGCGTCGGGGAGCCAGGTGTGGAGGGGGAAGACCGGGACCTTGATGGCGAAGGCCAGGGCGAAGGCGAGAAAGAGGATCGTCTGGATGTGAGGGGGAAGTGCCAGCCGCGTGAGATCGGCCAGGGCGAAGGACCAGGCGCCGGTGGCGCTCTGATTCGCCCATGCCAGATACAGGATGGCCAGGAACATCAGGAGGCTTCCGGCCATCGTGAAGAGGAAGAACTTCATCGCCGCGTAGATGCGGCGGCCGCCGCCCCAGATTCCGATGATGAAGTACATCGGAACCAGCATGACTTCCCAGAAGACGTAGAAGAGGGCGAGGTCGAGCGCGACCAGCGCTCCGAGCATTCCCGTCTCCAGCACGAGAAAGGCGATGGAAAACGACCGCACGCTCTTCTCCACGTGCGAGACCGAGAAGAGCAGCGACACCGGCGTCAGGAGCGTAGTCAGGAGCACGAGCACGAGGGAGATCCCGTCCAGGCCCAGCGAGTAGGAGATGCCGATCGCCGGGACCCACTCCGCGTGCTCCTGGAATTGAAAGCCGGCGTTGCCCACGTCGAAGCGCGTCCAGAGCGGGATCGAAACGGCAAAGACCACGAGAGACACGACGAAGGCCAGCCATTTCGCGGCCTCGGGGTTGGACTTCGGGACCAGCAGCAGGAGAAGCCCGCCGAGCACGGGGAGGAAGACGACCGCGGAGAGCAGGTGTTCGCTCAGCATCGATTCAGAACCCCAGCCCCAGGACCAGGAGCATCAGCCCGATGACTCCCAGGAAGAAGGTCAGTGCGTAGTTGCGGACGTTGCCGGTCTGCAGGAAGCGCAGCACGTCACCGGCGAGCTCGACCAGGAAGGCGCCGGCGTTCAAGACCCCGTCGATGATCAGGACGTCCACGACCTTCCAGAGCATGCGCGACAGCCAGTCGAAAGGCCTCACAATAAGGAAATTGTACGCCTCGTCGACCCGGAATTTGTCGGAGACGAGCGCGTAGGTCTTCGGGAAAGCCTGTGCGATGCGATCGGGGATGCGCCCCTCTTCCTTGGTGTACCAGAGCCAGGCCAGGAGCACGCCGCCGGACGCGACGGCGATCGAAATTCCGATGAGCAGCCATTCGATCGCGTGCGACAGCGGATGTTCGGCGCCCCGGGCGAAGGCAATCTGAGGAAAGGCCGGCTCCAGGAAACGCGCGAAGAGGTTGGCGTTCTCGCCTAAGAGCTTGGGAAGCCCGACGAATCCTCCGACCGCGGACAGGATGGCCAGAATCACGAGCGGCGCGGTCATCGACGGCGGCGACTCGTGCAGGTGATGCTCTTGCTCGTGGGTGCCCCGGAAGGAACGCTGGAAGGTCAGGGAGACCAGGCGGAACATGTAGAACGCCGTCAGGCCGGCGGTGAAGAGGCCGATGGCGAAGAGGACGTACTTCTGGTCTTCGAAGACGCCGGTCAGGATGGCGTCCTTGGAGAAGAAGCCGGCGAGCGGCGGGATGCCGGCGATGGCGAGCGTCGCCACCAGGAACGTCCAGTAGGTCGTGGGGAGCTTCGACTTGAGTCCCCCCATCTTGCGCATGTCCTGCTCGCCTCCCATGGCGTGGATGACCGAGCCGGATCCCAGGAAGAGGCAGGCCTTGAAGAACGCGTGGGTCAGTACGTGGAACATCCCCGCCACGAAGGCGCCCACGCCGCAGGCGAGGAACATATAGCCGAGCTGAGAGACCGTCGAGTAGGCCAGGACCTTTTTGATGTCGTTCTGCGCGAGCGCGATCGAGGCGGCGAAGATGGCGGTGATGCCGCCGATCCAGGCCACCACGAGCATGACGTCGGGAGTCAGTCGGAAGAGCACGTTGCAGCGGGTCACCATGTAGACCCCCGCGGTCACCATGGTCGCGGCGTGGATCAGGGCGGAGACCGGAGTCGGACCGGCCATGGCGTCGGGGAGCCAGACGTAGAGCGGGACCTGCGCGGACTTGCCAACGGCGCCGACGAAGAGGCAGAGGCAGACAACGGTCAGGAGCGGAGCGATGCGGAGGGCGTCCGCGGCCGCCGCCTGGAACACGCGGTCGAAGTCGAGAGATCCGAAGAGGGCGAAGAGCCCGAACATCCCGAGGAGAAAGCCGAAGTCGCCGATGCGGTTGACGACGAACGCCTTCTTGCCCGCGGCCGCCGCGTACTCGCGCTCGTAGTAGTAGCCGATCAGCAGGTAGGAGCACAGCCCGACGCCCTCCCAGCCCACGAACATCAGAACGAAGTTCTGGGCCAGCACGAGCGTCAGCATCGAGAACATGAAGAGGTTGAGATACGCGAAGTAGCGGGCGTAGCCGGCGTCGGTCTCGTCGTGGTGCATGTAGCCGATCGAGTAGACGTGGATCCAGAAGGCGACGAAGGTGACGAAGGAAACCATCAGCGCGGACAGGACGTCCAGACGGAAGGCCATCTCGACGGAGAAGCTTCCTGCGGTGATCCAGCTTCCAAGGCGCTCGACGACCGGCTCGTGGTTTCCCGCGGTGAAAGGAATGAGCCGCGCGTAGGCCGCGACCGTGGCCAGGCCGACCGATCCCACGCCCACGGCGGAGACGAAGGACTTGCCGAGCCTTTTCCCGAGCAGTCCGCAGACGGCGAAGCCCGCCAGGGGGAGAGCCGGGATCAGCCACAGCGGGATGCTCACCGTCTCACCACTTCAGCAGGTGGATCTCGTTGACGTCGATCGTCTCGGTGTGGCGGAAGAGAGCCACGAAGACCGCCAGTCCCACCGAAGCTTCCGCCGCCGCGATCGCGATGACGAAGAAGACCACGATCTGCCCGTCGTACGATCCCCAGAGCGCGCTGTAGCCGAGCAGGGCCAGGTTCGCGGCGTTCATCATGAGCTCAATGGAGAGGAAGATCGAGATCGCGCTTCTTCGCAGCAGCGCCCCGGCCAGCCCGATCAGAAAAAGACCGCCGGAGGTCAGGAGAACATCGGACAGCGGGATCGTTCCGATCACGAACCGGCCCCCCGCGGCTCCCGGCGCGCCAGGACGAAGGCCCCCACGAGTGCGGCGAGAAGGAGCACCGAGAGCGCCTCGAACGGGAGGAGATATTCGGAGAAGAGGAGCCGGGCCAGAGGCAGGACCTCGCCCGCCTTCGCTGGCGCCTGTTCCGCGGCGCCCGTGAACCGCTCGGGCACGCCGGCGTCCCGCAGGAGCGCGACCAGCATGGCGCCGAACACCAGGATTCCCGCCCCGGAGAGGAATCGCTGAATCGGCCTGGTGTCGCGGCGGTGCTCCTCGGCCGGAATGTTGAGCAGCATCAGCACGAAGAGAAAGAGGACCAGAATCGCCCCGGCATAAACGATGACCTGGATCGCCGCGATGAACGGCGCCGTCAGGAGGACGTAGCAGATCGCCAGACTGAAGAAGGACACGACCAGCGCGAGCACGGACTTGACCGGATGGCGGTGAAGCACCATGACCGCGGCGAAGAGCAGCGCGACGATCGCGGAGGCGTCGAAGAGGAGACGCTCCACGGTTACAGAATCCTCCATGCGACCAGGGCGGCGATCCACAGGAGGTTCAGGAGAGCCAGGGGCAGGAGCGCCTTCCATCCCAGGCGCATGAGCTGGTCGTAGCGGAAGCGCGGCAGCGTCCACCGGACCCAGATGAACACGCAGATGAAGAAGAAGGTCTTGGCCGAGAAGATGGCGAGCGACAGAACCGCGCCGACCACGCCGTGCGGGTGGTAGCCGGGCAGCGACCAGCCCCCGAAGTAGAGCGTGGTGGTCAGGGCGCTCGCGACCACGACGTTGACATACTCGGCCATCTGGAAGGCGCCGAATCGCATCGCCGAGTATTCCGTGTGGTAGCCGGCGACGAGCTCGGCCTCGGCCTCGGGCAGGTCGAACGGAAGGCGGTTGGTTTCGGCGAACGCGGAGACGAAGAACACGACGAAGCCGAGGAACTGCGGCAAGACGTTCCAGCGCGGGATGACGCCGAGCCAGGTTCCCTGCTGGAGCGCTACGACGTCGGTCAGCCGGAACGAGCTCGCCGCGAGGATCACGCCGGCCGCGGCGGTCGTCATCGCGAGCTCGTAGGAAATGATCTGCGCGCTCGAGCGGATCCCGCCCATGAAGGAGAACTTGTTGTTCGCCGACCAGCCCGCGAGGACGATCGCGTACACCGACAGCGACGTGATCGCGAAGAGGTACAGGATTCCGATCGGGATGTCCGCGCCGATCAGAGGGACCTGCCGGCCCGCGATCTCGATCGTCGAAGAGTAGGGGACGATCGCGAAGGTCGACAGAGCGGCGAACATGGCGATGCCCGGGGCGAGAAGGAAGAGGAACCGGTCCGCGCTCCCCGGAACGACCGCCTCCTTGGTGAACATCTTGACGGTGTCCGCGATCGCCTGGGCCAGGCCGAAGGGCCCGACGCGATTGGGACCCGGCCGGTCCTGGATGAAGGCGGCGCCGCGGCGCTCGAGCCAGGTCAGGGGGACGACGAGCGCCGGCAGAATGAGGACCGGCAAAACCACGCGCAGCACCAGGACGATCCAGTCGACGGCCGTCACGGCTTGCCGGCCCAGGCGAAGTCGCCCTTCTTCAAGAGGCCGCCGCCGACGAGCTCCGCCTCGCTGGTCCCGCCATAGCCTTCGACCTCGCTCGCGATCCGGTCGAAGACATCCGCGGGCGTCCAGCCTCGGTCCCCATAGCCGAGGGCGAGCCCCAAGAGGAGCAGGAGCTCCCAGTGGGCGCGCACGGGCGGCTTGGGAAGGAAGGCGCGCTCGAACTTCTGCACCCGTCCCTGAACGTTGGTGAACGTGCCCTCCGACTCCGCCAGCGAGGCGGCGGGAAGGACGACGTCCGCCGCCCGAGTCAGCGCATTGGCGGTGCGCGCCAGCACCACCAGGAATTTCGCCTTGCGCAGCGCGGCGACTTTCTCCGGCTGATCGGCAATCTGTGAAAACCCGGCGTCGGCGACGAGCAGAACCTCCGGCACGCTCGCGCCGGAGAGAATCGCGTCGAGACCGTAGCCCCCGGCGGAGGGCGTCAAACCCATGTCCTTCGCGCCGGCGAAGTTCGCCGCGGCATGGTCGCCCTCGATCCACGCGGTCTTCGACTTGATGCGCCGCACGCGGGACTTGTCCACCACCACGTCGCGATTGGGGCAGGAAAGGAAATCCGAGAGCTTGCGCAGGAGAAAGTTCGCCTCGTTGGAGAGATGCGCGGAACCGAGGAAGAAGAGTCCCCGGGGGCCGGCGCCGTCGATCGCCTCGCGGATCCGCGTCGCGATCCGCTCGATGGCCAACGGAACCAGAACGTCGGCGACCTTGTCTGCGTCGCGGCTCGTCGCCTTCTCGACGTCCCGGAGGTTCAGGCTCTCGGAGAGAAAGCGGCCGTGGTCGCAGAGCCAGTAGTCGTTGACCTCCGGGTTCAGCCGCGGGAGGAATCGGTAGACGACGGAGTCTCGACTTTCGATCGAGAGGTTGCAGCCGATGTTGCAGCCGGGGCAGACCGAGCGGGCCTTCTGGAGATACCAGACGCGCCTGCGGAAGCGGAATTCCTTGACCGTGAGAGCCCCGACCGGGCAGACGTCGGCGGCGCAGGCGGACCAGTCGTTGGCCAGCGGCTTGCCGTCGTGGGTCCAGACGAGCGTCCTGCCGCCCCGGTCGAGGAACGTCAGCTCGCTCGTTCCGGCGATCTCGTGGCAGAAGCGGATGCACCGCGTGCACTGGATGCAGCGGGTCATGTCCGCGACGACGTGCGGCCCGATCATCGTCCGGTCGAAGCCCTGGTACTGACGCTTGCGCTCGTCGTAGCGGGAGCGCTGGTCACCATAGCCGAAGGAATTGTCCTGGAGCGTGCACTCGCCGGCCTGGTCGCAGATGGGGCAGTCGAGCGGGTGGTTGATGAGCAGAAACTCCATGTTGGCGGCGCGCGACTGGACGACCTTCTCCGTCTGCGTCTTGACCTGGAGGCCGTCCTTCAACGGCGTGGTGCAGGCGGCCTGGATCTTGGGGATGCCTTCGATTTCGACCAGGCACATGCGGCACTGACCCACCACCGACAGCCGCGGGTGGAAGCAGAAGTGGGGGATCTCTATGCCGGCGAGCTTGGCGGCCTCGATGAGGTTGGTGTCCTTGGGGACCTCGATGGGTTTTCCGTCGAAGACGATGGTGAACGTGTCCTTGGGCCGCGCCGGGCTGCTACTCACGGGAGGCGCTCTCGGGCACTCGCCGATTTTGAGGGAGTGGAAGCTTTCACCAACGTTCCCCCGCTCATTTCTGGCCGCGTCGAGCGGCCGCTCAAACTGTCACCAGCTCCCGGGCTCCCGCCCTTGGTCCGACCAGGCAGCGCTTCTGCTCGACGTGGTAGCGGAACTCGTCGCGAAACTTCCCGACAGAGGAGAGGACCGGAGCGATCGCCGCGTCGGCGAAGACGCAGATGGTCATGCCATTGGCCATCTGGTTGGAGATCTTCTCCAGCAGATCGATGTCCTCGTTGCGCCCCTTGCCTTCCTCGATGCGGGTCAGGACCTTGAGCAACCAGGGCGTCCCCTCGCGGCACGGCGTGCACTGTCCGCACGACTCGTGGGAAAAGAACTTCGAGAGGTTCTGCGCGGCGTCGACGATGCAGGTGTCCTCGTTCATGACGATGACGGCGGCGGACCCCAGCATCGAGCCTTTGGCCGCCACCCCGTCGAAGTCGAGCGGACAGTCCTCGATTTCCGGGGCCGTGAGCATCGCCGCCGAGGCGCCGCCGGGGATGACCGCCTTGACCTTTCGTCCGTTCTTCATGCCCTGTCCGAAGTCGGCGCCGAAGAGGAGCTCCTTCATCTGCAGGCCCATCGGCGCCTCGTATACGCCGGGGCGCACGACGTGTCCGGAGAGGCAATAAAGCTTGGGCCCGCTGTTTTTCTCGTTGCGGCCGATCTTGGCGAACCACTCTGCGCCGCGGTTGACGATGTGGACGACGCAGGCAAGCGTCTCGACGTTGTTGACGATCGTGGGGCAGCCGAAGACGCCGTGGACGGCGGGGAAGGGCGGCTTGATGCGGGGCTGGCCGCGCTTGCCCTCCAGGCTCTCGATCAGACCGGTCTCCTCGCCGCAGATGTAGGCGCCGGCGCCGCGGTGAACGGTCAAATCGAGGTCATAGCCCGATCCCAGAATGTTCTTGCCCAGAAATCCTTTCGCGTAGGCCTCGGCGATCGCGGCGTCCAGGATCCGCGCGCCCAGATAGAACTCGCCGCGGATGTAGATGTAGGCGTCGCGGCACTTCAGGGCGTAGGCCGAAAGGATGATCCCTTCGATGACCTGGTGGGGATCCTCCTCCATCAGGAGACGGTCCTTGAAGGTGCCTGGCTCGGATTCGTCGGCGTTGCAGAGGAGGTAAACCGGTTTCCCCTTGGTGTCTTTGGGCACGAAGCCCCACTTCACGCCGGTCGGGAAGCCCGCGCCGCCGCGGCCTCGCAGGCCCGATTTCTTGACCTCCTCGGTCAGCTCTTCCGGCGTCCACCCTCCGGTGAGCACGGTCTTGAGCGCCTTGTAGCCGCCATCCTGGACGTAGGTGTCGATCGCGCGGGAGTCCTTGCGGCCGACGCGGGCGAGGAGGATCTTCTCGGAGGGCATCGTCAGCAGACCATCCGCGGCGCGGCGTTGTCCTGAAATCCCGGCGCGGCAATCCGCCCCGGCACTCCGGGGATTCCCCGCGGGGACTCGCGTCGGCCCTCGCAACGCCTGGAGACTCGCCCACCTTGGCCGCCGCTCCGCGAAATCGCTGCGAGGGAGTCTTGCACCGATGTTCCCGTGCGGCCGTGCAGACCAGCGATTTCGAGGGTCCCCGCGGAGAACCCCTGCGCGCCGGGGCTGCATGGAGACTCTTGCCGCACTGGGAGCTCCGGAGACGGGGCCGCCTCCCGGAGGAGGCGATGAGTGAGGAGCATGGTCGAA